>ERZ1026805.572-NODE-572-length-24073-cov-15.761429_pt1 | contig 24073 bp, 26 predicted proteins | sample MGYA00520883_ERZ1026805 | MGnify/ENA primary metagenome ERZ1026805 (study PRJEB33270, sample SAMEA104284476) | anaerobic digester metagenome | biome: Anaerobic digester microbiome; feature: mesophilic sludge digester; material: Anaerobic digester biomass | place... | reverse complement strand
AAAATTTATAATTCAGTTTAAAATAACTATCTATATGCTCATAAGTATATTATACAAAATGGGTCGTGTACTTTCTTAACTGAAATATTTTAATACTACTTCATCAATTAATAAGTTGGGATAGCGATGAATTCGAATCTTGATGTTTCACTATTTTGGTGCTGGCAGAAGGATTGTCCAGACTTCGGAAAAAAAGGTGCAGGAAACATAGTTTGAAAGAACGATACGGGAAGGACAACAGAGCGCTTCTCAAATGCAGAACCTGTGGCCATTGTTTTAGCGAGACTCATGGAACGCCGTTCTTCGGCCTTAACACTCCAATTGATGAGGTTTGCCGAACACTAGCTCCGATTCCAGAGAAAGGAAGCATTCGGGGAGCTGCGCGGATTTCGGGGCATGATAAGGGCACAATATGTAAGTGGGTTGATCTCGCTGGCAAGCACTGCAAAGAAGTGAATGATTATTATTTGAAGAATCTCCGTCTCGATCGCGTGCAAGTAGACGAGATATGGTCATATATAAAAAAAGGAGAAAAACGTCGATGCCAACGATTCGAAAGAGGATGGTGAGGGAAAAAGAACCGCAGAGGATTGCATCAGACTATTCAGTGACATCGAGAAGCGTCGCGCAATTGATTCACCAATTCCTGTATTTACATCCGATAACTGGGACCCTTTCGAAGAAGGTCTTCTCAATGTCTATGGCTTCCTTGAGATACCACCCTATTGCGGTATCGGGAGAAAGCCAAATCCGGTTCTTGTCCCCTACCCTAACTTGAAGTACGCAAAGGTCTGCAAGAAAAGAAAAAACGGGCGGATCATAGAGGTGATACAGCGTATCGTTTATGGCGACCCGGTGGAAGTAATGCGATTGCTGGGAGCCGATTCCGGCGGAAAGATCAATACTGCATACATTAAGCGAATAAATCTCACAATTCGCAACTCTTTAGCGAGATTCGTGCGCAAGAGCATGAATTGCAGCAAAATCCTGAGAAGGCATACTCACGCTCTGGACTTCTTCCAAGCATGGTACAATTTCGTCAAACCTCATAAGTCTCTCAGGTTAGAGGTCAATCAAGGTAGAAAGAGATGGATGCAGAGAACTCCCGCGATGGCTGAAGGACTCGTTGATCACGTCTGGACCATCAAAGAACTGATGACATTCAGGGTGCCCCTTCAATGAAACGAGTACACTACCCAACTTCACATACGCGTTCAAAGACGCATTTGGGCATCCGCGAGATCATGGTTGTCTTTGTGTCGAGATCAAGTCTCATGGCACAGATCAGCCTTCACTGCCCATATCAGCCTTGCCTATGGCTCTATGGTTTTTTCATGCTTTGGACATGATCCTCGCCTGAGGATCATGGGTTCTTTGCGGTTCCTTTATAGCAGGTGCAATCGAATACCCCTTTGGCACCGGTTCCAAAGCCCTTCTTATCGAAGTACATCATGTCGTTCCAGCCCTCATAACAGCATGGAAGCCAACTATCAGCCTCATCATCGGTATCATTGGACTTTTCGAATACAGATCTCATCTCTATTTTTCGTGAAAGATCATATGTACCGTAATACCGTTCTTCTCCTTCGCTTAGGGCAGGATAGTTCTGGTGTTTGACATCATACTGAGAATCTCTGAGCCTGTAGTTTAAATCCGCTATGCCTGTAGTTTTGGCCTGGATTAGGTAGCCTAAATATTTTGTGGGCTTAAACTCTGCCAGGAGAATGGAATCATTGGTAGCTAGTACTGTGGCGTTCATCCTTTGTAACCAGATGACAGACCTTTGCTCCTTGGACAACTCGTGGTTGTATAGGAAGTTCGCGCCTACAAAATCTCCGTTATTTCCTTCAAAATCTCGGTTATTTATCTGTTGCCCCGAATAAGCTAGGGTTCTACTGGCTTTTAAGAAGACCGGCCGTTTCTCATTTTTGTACTCGATTGTGTATATGTTCGTTCCGACGGGCTTATCGACGGTGATCTCGATTTCGTCTGGATAAACAGTAGATTGCATCTTTATTTCATCCGTGGATTTGTAGTTCCCTTCAAGGGCATTTGTCCTCTCTCTTAGTCGTACGTCGTTAGCTCCAATTTCTTCATAGTAGGATTGGTATGGACTTAGGATTCTCTCATGGAATTCTACAGGTGATATTTTACCGTCAACTGAGCTTGAGAGGTTAAAGCTAATGTTGCTGCTCTGGCGATAGATGGACCAATGAGACGAATTGGTGTCAACACTACTCGACCAGTAGACTCCGCAGACGTTTGAACTAAGTGAAAATACTACGAGGAGAATTACCAAACCCCTATGCATCATATGGAACCCTATGGCGAGGACTCTAATAAAGTTTACTGTACTTTCCAAGTTTCTCCTAATTTTTTATTATTCATAACATATTCAACATTAAATTTTTAATCCTAGACCCTTAAGCACATGAAGTAGTCCGCCTTTCGGCACAGGCAAATTAAAATATATCATAATGTATTCAAATGTTTCTCCGAGTGCCTGCATTTTTACTTGATCGATCATCTCGCCCATTGTTCTTGGATTTGAGCCGTCTTTTGCTGGTGGATTGTCCATTTCCCAGAAGAGAATTGCAGCCCATACTGAAAAGACAAGTTGGATAAATCTCTCAATAGTGTTTTTATCCCGTAATTGATAATCTTTGAATCCCAATTTTTGATTTATTTCTCGGTGGGCTGTTTCGATATCCCACCTATCCTCATAGATAGATATGACTTCTTTCGGAGAAAGGGATTTATCGGTGCTTATGATATACTTTGTTACTCCGTCTCTTTTTCTTTTGGAGATAACAAGTTTGACCTCTCCGATGCGATCAATTATGACATTCTTTTCAAATGTGTAATAGGTCTTTTTCTTTCCTCGGACATTGATAATTGTCTTGGTAAAATGCTTTTCATCAATTTGGTTTGCCATTTCCCTAACTTGGAAATTCATGATGTTATTTATCCCAACTTTTCTATCGGATTTGATTTGGCAAACTACGCTGTGCCCTAAATTTATGCATTTATTAATTAATTCTTCGGATGACCACCAGCTATCGAAAACTATACAGAGGTTCATTCCTTTTGGGACCTTCAATGGTTCAATTATCTCATCAAAGGCAATTTCCAGCTTTGTCTTGAAATTCACACATTCGTCGCTATTCTTGAAGTACATCTTAGCTTTATGGGGGATGAATAATCCCTTTGACTGGATAACAGATGTAACAAAATTGTTACCCCAAATGTAGGATTCTTTACTATGATCGTAAAATCTGCCTACACCATCCGTTTGGATTCCATTCTTTTCTTTATATGTGTCATCAATTATTAATAGTATTTTATCATTACTTTTTAAACATAATTTATCGATGAAAAGATCTACTTTGCGCTGCGCAACCTCATTCTCATCCCAATTAGCATCGCTTAAAAACCAATTATACGAAGAACGTGATTTTTTACCTTTACTGCAATCCGCCATAGTATCACATAGGTTGGCAACGGTCTTGGATTTATCACATACGCTCAGCGCCCCGCATAGGTCGCGAAATGAGCAATAGCTCGGTTTGGTAAAGAGGTCCTCAAAATTATTCAAGAACGGCTCTAATTGTAATGGTGCCTTTACTATTTTGATCATTCTACTCCCATGCGAGTAAAATCAATCCAAGTATAAAAACTTTAAATTTTAAGATCACGTTTAAGATTTAAAATAATCAGTGTATATTATAAATAAAGCGAAAAGTTGGAAAGTACAGTAGGTGAGCGCAATAAAATAAAAGTTTCCGGATAGGAGCGTTACTATATCTTCAGGCACAATAAAATTGCAGAATCCCGGTGCATTCAGAAATATCTGACCATTGTCAACTCCAAGTTCAAATTTTCCCTGCTGTCCATATAGGATTGACCTAGGCTCTTTGCTTTTAAGATAGAAGAATACCTCAACTGAAAAATTATTTTCTCCATTGAAGAACAGGCTCGGAATCGCGTTATGCTGCATATAACTACTGCTCGTGGTCTTTAAAGCATTCATGGAATTACGGTTTACATTATAGTCCGGCATTGTGGTTTCCTCCCTGTTCATTTTATCCTGCTGTATATCGATTTCAGTTTTTCAGCTTCAATCAAGATAGCTGGATCCGTTTCGGCCTCATTCGCCGGAATCTGACATGAATTCTGGATCGTGTTGTCGCCTACAACAAAGCCATTACAGATGAATGGACCGCCGCCTTCAACATCCAGATTGTAGACAGTGCGCCCGTATGGCTCCGGATAACATTGATCTATGGCGGAGTAATTGCCATCTTCCATAAGCAGCTCATCGCCGATACTCAGGCTAATAATAGGTTTCATTCCCTCCCTTGTCATAAAGGGATGCTTTTCGGTAGCACTTATTTCATTCCCTTTTTCCATTATAATTCGCAGGATCTCTTTTTCCATACCGGTCCAGACATTTGTCACGCTCAGTGACTTGCCCCCCAAACCCATAACCCTGTCTCCAATGGCAATAGCTCGAATTGTTTTCGTGCTGCCATCAACCATCCTAACAAGGCTGTCTTCAGCCAAACATCCCCACTGAAGTTTTATGCATGATATATGCTTGTAATGGGGATTCGGGGGCTTCTCAAGGCTGGATACAAGAATCTGAAACAGTTTTGGGATATCATCGCCCGGTCCTAGCGCGTAAAAAAATAAATGTAATCCATATTTGTAACTCCTGGTGCCAGCAATGACGCTTTCTGGAATTTGATTATCCCAGTCTTCATCGATATTCCATTCGAAATGTGTATCGTCTATCCTGCTTATTGCATTCTCCGGGATAGGCGGCGAATACAAGATAGAGCCTTTATCAGTATGATTCAGCACAACAAGCGTCTTCTTCATTTCGCCTCCCATGAATTTAACGCCATCATTTAGTGTCACTTTTCCGCGATTCTCAAGATAGACACTCTGATTTTGCTCTATACGGTGCTCGGGATAGCTATAATCAAGATTTGGTGCACTCCGGCCATAGGCCACTAGAATGTCTTCATCTGGAATTGATGCCTTATGTCTCGGGTCTACGACCTCAATATCCTTGACTACCTCGTCCAGCGTTGATTTGAGTGAATCTCTGGTATCATAGCTGATGGCTGAAAAGAGAACATCTTTTCTTTCTGGTATCCATGTAGTATTGATTATAATCGTTAGCTCATCCTTCTGGCCGCCTAGAGGGTCGATGTCAATTGTAGTCTTATCTATGAAGTTATAATTGCTTTCAAAGCTGAAAGACTCATTATTGTCAATGAGCTCATCATTTCTAAAGACATAAAGGATTTGATATATCTTATCTGCCTTTCCAACCAGGTTCGCGTAGCCACAGGAATAAAGCTGCCTATCGGTTTTTTTGTAAGAAACATCAAGCACTTCTGTATAGTCTCTAAATCCCTGCTGGTCGGATTCGGCTGTTACCGCCTTGTTTGCTGCATGATCCTGCCTGGTCTTCTGCGCAAGCAAATAATGACGGGGAAATTCCTTCTTAAAGTAGTCTTCGCCACCGAACATCTCGCTAATGCAACGGTAGTGATCTTCGTTTGCGAAATTCAGGAAAACTGTTCCTCGTCGTTCTGAACGGTCGGAGACTATTCTGTTAATAGCTCTTGAATGACTTTTAATATCATATGCCATATAATATCTCTCTCATCTGATATCCTCTAATCCATTTTTGCTGTTGTCACTGATTCTTTGGATCCCTCATGCCCAGAGACAAGAGCCACTCACTGATAACCTCGATCTGCTCGATGTGACGAAGAGCGATGAGATCACTATGCTTCGATGAAACCGACTTCAGCAATGCATTGTGTGTCTATCTCGTGTCAATGACTTAGATCAAATTTAAACTTAGAGATCTTCTGACATCTAGCCTTATCCTCTGGGCAGGGAGTGTTTGACTCACTGCAGCGATACAAAAATAAAGGCCTAGATAGGGCCTATGCAAGCGTTTTCATTTGCAGGGCTACTCAATCCCTCCATCCAGCATCAAAGATTTTTTACAACCGTCATTGTTTATCACTTCATAATATATAAAACTTTTTGCAAGTGTTTAACTTCTGTAGAGTCCCGAAATTATTTTGCTTGCCATTCAAGCCTGGACGGCTGGTTCAGGATATAAGGCAGTGTACCGAATCTTCTGCAAATTGGCTGGCTCTGATATACCTCAAGTCAATTCGCATCCATGGTCCTCGGCTGCTTTGGCTACTTCCTGCTTAAGCCACTCTCCGAACTCTCCTCGCGCTTTGCGATAATGCCTTGGAGGCAGGAAAGGAGTTGCACTCTCCTCACGAGTACGCCTCCAGCGTTCTCTGCTCTCCGGCCATCCTCGCCTCTGCCTTCCCCCGGCCCTTTGCCCCAGCTGGCCTTGAGCGGGAAGAGTATTTAAGCCGGCAAGCTAAATAGATCCATGGGCAAATTATGAGCACATCCAAGACCATCGAATGCATCTATGAACGTGGCGTCCTAAAGCCGCTCCACGAGGTAGATTTTAAGGAGGGAGAGAGGCTGAAGCTCACGATAAAGAGATTCAATATCTCCGATTTTCTCGGGGCATTTGGCGAAGGCTCTATAGAAGAGTTTGAAGAGTTTGAAGAAGAGGCCCAGATGTGATCTTTCTAGATACAAATGTGCTATACAGCGTTTTAGTGCAAACGAAATTCAGCAAATCCGCCCAAGAGATCATTTTGATGCCATCCGATCTGGCGACATCATCAACGGTTTTGAGCGAACTAGTCTTCATATCCCTTCGCAAGCTCTGCAAAGAACGATATGGGACCAAGAACTACTCAGAATTTCGCAAGGCCATTGTTCAAAGAGGTTATGGTCCCTTTAAGGAGGATTTGGATCTCTTGTTCAGGCTTATTGAAGAGCGGGAGGTCTCAATTCTTCCTATTAATGATGACCTGAATGAGTGGAAGGGTATCATGATCAGATACAATTTATTGCCCAATGATGCATTGATCGCTTCCACCTGTCTTAAGCATGAGATCTCCAAGATTGCCACATTTGATAGTGACTTCTCAAGAGTTGATTGGCTGAAGATAATCGGTAAGAAGCAATGACATCTGTATTCTTCCTGATCGAAAGATGACTGTAGCCAAAAGCTCTGCTCGAACTCCAGGACCCAGTTCTAGAGCTCGAAAGCAGAGGTCATTCAAAAGCTGCTAACACTCTTGAGAGTTTCCTGTTCTGCCTATGGAAATACAGGTCATTTCACAAATTCTCTCGGGCTGGAGATTGAACACCGATAAATTCCATTCTCCCACAACGGCTCCAGAATCTGCCGGAGCTGGAGGACCCGGTTTGCAGAACAGAAGGCGGTGGCCTGATGAAAGTCAAATCCCGCAGCCAGCTCCAACAGGCCGCAACCAACATTTTCCAGGACCTGGAGAAGAACTACCAACCCTGCGAAATCGTCTTCATAATATCAGAGCTGCTTTCGGTGAATCCTTTAATGAAGCTCCCACTGAAGCAGGAGGCCCTCATCCAGCCTCTGAACAGACTGGAGGCTGAGCCTGGGAAAGGAATTCCGAAATCCAGGGCCATCTACCAGGCTGGGAGCTCTCTCTCCCCCTATTATCAGCCCTCCTATGTAGATGTAAATCTCATCGACCAGACCAAGCTCTATCAATGACCAGTTGAGGCGGGCGCCGCCTTCTACCATAAGGCGCCTTACCCCCCGGTTATGCAGCTCTTCCATGAGCCCTGGCAGGTCCACCATCTCGGTGCCGCATTTGATTATCTCACAGCCAGATCGAAGCCTATCCAGCCTCTCCTCAGGGGCAGAATAGGATACTGCGATCATGCATCCCGGCCCGAGGATCTTTGCATTGGCCGGAGTTCGAGCGTTGCTGTCCGTCACAATTCGGAAGGGCTCTTTCAGCTGCCCCATATCCTTTCTCTTCTCCCGCAGGATCCTGGATTTGACCCTCAGCCCGGGATCGTCTGCCAGAACCGTCCCCACCCCCACCATGATGGCATCGCTTGCAGCCCGCAGCTCATCTACCCTCATTAGATCCTCTTTGCCCGAGATCCTTATCTGTCTGCGGTCTCTTGAGCTGATCTTGCCGTCCGCGCTCATGGCGCTGTTTATGAAAACAAATGGCCTGTTCAAATGATCTCCGCCGTCATATTCTCGCCGTATTCTTATTAGGATCCTTTTGTTCTACTATGAGAAGCTAAATACATTGCCTCGTCTTATAACCATAGCCATGTCAAATATCGCCAAGCCCAAAGTAGCTCCGCCTGGTGCAGCCAGGCTCAAACAGGATGAGCTCATTCTGCAGGGAACCATAATCTATGGCGATGATTTCCAGCCCATTGAGGGCTACATCAGCATCCGGGATGGAAGCATAAAAGAAGCGGGCACCGGTCAAGTGGACGCCGATCTTGAGGGGATAGTCTGCCCTCGTTTTGTCAATTCTCACATTCATCTGGGCGACTCGGCATTCAAAGATCCTCCATTCCTCCCCCTCTCCGAGCTCGTCGGCCCAAAAGGCCTGAAAATAAGCCTGCTGAGTGAGACGCCGCGTGAGCGTCTCATTGAGGGCATGAGAAGAAGCCTGGCCCAGATGGTGGACTCGGGCACCTATGCCTTTGCTGACTTTCGCGAGGGGGGCGAGGCAGGAGTCAGGATGCTGCAGGAGGCGGCGAAGGATATGCCCCTCCTCGTGCGCATCTTTGGCCGGCCAGCGCAGGGAGAGACGGAGACGCCGGAAGGCTGCTATGGCCTGGGAATAAGCAGCACCAGGGATTTCGATCCCAGCCTTATCCAGAGAATGATCTTGGAGGCGCGCCGGGCGGGCAAGGCGGTGGCCATCCATGCGGGCGAGTCAGCCAGAGACGATATACCGGATGCCTTCTCACTTCTGCCCGATCATATGGTGCATATGAGCCGAGCAGAGGAGTCTGACCTCAGATCTGTGGCCCAGAAGGGCACTCCCCTGGTGATCTGCCCTCGGTCGAATCTGATCACTGGCTCAGGCCTTCCAAATGTGAAGAGGATGATTGAACTGGGGATAACTGTTGGAGTGGGGACGGACAATGTGATGCTCAACTCCCCGAATATGTTCATGGAGATGCATCTGATCAGCAGGGCTTTGCTGCATGACGATAGACAGGTATTTAAGATGTGCACTCTAAATGGCGCTGAAATAATGGGGCTTGATCAGAAGCTCGGGTCCATAAGGGAAGGAAAAGAGGCAAAGGTGATGGTCATCAACGGAAGCTCAGACAACCTTTGGGGATCGACTCATCCTCTCCGCAGCATTGTGCGGAGGGCCGAGCCAACTGATATATTAGCGATCTTCTAGCTTTAATTATTGGGGTGGATCATGTTCGAGAAGATTCTAGCGGCAACCGATGGATCGGAGCACGGATTGAGAGCGGCAAAAGTAGCAGTGGAACTGGGAAAGATCTCAGGAGGAAAGGTCTATGCCGTCTATGTAGCGGACACGCAAAGGACAGCTCATCTGCCCGATGATATGCTGCTGTTCAGCATCAAAGAGCTTCTGCTCAAAGAGGGAAAGGAAGCGATAAAACAGGTCCAGGAGCTGGCAGAGAAGAATGGCGTCGACTTCGATGGAGCAGTTGTGGAAGGCAATCCCAGCGATGAGATCATTAGCTATGCTAAGAAAAAGGGGGCAAATGTAATCATCGTCGGCGCTGTGGGACGCACTGGGCTTGACAAATTCCTCCTGGGAAGCGTGGCTGAGAAGGTGGTACGCAACTCCAGGATTCCCGTTTTGACTGTTCCGAGGGAAGAGTCTTGAAGATTCTTGTCAGAGATGTGATGGTTCGGGAGGTCGCCTATGCCGAGATCCCCGGAAACAGGGACGATGTCTTGAAGACCCTTCAGGACCGGAAGGTATCCGGCCTGCCGGTGGTGAAGAAAGGAGAGGTGGTGGGGATCATAACCCGATCCGATCTGCTCCGCAATCGGGAGGAGGACCAGACTGCTCTGCTCATGACCCGCGATCCGGTTGTGATAAGCCCGGACAGGAGCATAGTTGAGGCTTCAAAGCTTCTTATCCAGCATAAGATAAGGCGCCTTCCTGTGGTTGAGGGCAAAGAGCTGGTGGGGCTGGTCACAGTGGCGGACATCGTCCGGGTGGCAGAGGGCATGAACATAGAGGAGAGCATAGAGCCGTACCTGGAGAAGGAAACGGTTGTACTCTGGAGCGAGATGCCCCTGCCGGTAGCAGGATCGATCATGGAGTTTGCGGCTGTCGAGGCCTGTCCGGTTATAGATACCGACCTGAAGCTGGTGGGCATGATCTCTGACAGGGATCTAATCAAGGCCAGCGTCATCGAGGATTCGGTGGAGAAGACGGACATGTCCGCAGACGGTGGGGAGGATGCCTGGATGTGGGACCGGGTGATGCGAACCATCAATAAGTATTACACCGTCTCCAGGATAAGGCTGCGCGATATACCCGTACGCGAGGCAATGGTCCCGCCAAAGACGGCATTCAAGACGGACAAGGTGAGCGACTGCGCTGCTGTAATGCGCAAGAACCGGATCGATCAGATGCCGGTGGTTAAAACGAGCCGCAAGCTGATGGGAATGCTCAAGGATACCGATATCCTGAGAGCTCTGGTGGACTATTGCGAAAGATCAAGCGCTTGAATTCAATCGGTCAAATGGCGAAGATTTAAAGATCAGGCCATCTCAACCACAAAGGACTATGTCTCTAATCAAGTTCTTCAGCACCAACGGCCACCTGGATAGGGTGGACTTTAAAGGGGCTCTCCTGGCTGGCCAGGCCCCGGATAAGGGGCTCTATATGCCCGAGATGTTCCCTTCTCTCTCCCCGGAAACCATCCGGAATTTTCCTCAGATGAGCTATCATCAGATCGCATACCAGGTCATCAAGCCATATCTTGGCGACCTGGTGGAAGAATCGGCTCTAGAGGATATGCTAAAAGACGCCTACAGCTATGAGGTTCCCCTGGAGCGGGTCTATGACGGCAAGTACCTGCTGCGGCTGGATCGGGGTCCTACCTGCTCATTCAAGGACTTTGCCGCCAGGCTGATGGGCAGGCTGATGCAGTACTTCCTCAAAGAGGAGGGAAGGAGCATGATTATTTTAACTGCCACTTCTGGGGACACCGGCTCTGCGGTAGCGCATGCATTTTATGGCCTGGAGAATATAAAGGTGATAGTGCTCTTTCCGGAGAGTGAGGTTACGGAAAGGCAGCGCCGGCAGATGACCACACTTGGCGAGAACATCTATCCTCTGGCCGTATCCGGCAAGTTCGATGACTGTCAGGCCCTGGTCAAGCAGGCATTTGTCGATCCGGAGCTCAAGGGACTCGAGCTCTCCTCAGCCAACTCCATAAATGTCGGCCGGCTGCTGCCCCAGGCGGTCTATTACTTCTATGCTCATTCCCGGGTTGCACCCGGAGGAGAGGAGGTGGTCTTCTCTGTTCCCAGCGGAAACTTCGGCGACCTGATGGGCGGGCTTATCGCTCTGAAGATGGGGCTTCCTGTGAAAAAGTTCGTGGCGGCCACCAATGAGAACGACGAGTTTCCTCGCTTCATGCAGACCGGCGTCTATGAGCCAATCCGGCCGAGCAAGAACTGCATCTCCAATGCCATGAACGTCGGCCATCCCAGCAACCTTGCCCGGCTCTTCTCCCTTTACGGCGGCCAGATGGATGAGACCGGACAGGTAGCCAGGCAGCCGGACCTCTCCGCCATGCGCGAGGAGATCTATGCCGTATCTATCAGCGATGAGGAGACCCGCCAGACCATCAGAGAGGCTTACTCTCAGTACAAAGTCCTCCTCGAGCCCCACGGTGCAGTTGGATGGGCGGGGCTGGTGAGGTATCTGGATGAATTCGGAGACTGGAGCCCCGCCGTCTCCCTGGAGACGGCAGATCCTGCCAAGTTCCCGGATGAGATTGTGCGCCTTACAGGGGTGAATCCCTCTCTTCCTCCAGCCATGGCCAGTCTTGATGAGAAGGAGGAGCACTACCTGGAGATGGATGGCAGCTACGCTTCACTGAAGAATTATCTGAAGGGCTTTTTCTGATCGATTACTGGAGGCAATAGGATGGAGCAGGAGAGAATATTCTTCGATGATATCGGCAGCTATCCCCTGCCCAGGGGAGTTAGGCTGGATGGCCTTTCCAGGGATCGGTATCTGCAACTCGTAGGCCAGGTTCTGGCCGAGAAGATCCGTGCCGGGGTGGAGATTCCTACCTATCCTCAGCTCCGGGATATGATTCGCATGTTCATGGACCCCATCAAGGATCCGGATATGACTGAAAGCCCCTTTCTGATCCGGAGAGAAAAGGCGGAGATACTGGAGCTACAGGCCGTCCCTCCCGGTCAGAAGGTGCGGGTCTGCGTCACGGGACCGGTTGAGTTATACATATCCGCTTTTGCGGCGACGCATTACACTGATATTCTTTATACCCTGGCAGAGAGCGTTTCCAGGTTCCTGCAATGGGCAAAGGATGAGGGAAAGATGGCCGTCGCCTCACTGGACGAGCCGAGCTTGGGCCTGAACTCCAATATCATCTTCTCTGAGGAGGAGATTCAGGAGGCTCTGGAGATCGCCAGCCGCCCCTGTCGGGGAATGCACTGCGAGGTGCATCTGCACTCACCTCTCTATGCCGAGCTGTGCGCGCACGTCTCGGGGATAGACATCTTAGGAGTCGAGTCAGCGGCTCATCCTGATTACCTGAAGCTGATCGAGAGGGAGGTCCTGGAGGAGACTGGGACATATCTGAGGGCGGGAATCGCTCGCACCGATATCTTCTCTCTGTCTGCCCAGCTTAATGATAGATATAAAGTAAATCTATGGGAAGATCTGCCCCGTCTGGAAAGGGAGATCATCAGCTTGGAATCGCCTCTTATCATGAAGGGCAGGCTGGATCAGGCCTATGCCCAGTTTGGCGATAGGCTAATTGCCACTGGCCCGGACTGCGGATTGGGGTCATGGCCAAGCCAGGAGCTGGCTAGAAGCATTCTGGGCAACTGCGCAGCAGCTATTGCTTCTTTTCGCTCTGAGCATCCCTGATCATTCAAATAATCTTTGATTGAGGCATTGGACCTTCAGTATTTGCCAGGCAATTGCTGTTGTGAAAATATAAATTGTTTCTTATCATAAAAACATATGGGATTATTTAACATTTATTTGACCGCTTTTGCTATGGTAAAGGCCGGAGCATAAATATTTTCCTAATTCAATTTCTGATCTCAGTATATCTAATTATGGAGTACTATGATTACCATTATCTATAAATATTTTAAGAGCATTGGTATGTATCATGAAGCTGAGGGTAGTAAGTTCAAAAAAGGAGATCACAGATCTGAACAGGAATGAGCAGTTGGTTCATCTGGCTTTCAGGGCCTCTAACATGGATGTGATGAATCTGGTGCAGTCATGCCCCCGTCTGCGCGCCGTTCAGATACCACCATCTTACCATGAGACCATGTCCCGGGCCGCTCAGCAGTTCCTGGAGATTCAGGGAGTTCAGCTCCTGAAGGGAGATGTATGGGGCCACCGTAAGGACATCGACGAGTATTATGCCATTGGAGAGCAGATAGTCAACCGGATCTCCACCCTCATGTCCGAAGGAAACAGCATTGAAGAAACTGTGAGGAAGCTGCAAAGAGAGACCAAGCTCTCTGAGGATCTCATTCGCTATATCTTAAAAGAGCAGGTGATGGCCTAATCTCATCCAGGCTGACGGGATCTAAAAACCCCCAGCTCGAAGCATAACTCTTTTTCAATTATCTCTGCCTGCCAGAAAAAGCAGAGGCTCCGAGGAAGAACAGGGATATGAGGGCACAGGCTTTCTCATGCAGAGCCTAAAGGATGATGCGTGCATTCTACATGCACGTTTTCAGGCATATTCTCCATCGCAGTTCGCAGATAAATTGTGTGTCCCAGTCACCATGGCAGGGATCGGATGAGCACGAGCGAAGGCGCAACGGCAAATATATGTCAGAAACAAGCAACAAAATTAAATAATTGAAATAGATAGATCGACTTGGCATATGCTGCGCAGGAAAAATTTAAATTCATATCATGATTGAGGCGAAGGAATTAAATCTCGTCTAGCGAGGAAATTCGGTGATGGTATGATTCGCTCTATAGCTGGTCAATGGCCTCTTGAAAAGTTAATAATAATTATATATAAAAATATTAATATAATTTATTAATCTTGGATGGCTGGGAATGGTCGGGATCATTGGTTACATCGGAAAGGAAGAGGCCAAGCCCATCTTGCTCCAAGGACTTAAGAACCTGGAGTCAATGGATTATGATTCTATGGGCTTAGCTACCTTATCTGACCGGCTGTTTATCGCAAAATCTGTAGGGAAACTGGATGGAGTTCTTGATGAGCTTTCAAAGGAGCTTGAGGGAAACATCGGCATAGCCCATGCCAGAAGAGCCACACACGGGCATATATGCGTGGCCAACGCTCACCCTCATACAGACTGCAAGAACAGGATAGCCATTGTTCACAATGGCGTAATTGATAACTATAGGGAGCTAAAAGAGGAGCTCCTCTCCCGGGGCCATATCTTCACCAGTAGCACTGATTCCGAGGTGATCGCCCATCTCATAGAAGAGGGCCTAAAGGCAGGTCGTAGCTTTATCGCTGCCTGTATGGATGCATTCAAAAGGCTGCAGGGCTGCTATGCATTGCTGGTGATCTCTCCGGACGCCCGCAGGCTGGTGGCCTTCAGAAAGGATCTGCCTCTCGTTGTCGGCGTGGCGGAAGGAGGAATCATATTCGCATCAGATGCATCAGTCCTCCTTCAATGGACTCCCAAGATGATCTATCTGCAGAACAACGATGTGGCCGTAGCCTGCAAAAAGGAGCTGGTGTTGCGCAATCTTATCGACGGCGAGGAGGAATAGGCTTGTTAAAAAATATTCTCTTTACAACCGCAATACTTTTTTATTATGGTGCCAGCCTTCTATAGAGGACAACGCCGATCTGATGATCAGAATTGGCGAATCACGGAGGACAAAATCATGAAGTTGTTAGGCATTTTGATGTGTATAATTATTTTTATCGGCATATGCGCAGCGGAGGAGACTGAATACTTCGACTGGAAGGGGTCACAGCTCTACGCAGCGAAAAATTATACCGATGCTCTCGCCTATTTCAATCAGGCAGTGGCTCAGGACCCAAACTACGTAAATGCCTGGGTCCATAAAGGGAATGCAGAGAGGGTTCTGAAAGACTACAATGTATCGATCCAGTCCTATTACAACGCTCTGCAGATAGATGTCAACAATGCAGCTGCCTGGTCAGGCATCGCGGAGTCATATATGGCAGTAAAGAGCTATTCCAATGCCACCATCGCTGCCTCAAAGGCTACAGAGCTGAATAACCAAAGCAAAAACTACTGGTATCGGGAGGGCTATTTGCTTCAGCTGCAGGGGATGTATGAGGAATCAGTGGCAAAATTCGATGGTGCCATTGCTCTGGATCCGAATTACAAAGAGGCCCTATACCTGAAGGGAATCACCCAAATGGCCCTGGGCAATTATGAGGATGCCAAAGCTCTCTTCGATCAGGCACTGGTGGTCGATCCCAATTATAAGCAGGCTTATTTGGGCAAGGGATTGGCCCTGCATGCAGATGGAAAGCTTGTGGAGGCCCAGCAGGAGTATGATAAGGCCCTGGAGATCGATCCCGGTTATTCTTCTGCCAAGATCAGCAAGATGCATGCCCTAATGGCAATGAATAAGCCAAGAGAAGCTTTTGGGATGTTGATCTAGATCAGAAGCCCGCGTTCGCGGGCTCCGATATTTATTTTTTAAATATTTTATATCTGTTGCACCATTTATATCCCTGCGCACTTCCCATCCATGCAGAGGGCCTGTTCATCTCCGGATCAAGGGATTATGATTCTCTCTTTTCGCTTCATTTAAGGGCCAGATTGGCCTCATATATGTCAAAGCATGTTTTAGATAGATCTGATATCAGGCTAACATGAAAAATAGAGCTTTATCTTTTCGGTGAGAGGTGAATTTTGCGGCAAGGTGAGTGATATATGCCGCATGGATAGGGCTTGGGCCCGAACTCTTTGGCCTTTGCTTGATCCGGATAGATAGCTAGGAAGTATGAGCGGGGTAGACTATGATGAGAAAGCTAGTGGCAACTATCGCGGTGTTGCTCTTGATGGTATCAGCAGCATCTGCAGGAAACACTGTAAAGCAGGCAATAAGCATGACATCCAGCGGCGGCCAGATCAGCCAGAGCGCAGCCAATGCCGCTGTAGTGAAAGGCAATAATAATTACATCAGTCAGGGCGTGAGCCAGAGCGCATACGGCAGCCAGATCACTCAGAGCGGAGCCAATGCCGTGGTAGTGGTCGGGGACAACAATGTCGTCCGTCAGGGAGTAGCCCAGCAGGCCTGCGGATCATCCATCACCCAGAGCGGGGCCAATGCCCTGGCGGTCTTGGGAGATGACAACTCTGCCAGCCAGCAGGTCTCCCAGGCCGCTTTCGGACAGAACATATTTCAGAACGGATGGAATACCGGATCCGTCACTGGAGACGGCAATACTCTGATGCAGGGCCTTTTATCTTTTGCTCAGACCTATGCGGATACCAATCAGACGATGAGCAACACCGCCTACATCTCTGGCTCATATAATCAGGTCAACCAGCAGATGGCTGGAATGGTGCTCATGGGGAGGAGCAATGCTCCGGTGAACCAGATGGGAAGCAACATCGGCCAGGCCATGGATCCGAATGGCAACCAGTTTGGCCAGAGCATGAATATGAAGGCCAAAGCCGGAAGGGGTTCTAAGGCTGCTCAATATGGAATGAATGAGGTGAAGATAGGGCCGGTTTAGGATAAGGCTCAAAAGAAAAAAAAGATTATTCCTCAGCCTCTTCAGGGGCTGATTTATCCTTTTTTGCCTTGAGTTTTATCTCAATCTCAAGCTCATCCTTCTCGCACTCCACCTCGACCTTGATTGGAGGCTCGGGATTGATGGAAATATTGATGCAGCCATATTTCACTGAGACCTCTCCGCCAGCCTCGATCTCTCCAGCAAGACCTCTTAGAAAGGAGGCCGTCTCGGAGTTGGTGAGGGCGTACTTCTGCTCGAACTCCTCAACCCCTTTGCCTGAGCGGAATTTAAGCTCAATCTTTCCCGGAACACCTGTTAATTCAGCCATAACAATCGCTGTTCTTTTAGGGCTCGATCTATAAATCGCTTTGGTTCTGGAAGGATCTTCGGCTTGCTGGATATGATTTGAGCAATTCTCGCAGCAAAAGAGATGTGATGATGAAAGGGCGGTGTTTCAAGCCCATTCATCAGAATTTCCGCTTGTCCAGCTCGATTTCTCAATAGTTCTTGGCCATCAGCTCGAAGTAAGCCTGCTCATGAGCGCATGCCGGGCACTCATCTGGAGCCTCGGTGCCTTCATGGATGTATCCGCAGTTTCGGCATCTCCAGGCCACTTTGGTATCCTTCTTGAAGACCTTGCCCTCTTCTACATTCTTCAGCAGAGCCCGGTATCTGTCCTCATGGCCTTTTTCCACCTTGCAGACATTTCTGAACTTCTCAGCTATCTCCGGGAAGCCCTCTTTGTCTGCCGTGGCGGCAAACTGGGGATACATCTTGGTGTTCTCGAACTTCTCTCCCTCGGCCGCCTCCATAAGGTTGGCCTTGGTATCCCCGATCACGCCAGCCGGGAATGAGCCGTTAATCTCCAGCTCACCTCCTTCCAGCAGCTTGAAGAAGACCTTGGCGTGCTCCTTCTCATTGTCTGCCGTATCAAGGAATATTGCCGCAATCTGCTCGTAGCCTTCCTTCTTGGCCTGGGAGCCAAAATAGGAGTATCTGTTCCTGGCCTGCGATTCTCCTGCAAAGGAGAGCAACAAATTCTTCTCTGTCTGTGTGCCTTTAAGACTCTTCAATCTCTCATCTCCGAATTATCTCGATATCAATTTTTATTCAATTCGATCTACTTATGAACCTCGCTCAGGGATATGCCAAGAGCCCTGGCCACGCCTTCGCCGTAGGCTGGATCGGCCTTATAGCAATTGCCTATATGGCGGATCTTGATCATTTTAGGAGCATCTCCCATGGCGCGAGCGGTGTTCTCAAACAAGGCCTGCTGCTGCTCCGGCTTCATCAGGCGGAAGAGCTTGCCGGGCTGGGTGTAGTAATCGTCATCGTCTTTCCGGAAATCCCAGTGATATGCAACTCCATTCAGCTCTAAAGGCGGCTCACGATACTCCGGCTGCTCCTGCCACTCTCCATAGCTGTTGGGCTCATAAGCCAGGGTGCCTCCCTGATTGTCATCCACCCTCATCATCCCATCGCGGTGGTATATATTGGTGGGACAGCGGGCCCGGTTGACTGGAATCAGATGGTGGTTCACACCCAGGCGGTAGCGCTGGGCATCGCCATAGGAGAACAGCCTGCCCTGCAACATCCTGTCCGGAGAGAAGCCTATGCCGGGAACTATATTGGCCGGATTGAATGCCGCCTGCTCTACCTCGGCAAAGAAGTTCTCTGGATTGCGGTTGAGCTCCATTACCCCCACCTCGATAAGCGGATAGTCTCCATGGTACCAGACCTTGGTCAGGTCGAAGGGGTGATAGGGAACGGTCTGTGCCTCCTTCTCGGGCATTACCTGGATGAACAGCTTCCAGCGAGGATAGTCTCCCTTCTCAATGCTATCGAATAGATCGCGTTGATGGCTCTCCCGATCCTTGGCTATGATCGCCTCCGCCTCGGCATCGGTCAGGTTCTTGATTCCCTGCTGGGTTACCCAGTGGAACTTCACCCAGACCCTCTCGTTCTTGGTATTGATCATGCTGAAGGTATGGCTGCCAAATCCATGCATGTGGCGGAAGGAGTAAGGGATACCCCGATCGCTCATGGTGATTGTCACCTGGTGCAGAGCCTCAGGAAGAGAGGTCCAGAAGTCCCAGTTGTTCTTGGCGCTGCGCATGCCCGTCTTCGGGTCGCGCTTAATGGCGTGGTTCAGGTCAGGGAACTTGAGAGGATCTCTCAGGAAGAAGACAGGGGTGTTGTTTCCCACCAGGTCCCAGTTGCCCTCCTCGGTGTAGAACTTGACGGCAAAGCCGCGGATGTCTCTCTCGGCATCTGCTGCCCCCCTCTCACCGGCTACTGTGGAAAAGCGTGCAAACAGATCGGTCTTCTTGCCGATCTTCGAGAAGATCATAGCTCTGGTAAACCTGGTTATGTCATGGGTAACAGTGAATGTTCCATAGGCACCTGAGCCCTTGGCATGCATCCTTCTCTCAGGAATTACCTCCCGGTCGAAATGGGCGAGCTTTTCCAGGTACCATACATCCTGAAGAAGCATCGGTCCGCGTTGTCCTGCCGTCAATACATTCTGGTTGTCGGCCACTGGTGCACCGACATTTGTGGTCAGCTTCTTATCCTTTTTTTTATCTGGCATAACTATTCTCTCCTGAGGTTCAATCCCTTTGCGCCTGAGCAGATAGCAGGAAGCATTGGCCCACAGCCAAGAAGTTCATGATTGATCTGCTCCGGGGATCAGCGATTTTGATGAAAATCAGCTAGCAATCTTTTTTATTCGGTTTTTTCCCCGGTTATGAGATTTCCCTAACCATTGCCATAAATAAGGTGCGAAGGTTATTTAAGAATTGCTATCACCTAATAATCGTGACTCCTCCCGCCCCTAAAGGGGACGGGCTTGGACGGATTGAATACCGACAGATTGTAGTCCCAATCTGTGTATGTTGATCGCCGCGTTCCAGTCTCCATCTATCGAAAGCCCGCATTGAGTACAATTATGGACTCGCTCAGATAGATCTTTTTGAACCAGAATGCCACACCTAGAACACATCTTTGACGTATTTCTTGGATCTACCAGGACTACCATCGAACCAGCACTTGCAGCCTTGTACGAGGTCAAAGTCACAAGCATATTCCAAGCCACATCTCCAATGCTTTTGGCTAGGTTGTGGTTATGCATCATGCCTTTTATATTGAGATCTTCAAATGCGATTAGGCCATATCGATTGACTAACTGGTTGCTGATCTGATGAGCAAATTCATATCGCTTATTTGCTATTCGCTCATGGACTCGCTCAACAATCTCAAGGGCTTTCTTGCGCTCTGGCGTGCCTTTAGGAGCTCTAGATAGTATTCTTTGAACTCTGGCTAAATCGTGCTCTTCTTCTCGGAAGAATCGAGGATTAGCTATCTTCTCGCCATTGGAGAGGGTGGCAAAGGACTCTAAACCGACATCTACGCCCACCAGAGAGCCGTCTTTCCAGGGTGGTTTGGGTAGATCTTCCTGGCCTACTGAGAAACACGCATACCATTTCCCAGTTGCTGCCCAGCGAACAGTTAGCCGTTTGATCTTGCCTTCAATGGGCCGGTGGAGCTTGATCTTGATATCCCCGATCTTGGAAAGATACATCCTTTCCAGAATCGACCTTGAACCCTTTCTGAGGATAGGTGAACGAGTCATATCGACCTCTGCCCTTGAAATAGTTCCTTGAATGGCTTAAGCGATCTTCCCACATTGACGATTCGATCACTTGCGGACTGCCGGTACTATGAGAACGGGAATTTTAGAATGACGCACCACCTTTTCTGCAACGCAGCCAAGCAGAATCTTCTCCAGATCGCTCCGTCCAATTCTGCCTAAAACCAGCAGATCTGCGCCGGACTTATGCGATCTCTTGACAATCTCCTGGCTGGGATCTCCCTCCGCAATGATACTGCTGAAAGGCACGCCTGCATCGCATGCCATATTCTCTACCTCAGAAATGGCCAGCTCTCCCTCTCTCTGCATAAGCTCCATCAGCCTGCTGCTCAGGCTGGGAAAGGCGGCATAACCGGGAAGATGGGCCAGACGATAAATATCCACCACATAAATGGCGATGATCGATCCCCCAGAGAGCCTGGCCAGGTCAACCGCAAGCTCAGCGGTCCGTATGCTGGTCTGGGATCCATCAGTTGCTACCATTATCTTCTTGAACATGCCATGAACCCTCTGCTGCTTTTCTCCCGCATAGATGATTCAATCTCTATCTGCATCACTGGTCTCCAATTTGGGTGCTGTTATCTTTACCAGTCCTTTGGAATTGAGCTCTCGCCTTGCCTCTTCTGAGAGCAGACAGCCACATGATCCCGCGGTCGCTTTGGCGCAATTGCAGGGCTCGATGTGGATGGTGACTGTGGTTCCCGGGTAATGCTGCTTGATTGCACATGCGATCATGTCGGTAATACGATGCGACTCATCTACGGACATGGATGAATCCACCCGCAGATGAAATTCAACGAACCGGTTTCCGCCTGCCTTTCTCGTACGAAGCCTGTGGACTCCTCTCACCGTTGGGGCAAAGGCAGCTATATGCCTTCTCACTTCCTCTATCTCATCATTTGGGAGGCCGAAGTCTATGAGGTCCCGGGCCGATTCGAGGATCAGATGATATGAGGTACGGGCGATGTGCAATGCTACTACTATCGCTGCTATGGGATCTACCCATTGCAGATTTGTGCTCGGTGAGATGTAACCTCCAAGAACGATAATCAAGAGCCCTGTCAGTACTCCTAATGAGGTATAGACATCGGTTCTCAAGTGCCAGGCGTCGGCCTTCAGGGCGACGGAGTCGGTCTCCTCGCCAACAATGAAGAGCTTGCGAGATACGAATATGTTGGCCGCTACCGAGACCAGCATCACTGCCAACCCCAATGCCGGCTCATCCAGAGGCACAGGATTTCTCAGCCTGCCAATGGCCTCATAGATTATCCAGCCGGCAGCAATGAGAATCAGCAATGCCTCCACTGTCCCGGAGATATTCTCGACCTTTCCGTGCCCAAAGGGATGATCCTCATCAGCTGGCTTGGCGGATGTCTTGACGGCAAAGAAAGCGATAACTGCAGCGATCAAGTCCACACCGGAGTGGACCGCCTCAGAGATGACGGAAACGGAGCCGATCATCATCCCGACGATGATCTTGAGAAAAACCAAGCTCGTGTTGGAAAAGACAGAAAGAAGAGCCACGTTCTTCTTGCGTCTGTCTCTGTCTTCAATACCGTTTCCCATGATTGCTTCCACGAATTGTAGCTGACCGTTCATCCTTTCCGATGTTATATAAGAGTATCTTGTGGGCCTTTATGAGTATCTCATTATGGAAAATTCTGGAGAATGTAGCAAATGGCAGCCGATCAGGCAAGGAACCTCGGCTGCTGATTCAGGGCACGCTAACTTTAATAAATAGATCTGCAAACTACCGGTTGTGGTATACGATGTCATTCGAGATCGAGAAGATTCATGCTCGTGAGATACTTGATTCACGAGGCAATCCGACTGTCGAGGTCGATGTCTACACCTGCTGTGGCTTTGGACGGGCGGCTGTGCCTTCGGGCGCATCTACAGGCACTCACGAGGCCCTGGAGCTCAGGGATGGCGGCGACAGGTACGACGGAAAAGGCGTCCTGAAGGCGGTCAAGAATGTGAATGAGGTGATCGCTCCTGAGCTTTTGGGCATGGATGCCTCCTGCCAAAGGGAGATCGATGATCTCATGATAGATATGGACGGAACCGCGAACAAGGCCAATCTGGGCGCCAATTCCATCTTGGGAGTCTCAATAGCTATGGCAAAGGCGGCGGCAATGTCCTCTGGGGTGCCGCTCTACAAATACCTGGGCGGGGTGAATACCGTGACTCTTCCCATCCCCTCTTTCAACGTCCTCAACGGAGGCAAGCATGCCGGAAACGAGCTATCCATCCAGGAGTTCATGATCCAACCCACCGGGGCCAAGACCTTCAGCGAGGGCCTGCGCATGGCCGCCGAGACCTACCATGCTCTGGGAAAGATCCTGCAAGGGAAATACGGCGTGGGGGCGACGAACGTAGGATACGAGGGAGGCTATGCACCACCTCTCATCAAGACCCGAGATGCCCTGGACGCCATCATGAGCGCCTTTGACGTATCAGGTTACGGAGATGAGATCAAGATCGGCCTCGATGCTGCTGCCTCAAGCTTCTATATGGAGGGCGGCTACTCTGTGGACGGAAACAGGCTCTCACCTGGCGAGCTCATAGATTATTACGTGGATCTGGTCAATACCTATCCCATCATTTTGCTGGAGGATCCCTTCGAGGAAGAGGCTTATGATGACTTCGCCCGCCTCACTGCCAAGCTTCCGGGAACGATCATAGTGGGAGATGACCTGTACGTCACCAACATCAAGCGCCTGGAGAAGGGAATCAAGATGTGTGCCGGCAATGCACTGCTTCTCAAGCTTAACCAGATCGGGACGGTATCCGAGGCCTTTGACGCTGCTCGGATGTCCTTCCGCTCTGGATGGAAGGTCATGGCATCCCATCGCTCTGCAGAGACAGAGGACTCCGCTCTGGCAGATGTGGCAGTGGCCTTAGGCTGCGAGCTGCTGAAGACTGGCGCTCCCGCCCGTTCCGAGAGGACGGCCAAGTACAACCAGCTCCTCAGAATTCAGGAAGATCTGGGCGAGGCAGCAAGATATGCTTGCATCTAAATATGGATGCATCAGTGAGAACATCACCCGCTTTTCCTCCTGAGATGGGAGGATGAGCGCTCTTTTTTAAGGGGTATTGGGCAAAACGGCTCGAAACATTATTACTCGATTAGAATTCATCCTTCTCACATGGATTACTCATTCAAGCGCGGATTCAAGCCCGACATGGAGAGAATCAGAAAGGTCCTGGAAGAGGAGTTCCCCGCAGAGATAAAAGAGTCGGACGGAATGCTCTCGCTCTCCTTTGGCGCTCTGAAAAGCATCCAGGTATCGATCAATGAAAAGAAGCTCAATGTCACCACTGAATCGGATACCGCCGCAAAAGACGATCAGATCCTGGACACCAACAAGCGCTTCCGAAATTTTTTGGAAAAAGCGACCGGATATACTGCAAAACAGCGGCTGCAGATGGCCAAAAAAGAGGTCTCAAAGAAAAGCAAAGGATCTTAAAAAGGCGCAGCGATTTTCAGTAATCTCCTAGCCTCCTTCAGAGATGAATTTATAAGCCTTGAAAACTCAGTCCCTGATTATATGAGTG
>ERZ1026805.566-NODE-566-length-24211-cov-7.598609_pt1 | contig 24211 bp, 24 predicted proteins | sample MGYA00520883_ERZ1026805 | MGnify/ENA primary metagenome ERZ1026805 (study PRJEB33270, sample SAMEA104284476) | anaerobic digester metagenome | biome: Anaerobic digester microbiome; feature: mesophilic sludge digester; material: Anaerobic digester biomass | place... | reverse complement strand
GGGGAAGGGAGAGGGGATCATGACTGAACACCTTCTTCTGCGGCACCGGGATACCCCGGAAATCACCAGCCTGGCGGGTTACCGCTCACTGGGTGGGTTTGAGGCATTTTACAAGGCAATCACCACCCTGCAGCCGGCAGATGTCCTTGGCGAAGTAAAAACAAGCGGTCTGCGCGGGCGCGGCGGGGCGGGTTTTCCCACCGGGGTCAAGTGGAGTTTCCTGCCCGTCGACCTGATGCCGCACTACGTGGTTGCCAATGCTGATGAATCCGAACCCGGCACATTCAAGGACCGTGAAATTCTGGAATACAATCCCTTCCAATTTTTGGAAGGTCTTATGCTGGCATCCTACGCCGTCCAGGCGAATTTGTCCTATGTTTATCTGCGCGGCGAGTTCTGGGAAATTGCCGCCTGGTTGGATGAAAAAATCAAAGAATTGGAAAAGGCGGGCTTGCTCGGTGATCATCTTTTTGGCACATCCTATCACCTGTGCCTGCACACCCACCTCGGTGCGGGAGCTTACATCTGCGGCGAGGAAACCGCCCTGTTGGAATCGTTGGAGGGCAAGCTGGGGCAGCCCCGCCTGCGCCCGCCCTTCCCGGCGGTGTACGGCTTGTTTGGCAAGCCGACGGTCATCAACAATGTAGAGACACTGACCAATGTACCGCTGATCATCCGCAATGGGGCAGCCTGGTTCAGCGAAACCGGCACCCCAAAAAGCCCCGGCGTGAAGATATTTTCGCTTTCCGGTCGGGTGAACAAGCCCGGCAATTATGAGCTGCCGTTGGGCACCACCTTCCGGGAATTGATCTATCAGCATGGCGGAGGCATTCCGGATGGCAGACAAATCAAGGCGATCATGCCGGCAGGCGCTTCCTCCATGCTGATCCGGGCGGATGATGCCGCCCTGGATACACCCATGGATTACGAATCAGTTTCCGCCCTGGGCGCCCAGCTGGGCTCCGCTTCCGTCATCATACTGGATGAAACCGTCAACATGGCGGACATGATCAACGAGACGGCGCATTTCTTCAAGCATGAATCCTGTGGAAAATGTACGCCCTGCCGGGAGGGAACCTACTGGATGGCGCATATCACCAGCCGCCTGGCGAATGGCAGGGCTTCTGAGGAGGATATCAACCTGTTGAAAAGTGTGGCGCTCCAGATACAAAATAAATGCCTGTGCGCCTTGGGAGAATTTTCCATCATGGCGGTATTAAGTGCAATCCAGCTCTTCCCCGAAGACTTTGAAGAGAAGGTCGCCCGGTCTGCCAGGGAGGAGGTCCAGGAATGACATCTCCCAGGCTGGTAACCCTGACGATTGATAATCAAGTCATCACCGTTCCGGAAGGAACCCTGGTGGTGGATGCGGCACGGAAATCAGGCATTGATATCCCCGTCTTTTGTTATCATCCCAAGATGGAGCCGGTGGGGATGTGCCGCATGTGCCTGGTGGAAGTGGGGCGACCGGTGGTGGATCGGGCAACCGGCGCCGTGGTGCTGGAAGTGGATGGAACTCCGAAAATTAATTTTGGAACGAAGCTGGAGACCGCCTGCACCACCCCGGTGAGCGCCGGGATGGTGGTCATCACCAATAATCAAAAAGTGAAATCAGCCCAACGGGATGTGCTGGAATTTCTGCTGACCTCCCACCCGTTGGATTGTCCGGTCTGCGACAAGGGCGGTGAATGTCCGCTGCAGACCCTGACCATGCGTTTTGGTCCCGGTGAAAGCCGGTTTGAATATTCTGATAAACAACACCTTGCCAAGATGGTGCCATTGGGCGAACTGATCATCCTGGATCGCGAACGCTGCATCCAATGCGCCCGCTGCACCCGGTTTGTGCGCGAGGTGGTGGATGATCCGGTGATTGGTTTTTACAGCCGGGGTCGGTCAATTGAAATCCAGTCCCATTCCGAGCCGGGTTTTGATTCGATCTTCTCAGGCAATACCACTGACATCTGCCCGGTGGGTGCGCTGACCACGGTGGACTTTCGCTTTGGGGCACGCCCCTGGGAGATGAATTCCGCAGCATCCATCTGTAATCACTGTCCGGTGGGCTGCAACCTGACCTTAAATGTACGGCGCGAGGCGCGTTCGGATGGCAGGATGGCAATCAAGCGGGTATTACCCAGGCAGAACGAGTGGGTGAATGAAATTTGGATCTGCGATAAAGGGCGGTTTGGTTATCACTACACCGAAAGCCTGCAGCGGTTGACAAAACCGCTGGTTCGTAAAAATAATATCCTGGTGGAATCCAACTGGGATGAGGCAATTAACCTGGCTGCGGAAAAACTGCAGAAGCCGGTCACGCTGGTGGGGGGCAGGCTGGCAAACGAGGATTTGTTCAACCTGGCACAGTTCACACGGGCAGCCGGCGGCATGCCGCTGCTGTATTCCAACATGGCAGGTGGAGACCTGGTAATGCAGGTCGGGGTTGGTGCCGGCACCAACCTGAAGGAATTGGGAGCGGGTGACGCCATCCTGGTTGTCGCCACGGATCTGCACCAGGAAGCTCCCCTCTGGTGGCTGCGGGTGAAGCAAGCCGCCCAACGCGGGGCAGCCCTGATTGTGCTGGGCGGGCGGGAAACGCGGTTGGAAAAATTTGCCTCCTTTGTCGTCCGCCATCCCTATGGGGAGACAGCGGTCACATTGGGAAAATTCCTGCCCGGCGCTGACCTTTCAGAAGGGGATTGCGGCATCACCTGTGACATGGTGGAAGCCTTCCATAAGGCGCAAAATGCAATCATCTATTATGGCAATGACGGTCTCGACCTGGCGGGGACGGAATTCGTGGCAGGGATGGCTGCCGACCTGCTGGTGAAAACCGGTCATGCCGGGCGCGCCAATAACGGGCTGATCCCCGTCTGGCGAAATGGCAACACCCAGGGAGCCTGGGAGATGGGTTTCCGCCCTGCGGCGGATCTGGCAGGTGTGCTGCAGGGAGCTGCTTCGGTGTTAATTGCCGGGGCTGATCCGGCGGGCGACGATCCCCAGCTGGCGGAAGCGCTGGGTTCGGCGGATTTTGTCGTGGTGCAGGATATCTTCCTGACTGAAACCGCAAAACAGGCGGATCTTGTCCTGCCTGCCCAGGCATTTACCGAACGTGAAGGCACATACACCAATGGAGAGCGCCGCGTACAGCGTTTTTACCCGGCGGTCCCGCCACTGTCCGGCACACTTCCCGATTTCGCCATCACTGCCCGGATCGGAAATACAATGAAGGTTAACCTGCCAGGAGACTCGCCAACGGCTGTATTTTCAGATCTTGCAGAAACCATGCAGGCGTTTGCCGGGCTCAGCTACACCCGGCTGGCGGAGGTCTCCGACCAGGATCCGCCGGTCAGCCGGAAAAAGATGTTTTACTCCGGCGCCGGTTATGATAATCAACAGGGGTTGGGGGTACAGTTGAAACCTGCCGTGCAGCGCGGGGAGCCGGCATCCATCCCCGCACCCAAACCGGTTGAACCCCAGCCGGAGGGAAGTCTGCCGGTTGTGGGCATTAATCGATTGTATGATCACGGCTCCATGCTGAAACATTCCACCCTCCTGCATCAAAGGCTTTCACCCAATGCCGTCTGGATGCACCCGGATCTGGCTGCCCGTTTCAATCTCGCGGAGGGGCAGATCATCCGGTTGGAGGTGGATGGCAGCTTGTTGGAGCGTGAGGTCCGGTTTGATTCAAACCTGCCGCGGGCGTGCGCGCTGGCGGTTCGCTAGGGAGCGAGGGATGAAACGGATGAGGTGTTCATCATGATATGGGAATGGATCATCAAGTCGGTGATTTTGATCCTGGTGCTGACGGGGGGGTTTGCCTACGCAACTCTTTACGAGCGAAAAGTACTGGCGCGCATGCAGGTGCGGGTGGGTCCCAATCGGGCAGGTCCCTGGGGAATTTTACAGCCGGTGGCTGATGGGATTAAATTGTTCTTCAAGGAGGATTTAACCCCGGCGGGGGCTGACAAATTGATTTTCATCCTGGCTCCGGTGATCACGCTGATGCCGGCGCTGGTGGTGACGGCAGTCGTCCCCTGGGGCGGTACCATCCAGCTCTTCGGGCGGGAGATTGCCCTGCACATCGCGGACATCAACGTGGCGGTGCTGTACATCATGGCGGTGACTTCAATTTCGGTTTACGGCATCACCCTGGCGGGCTGGTCATCCAACAACAAGTATGCCCTGCTGGGCGGGCTGCGTTCCACCGCCCAGATGATCAGCTATGAACTGGCGCTGGGGCTGGCTTTCGTGGGTCCCATCCTGCTGGCAGGCTCGATGAGCATCAATGATATCGTGGAAGCCCAGCGCGGCATGTGGTTTGCCATCCTGCAGCCGGCGGCGTTCATCGTTTACTTCCTGGCGTCTGTGGCGGAGGTCAACCGTGCCCCGTTCGACATGCCGGAAGCGGAACAGGAATTGACGGCAGGCTATCACGTGGAATATTCGAGCATGAAGTTTGCCCTGTTCTTTATGGCGGAATATATCAAGATGATCGCCATATCAATGATCGGTTCCTCGCTCTTCCTGGGGGGGTATCGGGGTCCCTTTGTGGATCAGTTCCCCTGGCTGGGACCATTGTATTTGTTCATCAAGGTGGCAATCTGGTTGTTCGTGTTGATCTGGATCCGTGCCACGCTTCCCCGCATCCGCTATGACAGGCTGATGGCGTTGGGCTGGAAGGTGATGCTGCCGGTGGCGCTGCTCAGCGTGCTGGTGACTGCGGTTGTTGTGGTTCTGCTGGCTTGATGAGGAGGTTTTGATGCTGAAAGGTTTGCTGACAACGCTGAAATCGATGCTATTCGAGAAGCCGGTCACCATCCAATACCCGGAGGAAAAGCGTCCGGTGCGGGAGCGGTTCAAGGGTCGGCATATACTCAAGCGCTATGCGAACGGATTGGAAAAGTGCATCGGCTGTGCATTATGCGCGGCAGCCTGCCCGGCGGATGCCATTTTTGTGGAAGCGGCGGAAAACAGCGACGCTGAGCGTTATTCCCCGGGTGAACGATATGCCAGCACTTATCAAATCAACATGATGCGCTGTATTTTTTGCGGTTTTTGCGAGGATGCCTGCCCCACAGAAGCGATTGTGCTGGGGCATGAGTATGAGCTTTCATTCACCAGGCGGGAAGTGTCCATTTACACCAAGGATATGCTGCTGGAGCCGCCCACCGGTGACAGCCGCGGCACCCCGCAGGTGACGCCCCCGGGTGTGTTCACACGGTCCATCCCGGTCATGAAGGATCCCGATTGACGGGCGGAGGGGAGGAGTGATGAGTATTGGATTGATCCTGATTTTTGCCACCCTTGGGTCGATCATCGTGGGAACCGGGGTGGGGATGCTGGCAAGCCGTAATGCGATCTATGCGGCGCTGTTCCTGGCGCTTAACTTTGCCACCGTGGCACTGCTCTACCTGATCCTGGGGGCGCCCTTCATTGCCCTTGCCCAGGTGACTGTTTATGCCGGCGCAATCATGGTTTTGTTCCTGTTCGTCATCATGCTCCTGGGCAGCGAGAAAATGCCCGGCGGTGAACACCTCAAGGGGCAGCGAGCCCTGGCGTTTTTGCTGGCGGCTGCCTTCCTGATGGAAATAGGACTGTATATGATCTACCGGGGTGGATCGTTGACGCCGCTGCCGGAGGCAGTCTCCAGTGCCGGCAACCCGGCTTCACTGGGCATCATGTTGTTCAACCAGTATCTGCTGCCCTTTGAAATCACCTCGGTAATTTTGCTGGCGGCGCTGGTGGGTGCAATCATCCTTACCAAACAGGACCGCAGTGCGGGAAAGTAGAGGAATCCGGGATGCCGATCATTTACTATCTCATTCTTTCCGCCATCCTCTTCATTATCGGGGTTCTGGGTGTTCTCATCCGCCGCAACGCCATCGTGGTGTTCATGTCCCTGGAGATGATGTTCAACGCCGCCAATTTGCTGTTTGTGGCATATGCGGCGTATTACCAGATCCTCACCGGACAGTTGTTTGTCTTTTTCGTCATGACAGTCGCCGCTGCTGAGGTGGCAATCGGTCTGGCGTTGATTGTGGCAATTTTCCGCAATAAAAAGAACATCAGCGTGGATGATATCAGCAGCCTGAAGGGCTAGGCATGTTGGAGAAACGGGAAGGAGTGCATTCATGTTTTTGAGCGATACATTACCGGATCCAGCCTTTGCCCTGGCGCCCTGGGTGGTGCTGGTGCCGTTGATGGGTCTGCTTTTAAATATATGGATTGGCAAATGGCTCGGAGAAAAAGGTCAGGGCTGGCTGGCGAGTAGCGCCGTCGGGATTTCCTTCATCCTTTCCGTCGTCCTGGCGCTGACCCTCAAACGCCACCCGGATGGTGTGGTGGTCAGCCTTGTGGAATGGATCACCATCGGAACCCTCAAACTCGATTGGGCATTCCGGGTGGATACCCTGGCGGTGACCATGATGTTGGTGGTCAGCGGAGTGGGCACGCTGATTCACATTTATGCCATTGGTTACATGCACGAGGATGTGCGGCACAATGGCGATCCGGGTCGTTTCCGGCGATTTTTCGTTTATTTCAACCTGTTCATCATGGCAATGATGATCCTGGTGAGTGCCAACAACTTCCTGATGCTCTTCGTCGGCTGGGAAGGTGTGGGTTTATGTTCTTATTTATTGATTGGCTTCTGGTTTGAAAAGGGCGCGGACGGTATTGCCAATGCCAGAGCCGCCAAAAAAGCCTTCATCGTCAACCGGGTGGGCGATTTTGGTTTGTTGATCGCTCTGTTTCTCATCTTCTGGCAATTCGGTTCGCTGGATTTTGATGTGGTTTTCAGCGGTGCCGGTGCAGCTGCTCCGGGAATCCTGATTGCCATCACACTTTTCATGCTGTTGGGCGTGACCGGTAAATCCGCCCAGCTTCCATTACATGTCTGGCTGCCGGATGCCATGGCAGGTCCCACCCCGGTGTCCGCTCTCATTCATGCTGCCACGATGGTCACGGCAGGCGTTTACCTGGTGGCGCGTGCGCAACCGTTCTATACACTTGTGCCCGAGGCACAGGCTGCAGTCGCCTGGGTGGGGGGCTTGACCGCCCTCTATGCCGCCACCATCGCAATTGGGCAAAATGACATTAAAAAAGTCCTGGCTTATTCCACCATCAGCCAGCTGGGCTTTATGGTGGCGGCGGTGGGCATGGGCGCCGCATCCGCCGGGATGTTCCACCTGGTGACCCATGCCTTCTTCAAGGCGCTGCTCTTCCTGGCAGCTGGCTCGGTTATCCTGGGGATGGAAAAGGGGCATGCCGGGGCATCGCACCAGCCTGCTATTCACGGGGAGTCGAGTTTTGACCCCCAGGACATGCGCAACATGGGCGGTCTGCGCAAGCGGATGCCTCTCACGTTCTGGGTGTACCTGGCGGGTGCGCTGGCGCTTTCAGGGATCGCTCCGCTGGCGGGTTTCTTCTCCAAGGATGAAATCCTGGCAGCCGCCAGTACAAAGTTTCCAATCATCTTTGGTTTGCTGATCCTTGCCGCCTTTTTCACGGCGTTTTACATGGGTCGGCAAATTCTCCTGATTTTCTTCGGTCAACCCCGCAGCCGGGCTGCCCAGGGAGTGGCGGACAACCCGCCAATCATCACCCTGCCTCTGGTTGTGCTGGCAATCCTCTCAACCGTGGGTGGCGCGTTGAACCTGCCGGGTGTCCACACGCTGGAAACCTGGCTGGAACACACATTGGGCGGAGGGGAACCGGCAGTGTTCATCCTCCAGGTGGCGCTGACATCCCTGGGAGTGGCGATCCTGGGCATCCTTATCGCCTGGCTGGTGTATGGGCGCAAACCCCTGGCTGACGCTGCCGGAAAGGATCCCCTGGCGAAGCCATTGGGCGGCGTTTACCGGGGCATGGAGCGAAAGTGGTGGGCTGATGAGGTGTATCGTGCCATTTTGTTGCAACCATCCGCCTGGCTGGCGGAGCAGCTTGCCGGTCCGGTTGACCAGGGCGGGATTGACGGCGCTGTGAATGGCTTTGGCAGGCTGGCACGCAGACTGGCGGGCTTTTTCCAGCGGTTCCAGAATGGTTTTGTGCGCTCATATGCACTGGCGATTGTATTCGGTGTGGTTGCCATCCTGCTGGCGTTAATTTTACAGAAATGACGGGAGCGGATTGGACATGCTCATCTTGTGGAATCTGACGAAAGAGGTTAAATGATGAACTGGTGGTTGAATCCGCTGGTGATGGTGACATTCTTTCCCATGGTCGGCGCCATTCTGATTGCCCTGGTCAGCCGGGAGCAGGCGCGCCTGATCCGCTGGCTGGCGCTAGGCACAACGCTGATCACACTGGGGCTTTCCATCTGGCTGTTGACGCAATTCAATCCCGGGAGGGGCGATTTCCAACTGCTTGTTGACCTGCCCTGGTTTCAATTGGGCAGGTTGGGCGTGCGCTTTTTGCTGGGTGTGGATGGTGTGAGCCTGCTGATGGTGCTGCTGACCGCCTTGCTGACCCCGCTCGCCATCCTCTCCACCTGGAAGGCAGTGGGGGAGCATGTCAAGTTGTTCATGATCTTTTTTCTGCTTTTGGAGACCGGCATGCTGGGAGTTTTCCTGGCGCTGGATTTGGTATTATTCTTCCTTTTTTGGGAATTCACCCTCATCCCCATGTATCTCCTGATTGGCGTGTGGGGTGGGGAAAAGCGGATTTACGCTGCGATCAAGTTCTTCCTGTTTACCATGGCAGGCTCGATCTTCATGATGGCGGGAATTCTGTATCTGGGCAATGCCTCCGGCAGCTTTGCTTTGCCGGAGCTTGTTGTAAACCGTGCCGCGTTTGCCGGGGCAGGGTTATGGCTCTTCCTGGCTTTCGGTCTGGCATTTGCCATCAAGGTGCCCATGTTCCCGCTGCACACCTGGCTGCCGGATGCCCACGTGGAAGCGCCCACAGCCGGTTCAGTCATCCTGGCAGCGATTTTGTTGAAAATGGGTGCCTACGGTTTTATTCGTATAAATCTCAGCCTCTTCCCGGAAATGGCGGTCAAACTTGCCCCCTGGATGGCAGGGCTGGCTGTGGCTGGCATCCTCTATGGCGCGGCGGTGGCGTATGCCCAAAAGGACTTAAAAAAACTGGTGGCATATTCCTCGGTCAGCCACCTGGGGTTTGTGATGCTTGGCATTTTTGCCTTTAACCAACAGGGCATGGCGGGTGCAGTGCTGCAGATGGCGAATCACGGCATCAGCACCGGCGCCCTTTTCCTCTTCGTGGGCATGCTTTATGAGCGCCGCCATACCCGCGAACTGGCAGCCTTTGGCGGCTTATGGAAGGTGATGCCCATCCTGGCTGCCCTGACCCTGATTGTGATGCTTTCCTCAGCCGGTCTGCCAGGGCTGAACGGTTTTGTGGGTGAGTTCACCATTTTACTTGGCGCATTTGGTTCCACCGCTCTGGGGACCTTCTGGTTCGCCGGACTGGGAGCGCTGGGTGTGATTCTGGCAGCGGCATATCTGCTTAAGATGTTTGAGAAGGTTTTCCTGGGTCCGGTGACCGTGGATGAGAACCGGGGGCTGTTGGATTTGAACACCCGTGAGATCATAACCTTGACGCCGCTGATTATCCTGATGTTTGTAATTGGGGTTTTCCCCAACATATTCCTGAATTACCTCAATCCCACGGTGGAGCATATCCTGGCTCCGCTGATGAACCTGGTGCCGTAAAGAGGAGGACGAATGAACCTGACTGACTTGGTAGTCCTGCTGCCGGTGATGGTGGTCATCACCTGGGCGCTTCTCCTCCTGCTGGTTGATTTGTGGATTCCAAAGGATCATAAAAGTATGACCGCCTCCCTGGCAGCCTTCGGCATGGCAGCCGCCATGGGGCTGTCCCTTTCCCAAGGCGGTCATATTCTGGCGGGCTTCGACGGCATGGTGGTGTTGGACGGTTTTTCCATCTATATGGATGTAATTATTTTGGGGGCGGGGATGACAGCCGTGGGGCTGGCGTATGATTACCTCAAGCGGATGGGAATGGAACGCGGCGAATATTATGTCCTGTTGATGTTGAGTGTTGCCGGCATGATGCTGATGGCGCAAGCCCACAATCTCATCATTGTTTTCCTGTCCCTGGAATTATTATCCATGCCGCTTTATATTCTGGCGGCATTTGACCGTTCCCGCGCGGACTCGGGCGAAGCGGGTTTGAAATACTTCATGTTGGGGGCGTTCACCGCCGGATTTTTACTGTATGGAGTGGCATTGATCTTTGGCGCCACCGGGCATACTGATTTTTCCGGAATCATCAATGCGGTCCAGACGGGGGCAGTCAACCAGCCGCTGTTTGTGGTTGGGATGGGCATGCTGGTGGTGGGTTTTGGCTTCAAGGTGGCGGCGGTTCCCTTCCAGATGTGGACACCGGATGTCTACCAGGGCGCTCCCTCACCGGTGACCGGCTTCATGTCGGTGGGGGTCAAGGCGGCGGCGCTGGCGGCGCTGATGCGCGTCTTTTTAACCCTGTTCCCGGGCATGGCAGCCAGCCTGGCTCCGGTTCTGGCGGTTCTTGCAGCATTGACCATGATTGTGGGCAATCTGCTGGCAATTTTACAGACAAACATCAAGCGCCTGCTGGCATTCTCATCCATTGCCAATGCCGGCTATCTGCTGATGGCGTTTTCCTCCTACGGAAAAGCAGAAATAGCCAGCCAGGTGGTGGGTTCCATGCTGTTCTTCCTGACGGCATATGCCTTGACCAGCCTGGGTGCCTGGGCGGTAGTGATTGCCCTGGAGAAACCCGGCGGTCGGGGTTTGGAATTGGATGATTATTCCGGTCTGGGGCGAAAATATCCCTGGCTGGCGGTGCCGATGTTGATTTTCATGCTATCCTTCACCGGCATGCCCCTGACTTTGGGATTTTGGGGCAAGTTCTACCTCTTCAAAACAGCAATTGACGGCGGTTATTTATGGCTGGCAATTGTGGGTCTCATCACCTCGGTGGTCTCGGCATATTACTATCTCAGGGTGGTGATGGTAATGTTCATGAAAGCCGGCGATCCTGAAGCTGCGCCGGATCCATGGGGCAGGGTGCTTGTAGCCGGGTTGGCTGCTGCGGTCGTGCTGCTCAGCCTGCTTCCAGGCAGGTTGTTGGAACTGGCTGCCCAGGCAATTCTGCGATTGTAGATGGTTTGATTAATAAATCAACCGGGCGGAGGTATGAAACCGCCCGGCTGAATTCACTAATTGAATTATTGTATGTCTCCCCTTATTCACCGGATGGAGCGGGAATCGGTTCATAAGGAGCCGGGACCGGCTCGGGGGGTCGGGGGGTGATTTTCTACCTGCCAGCGAAATACGCCTGGGCGAATGCCGCGCTGCTCGTGAGTGCCATGTAGAAACCGATTATGGCAAACAGCAGGGGAATTAGCAGCCAGAAGATGATCGTCATGTACAGAATTTGCAGCCCAAATGCCAGGACGGAATAAAGACCAATCGTGATGACCGCTGCTGCCAGAAAACCGACCAGGTTTTTCCACAGGATGCGCCACCAGGCGCCGATTTGAAATGCCGCACCAAAGTCATCCTTGCAGGCGGTATGGATCATCATGGGCGGAAGGATCACAAGATAAGCCAGCATGAAGAACATGAAAATCCCGACGAAAAAGAATATTCCGAATGTCCAAAGCATGGTGCTCAAAAAAACCAGGAGTTCGGTGCCATAACCGGATGAATCCGAAAGAGCCAGGAAAATCATGGGTCCGTAGATGATTCCAATGGTCAGAATGGAGATGGCGATCATCGGGATCATGTAAAGCAGCGATACGGCGAACAGGCGGAAACCGTCCTTCAGCAGTCCGCCCCAATCATTCCATTCAGGCATGGCTGGGTCATCACCACTGGCGACGGACCGCATGATCCGGGCGATGTATCCCGTTACAAACAGGCAGGGAAAAACCGGGATAATGAATCCGGCAATAATCAATGCCACGCCAATCAGCAGCTTGCTTCCGGATTTGGGATCCCGGAATGGAAAACTTAACAACGCTTTCAGCGCTTCGGTTGAATTTGATTTCATGATCATCTCCTTCATAATAAATTATACAGGAGAATCCAACGAAATCATCGGCACGCCTCCAACATTCACATCCTGCTCCGACAGGGGTTGGAGATGAAGTTTTAACTAGTGAATGACTTCAAACCTGGCAGCCGGTGCACCGCAAACCGGGCAGCGTTCCGGGGCGGAACGGGCATGGGTGTAACCGCAGATCGGACAGACATAATAGTCATATTCCCCGGTTTCCTTGCCAAGATTTTCCAGGGCGGTGCTGTACAGCTCGGCGTGAACTTTTTCCACTTCCAAAGCATACTTGAAACTTCGGGCGGCGCGGTTATTCCCCTCGTCCTGGGCGTTTTTCAGGAAAGGAGGGTACATGTCCACAGCTTCATAAGTCTCACCAGCCACGGCAGCCTTGAGATTTTCAACCGTGGAGAGGATGCCGTCCATGGCGCGCAGGTGATTATGGGCATGGATGGTTTCAGCATGGGCTGCCGCGCGGAATAAGCGGGCAACCTGGGGGTGACCCTCGGCATCAGCTTTCTCGGCAAAGGCAAGATAACGGCGGTTTGCCTGGGATTCACCGGCAAACGCATCAGCCAGGTTCTTAAGGGTTTCAGACATGAGGAACTCCTTTTGTAAAAATTTTAAGATCATCCGGAATATCCTTCCGGGGGTACGGATATTAATATATCACAAATTGGATGGAATTAGGTCACTCACCGGGGTGCCCAGGGTATTCTGATCCATCTGTTCACCGCCTGAACCGTAAAACCTGCCCGGTCTGGGCAGAAGTGAGGACATGATTTCATTTACGACCGCAATCAGCCCCACCGAATCGCCGATGTGTTTTTAGATCTGCTGGATATTGAGGGTAATGGCGTCCAGGTCAATTTCAATCCAACCGGGGAGTGAATGTGTCGTGGCATGAACCTCCCGGGAATGTAAATCTTGCATGACATGAAATGTAAAGGCACGTGTCAGCGTGCAGACGCGTGCCTTTGATGCAGGGGATGATCCCGGGGAGGAACTCAACCGCCGAGGTAGGCTTCCTTTACGCGGGGGTTGCCCAGCAGATCCGCACCGCTGCCGGTGAGGGTGATCGAGCCGGTCTCCAGTACATAACCCCGGTTGGCAGCGCGCAGCGCCATGTTGGCGTTCTGCTCCACCAGCAGGACGGTTGTCCCGCTCTGGTTGATGTCGCTGATCACACGGAAAATTTCCCGTACCAGAACCGGTGCCAGACCCATCGAAGGCTCATCCAGCAACATCATTGTGCCGCGGCTCATCAGGGCGCGGGCGACAGCCAGCATTTGCTGCTCACCACCCGAAAGCGTTCCGCCCAACTGGGTTTTCCGTTCCAGCAGGCGGGGGAAGATGCCAAAGACACGATCGAAATCTTTCAGAATTTCAGCCTTGTCCTTGCGCTGCCAGGTGGCAAGCTTCAAATTTTCCAGTACAGTCAGGTTGCCGAAAATGCCGCGCCCTTCCGGGACCTGGGCAATGCCCATTCCGACAATTTTATCCGCGGAAATTTTCCGCAATTCCTGTCCCTTGTAAAGGATTTTACCGGTGTACGGAATCAGACCTGAGATGGCTCGCAGGGTGGATGACTTGCCGGCGCCGTTGGCGCCAATCAGGGTGACAATTTCTCCCTCCCGGACATCAAACGAGATGCCGTGAATGGCTCGAATATTGCCATAGGAGACACATAATTCCTGCACGGAGAGAAGTATGTCGTTCATGTGACCTCCTGTTCTCCCAGGTAAGCTTCCAGTACACGGGGATTTGCCTGTATTTCCTGCGGGAGACCTTCAGCAATGGTGGCGCCAAAGTCCAACACCTTCAGGCGCTCGCAGATACCCATCACCAGGCGCATCTGATGTTCAATGAGGATGATGGTCAGCTTGAATTCCTCGCGAATCCAGCGGATGAAATCCATCAGCAGCATGATTTCATTGGGGTTCATGCCCGCCGCGGGTTCATCCAGCAGCAGGAGGGAGGGTTTTGTAGCCAACGCCCGGGCAATTTCCAGGCGGCGCTGCAGACCGTATGGCAGGTTCTTGGAAAGTTCATCTGCAAAGGAATCCAGCTTGAAAACTGCCAGCAGATCCATGGAATTCTCGGTGACCTGGGCTTCCTCCTTCCGGTAACGACCAATATGGAAAAAGGATTCCCAGGATGTGTAATTCACCTGTGAGTAATGGGCTATGCGGACATTATCCAAAACCGTCAGGTCTTTGAAAAGGCGGATATTCTGGAAAGTCCGTGCAATTCCCTGGGCGGTGACCTGGTTGGGTGTCAAACCCACCAGTTCCGTGCCGTTCATGGTGATGCTGCCCTTGGTGGCTTTGTACACGCCGGTAATCAGGTTAAAAACGGTCGTTTTGCCAGCTCCGTTGGGACCGATAATGCCAACCAGCTCGCCTGTTTCCAGGTCCAGATTGAAGTCGGAAACTGCGCACAGACCGCCAAAGTAGTGTGTAACGGATTTAGCTTGAAGCAGCGGCATCGCGAGCCTCCTTCTTTTTTCGCCAACGCTTGGTGACTTCCAGGTCTTCGATGGGGATGAACCAGCGGAATTCACGCATGCCCATGATCCCGCGCGGGCGGTAAATCATGAGCAGAACGAGAACCAGCGGCATCAGCACCATGCGCCACATTCCCAGCGGACGCAGTACTTCCAGCATAATGGTAAAGATCGAGGCGCCCAGGATGGAACCGCCGATCGATCCAATTCCACCGAGATAGACCATGATTAAAATATCGGTGGACTTTAGGATATCAAATGTCTTGGGGCTGATGAACATGAGCTGGTGGGCAAACAGTGCCCCGGCAATCCCGGCAAAGAAGGATGAGACGGTAAACGCCAGCAGTTTGGATTGGCGGGTATTCACGCTCATCAAATCGCTGGCAATCTCGTCCTCGCGGATGGATAGAACTCCACGACCGTGCTTGGAATAGATGAAATTTCGGATGACCCAGACGGCAACCACTGTCCAGAAGAAGACCCAGGGCATTGTGGTGAGCTTGGGGATGCCCGGGATGCCGCGCGGCCCGCCGATTACCTCGATATTCTCAATGACGGATTTAACAATCATATTGAATGCCAGGGTGACAATTGCCAGGTAATCACCACGGGTTTTAAAGGAGGGAACTGCGACAATCAAGCCGATCAGGGCTGCACCGACACCGCCAGCCAGAACTGCAACCGGGAACAGCAGGGTATTGGATTCCCAGGGGAATATCTTTGTGGTCAGTACTGCTGAAATGTAAGCGCCAATTGCCATGAATCCAGCATGACCAACGGAAAATTCACCCATGTAGCCGTTCACCAGGTTAAGGCTGATGGTGAGGATGATGTTGATTCCCACATACATCATAACGAGCTGAATGTAGGGGTTGACCAGGTTATATTTGGGAATAAGAAAAGCCAGGGCAAATCCAACCACCAACAGGATGGGCATTAACTTGCGGTTGGTGGCGATTTTTTCCCAGATTTGCGCCAGTTTTTTACGCCAGGTGAGGAGACGGGATGTTTGCGTCATGGCTACACCTTTTGAGGTCTGGGTTTGCCCAGGATGCCATAGGGTCGGAAGATCAGGAGGATCAACAACAGCCCAAAGGCAACAAAGTCCCGGTAGGTGGAGGGCATATTGGCAGCCACCATGATCTCCACAATTCCGAGAATGAATCCGCCGATCATTGCGCCGCGGATATTACCGATGCCTCCCACCACTGCGGAAATAAAGGCTTTCCAGCCAATCAGAATGCCCATGTAAGGGTCAATGACCGGGAAGGCAATGGCATACAGGGTTCCAGCGGTGGCACCCAGACTGGTTCCAAGTGCAAAGGTGATGGAGATAATTAAGTCAAGCGGGACACCCATCAACGGCACGATTGTCTTATCCCAGGAAATGGCGCGCATCGCCATGCCAACCTTTGTCTTTCGGACGATCAAATCCAGCATGATCATCATCAGGATTGCCACAACGATGATGAGGATTTGCAGGTTGGAAATGGTTACCCCGCCAACATTCCAGATGACTGTCTTGATGAGGGTGGGAACGCTCTGGGGATAAGGGCTGAAGACCAGCGTAAAATTTTCCAGGAAGATACCCACTCCCAGTGCGGTGATAATGGCGGAGACGCGCGGCGCTGCCCGCAGCGGGCGGTATGCCACCCGCTCGATTACGACACCAAGCATCGCCACGCCAATCATGGAGAGCAGCAGGGAGGGGATGAATGTTAATTTGAGGAATGTGGCTCCAATAAAGCAGAAAAATGCACCCACCATGAACAGATCGCCGTGGGCAAAGTTGATCATTGTGAGAATGCCATACACCATGGTGTATCCAAGGGCTATCAGGGCGTAGATGCTACCAAGCTGGAGCGCATTGAGTGTTTGCTGCAGGAAAGTTATCATGGGACGGATCCTGAATACAAAAATCCCCCCCGCAGGGCAGCTCCCTGCGGGAGGGTCATGCGCCGGTGTCGGCTAGGGATTGGCATTGGCGAACCAGTGGAATGCACCATCCTTGATTTGCAGGATAACGGCACTCTTGATGGGATCGCCTGATCCTTCTTGGAATTTCATCGTTCCGGTTACACCATCGTAACCTGCAACGACTGCCATGGCATTGCGTACGGCTTCCCGATCGTCAATTTTGCCTGAGCTCTGGAGAGCCATAAATAAGAGCCCGAAGGCATCATATGTCAGGGCTGCGACATCATCCGGGGTGGCACCATAGGTTGTCTTGTACGTCTCAATGAACTTGGTGGCAACCGGGGTGGCGGCGTCTGGAGCATAGTGGGTGGAGAAATAGTATCCTTCACATTCAGCCCCACACAGATCCAGGATCTGTGCGCTTCCCCAGGAATCCGAACCAACAAAGGGAACAGTGATGCCCAACCGGTGCGCCTGCTGAACTTGCAGGGGAACTTCGGAGTAATAGTTGGGTGCAAAGATGACTTCCGGATTGGCATCCTTGATCTTGGTCAGCTGAGCGGAAAAGTCCTTGTCGCCGGTTGTATAGGTCTCAAAGGCAACAACCGTTCCGCCATTTTCCTCCAGGGTCTTTTTGAAGATTTCTGCAATGCCCTTGTTGTAGTCTGATGCCACATCATACAAAACAGCTGCCTTTGTCAACTTCAGGTTGTTGAGCACAAACTTGGCAACCACCAAACCCTGGAAATCATCAATGAAACATGCCCGGAAGACATATTTCTTTGACTCGCCGGTCTGGGCGTTGACGGTGGTCTTTGGGTTGGTTGACCAGGGGGTGATGAGCATGACCTTGGAGCTCTCAGCCACTTCAGCAGCCGGGATGGCATAGCGGCTGGCATTTGGTCCAATGATGGCGACCACATTTTGCTGGGTGATGAGTTTCTGAGCCGCTGATGCGGATTGATCTGGTTTACCGGCATTATCCTCGATAAACAATTCGACCTTGTACTTCTTGCCGTCGACTTCCAGACCACCGGCATCGTTCACTTCCTTGACCGCCAGTTCAGATGCGTTCTTGCAGGAAGCACCTACTGCGGGGATGTCACCGGTGAGTTCAGCGACCACACCGATTTTGATGGTTTTACCGCCGCCGGCGCAGGCGCCGAGCAGCAGGCTGATGACCATCAATACACCAATGAGAACAGACCACTTCTTCATGGGATACTCCTTATTTACATGTGAAAAAAATGAAACGATGGGTTGTAAAGGATGGAATGCTGTTCATTTGGATATCGGCGGATTTCACCTCCTTAAAAGCAGTCATCACCGTAACGATGGATGAAATTCGAACGGAAGGATATGGAAATCCCCATCAATACCTGATTTGGTTATGTACAGGGTACGATGAGAAAATGGGGGAAGCCTCCTGTAATCTTTCCGAAATGTCGGACTGCCAGGTATGCCAGTAAGGTTGGAAAACCAGTTAAACAGCTGGGCAGCAATGAGACTGGAATGATCAGAAAAAGGATGCCGATAATATTTAATTGAAAAAAGGGATGGAAATATTAAGTAATCATACTCATAATGTTGAATCTAGGCAAGCAATTTATTGCCGTAGTTTTCGAAAACATCAGGATTATTAGTTTGATTTAATAATGAATATACCTGAGTAGAGATCCGGCGCGTAAAAGGAATGCAGGTCGTCCCTGCATTCCTTTCCAATTGAAGTTAATCCAGCAGTAATTTTTCCCGCTGGAAGCGGACCCGGGCTGCCAAAATCAATCCTGAATCCAGGAACAGCAGGATGATGGCTGCCCATAGGATTGTTTTATTCAGGTTAAAATTCACCAAAAATAATTGGAGGGATTGTTGAGCGGATGCCGGCAGCAGGTTGATCCCCAACACTGGAACCAGAAACAATACCACCAGGACGGTCGAGAGTCGTTGATATGCAGATCGGGCGGTGGGCGCGTTCAACGAAACCAACACCCCCAGGGCGCTCATCAACACACATGCCAAAAAACTGAGCACAATCCCGCCCAGAAAAATTGGCAGCGGATAGACTTGAAAACCAGGCTGTGAATCAATCACGTTCACGGTCAATAAACCCACGAAGATGGAAAGAATCGCCACCGACCATCCATAGATGACCGAGGCGCATATTTTTCCAAGCAGGATGGCTTGATCGCTGAGGCGGCTCGCCAGCAGGGTTTCCAGGGTATGCCGTTCGCGTTCCCCGGCAATGGCATCGGTGACCATGCTGAGAACAAGAAAGATGGAGAACCAAATCCAGATAAACAGGTCAATCGGGCTGGTCAACCATTCTGATTTGAATTGAATGGGCAGAAAAATCCCGCTCACTCCGATGAAGAGGGCAAGGCTGATAATCCCGCCCCGATAATTGCTGCGCTGCAGGAAGATTTCCTTCCATTCCTTCCAGATGAGGGTGCAAACATCTGCAATCATTTATCCTCCTCCATCAGGGTGATGAATACTTCCTCCAGGGAAGCCCTGCCCCGTCTCACCTCGTCAATTTGAACTCCCTGCGCCACCAGGATTTGTACCAGGGGGGCGGTGTCCACTTCTTCATGCAAATCAATGGTGACATGCTGATCAGACCATTCCACACCGGTTACTTCCGGGCGCTGGCGCAGCAGGGAAATCACCTGCTCAGTGAAGCCGCGCCCCACGATTTCCAACCGGTTACCACCCTTGCGCAGACGCAATTCATCCGGCGAGCCGATGAGTAATAGCTGTCCCTGGCGGATGACAGCCACCCGCTGGCAGAGTTTTTCTGCTTCAGCCATATTGTGTGTGGTAAGGAATACGGTTACGCCGTGCTGCTGCACCAGATTGACTAAATCCTCCCGTAAGGCGGCAGCAGCCAGTGTATCCATTCCAGCAGTGGGTTCATCCAGGAAAAGTATCTGGGGTTGGTGCAGGAGTGCACGTGCCACGGCAAGCTTTTGCTTCATCCCCCGGCTCCATTGACCTGCAGGTTCCTTGCGGCGCTCCCATAATCCGGTTGATTCCAGCAGCATCTGGATGCGTGCCTTCCTCTCTGCCGGCGGCATATGCCAGACCCGTCCGTAAAATTCCAGATTATCCTCAGCAGTCATGCGTTCATAAAGCCCGGTGTTTTCCAGCAAAGCGCCGCAATTTTTGCGAACTTCCGCGCCCTGTGTGTGGGTATCCAGACCCAGAACCGTGGCACGCCCGCTGGTCGGAGCCAGCAAGCCTAATAACAGGCGGATGGTGGTGGTCTTCCCGGCGCCGTTGGGTCCCAGGAAACCAAAAACAATCCCGGCAGGCACCTCCAGGCTGACATTGTTCAGGGCGGTCACCTGACCAAAGGTGCGCGAGAGATTTTCCGTATGGATGGCAATCGAATTCATGACTAACTTCTCCCGGTCTGATTTGTTCAGTGAAGGGTTAATGACACCCTTTTTCAAGCCAATTAATAATGATTGTACCTTAAATATGGTAACAACCCTGCCATATCGAAGAAAGCAGTTGCATTCAAAAGCCAGCCCGGGGTACAATAAAGTTTGGTGGTCAATTCAGTGTATGACATGCGGTTGCCTGGAGAAAGGAAGGGTTTATGGAACTGCTCACTGTATCCATAGAAAAACCGGAGGAAATTAATTTCATCCTCGGGCAGACACATTTTATCAAGACCGTTGAAGATATCCATGAGGCATTGATTAGTTCCGTGCCGGGCATCAAGTTTGGGCTGGCTTTCTGTGAGGCATCCGGCGACTGCCTGGTGCGCTGGACAGGAACGGATGACGAAATGATCTCCCTGGCACAAAAGAATGCCCTGGCGATTGGCGCCGGGCATTGCTTTATTTTATTCCTGGGTGCCGGCTATTATCCAATTAATGTTTTACCTGCCCTTCGGAATGTGCCGGAAATCTGCCACATCATCTGCGCCTCTGCCAATCCCACCCAGATCATCCTGGCGGATACCGGGGAGGGACGCGGCATCCTGGGTGTGGTGGATGGCGCAAAGCCCAAGGGAATTGAGGGCGAGGAGGGCATCGCCTGGCGGAAGAGTTTCCTTCGAAAAATTGGTTACAAGCTGGGTTAGGAACCTTTGGGTCAAATAAACCGTCTTGTTGCATATCCACTGATACCTGTCTTTAATTGCCTTGATTTAAGGAGAGAGAAACCATGAGAAAGTTGATTCCATTGATATTACTGGTCAGCCTGGTACTGGGTGGCTGCACCTTGATTGAAAATGCCAACCCCACACCGTCAGACTCGGATATGGAGACGCAGGTGGCGATGATCCTCACCGCCCAGCCGACGCCCACAGCCTGGGTGAAGGTGGTGACACCCACGATTGTCATGGTCACGCCTCAGGCAACCGGGGTGACCGAAGTGGCAGCCACACCATCAGAGCAGGTGGTCGTGACGGAACAATCCCCCACGGCAACCATTCCGGCTGAAACAGCAACACCGACCGTCCCACCCGCTCCCACCCCCACGTTCCCATCCGGTGATCCGCGCACATCGCTGGGCGCGCCCACCTTTACGGATACGATGGACAAGGATGATTACTGGCCAACCGGCGAGGATGTGTACACCTCAGTGACTTTCCGGGATGGGAAGATGATCCTCACAGCTCTGACCGACACCGATGGCTGGCGTTTGATGTCCTACCCGCGCACCAACAATTATTACCTGGAAATCACTGGTCGATTTGAAGCCTGTTCGGGGACGGATCATTATGGATTGTTCGTGCGCGTTCCAAAGACTGACCCCGCCAACAGCGGCTACCTGCTCGGCATTAACTGCGCCGGTCAGTTCCGCGTGGCGGAATGGAATGGTGCCGCCAAACCAAAGGGCGTCTGGGAAACTCATATCCCCTGGACGACCCATGACACCATTCAAAAAGGCGCCAATGCCGCCAACCGGATTGGTGTGATGGCTTCGGGCAGCTCGATTGCCCTGTATGTGAACGGCGTAAAAATGGGTGAGATCACCGATACCACATTTGCCGATGGCTTTTTCGGCATTTTTGTCGGAGCGGATGAAACCCAAAACATGACTGTCCAGATTGACGAATTAAACTACTGGGCGCGCTAATAAGGCATCCTTTATGTAAAGAAAATTGCCGCCGGCATCCCCGGCGGCAATTTAAATTAAGATCATGTTGATGGCATCAAACATTATTCCATGATTCGTTGAGCACCAGTTGATTGGCAATCTGACGGTCAATTTTCCCCATTGGCAGGTCTGCCAGTTCTGCAGGCTTCACCCAGCGGATTTCACTTGCCACGCGGGCATAAGGTTCACCCTTCAGCAGGGTGCAATAAAAGGCGTGTAAAACCACCTTGAAGTGGGTGTAGGCATGGCGGTAAACCCCGAATTCCGCACCCACCCCGATTTCCGCATCCAATTCCTCGCGGATTTCACGCTGCAAGCCATGGGGAAGTTCTTCACCTTCCTCCACCTTGCCGCCGGGAAATTCCCACATCCCGCCCAGCAGACCTTTGGAGGGACGGCGGGCAGTCAGCACCCGTCCGTCACGCTGCAGAATGGCGGCGGTGACGGTTATTACCGGTACGGGGGGACGAATTTCCAGTACTGGGCGTTCCTCCTGGACACCCAACCGGCGTGCTTCACAAATCTGCTCCAGCGGGCATGACGGGCAGTCGGGTTTTTTGGGCTTGCAGATCATGGCTCCCAGATCCATTAATGCCTGGTTGTAATCCCCGGCTTTTCCAGCGGGCAGGCTGGCACGCGCCAGATCCTGCAGCAGCGCCATCCCTGCCCTGGTGCGGGCTGGGATGGTCACATTGAATACCCGGGTCAACACCCGCCGAATGTTTCCATCCAGTGCAGCTTCGTCCCCACCGAATGCCAACGAAGCGATGGCAGCTGCCGTGTAAGCGCCGATACCCGGCAGTTTTTGCAGGACGGCAGCAGTTTTGGGAAGATTTCCCCTGAATTCATCCTGTACCCGGCGGGCAGCCTTCCACAGATTGCGCGCCCGGCTGTAGTACCCCAAACCTTCCCAGCAAGCCAGTACTTCCTGCTCCTCTGCAGCAGCCAGGGATGAAAGGGTTGGAAAACGCTCCATCCAGCGGATGTAATAAGGGATGACCGTCTCAACACGGGTTTGCTGCAACATAATTTCGGAAACCCAGATGGCATAGGGATCCTCCGCGCCGCGCCAGGGAAGTTGACGGGCAGCGGCGGCATACCATGACAGGAGGCTGTCTGATAATGATGTCATTAGCAATTGATGGGGATTAAAACTGGAACCCGCGGCGGGCTTCCACCATTTTGGAGGAGAAATTCACCACGTGATCCAATAATTTGGTATACAGTGTATTCCATTCGGAGGTGCGCATCACCTGGCGGGCTTTGGATTGTGTCGGCAGCACCACGCCCACCATGATTTGCGGCTGGCTGCCATACACGGTCGCCCAGGCGTCGGAGAGTTCAAACCCCAGGCGCTGAACACCGGGAATGAATTCCCGCACCATGAATTCAAAATAATCCTGTTCGCGATCCGGGGCAATATCCCAGGTGAAGATGATCTTGACCGGCACTGTCACCTCATCCGTTCTGATATTGCAAAACCACCACCTGCGTCTCTTCCGGCAGGGTGTTGATGCTGGTCACCTTCAACGATGGCTGGGACTCCAGATCCTTCAATCCCATTTCCTTCATGAAGCGGCTTAATGGTTCCATTTGAGCGGTCGATTCCGGGATGGCAAAATGCATGGGGATGACGATGTTGGGTTCCAGGATGCTGATCACCTCAGCCGCCTTAACAGCGGTGAGACTGCCGCCGGCACCGACAGGCACCAGGGCGATATTAATGGTACCCAAATCCTCCACTTCGGATTGGGTGGGGACACGATTCAAGTCGCCCAGATGTAAAATGGTCAGACCGTTGTAGTCAATCAAATACATGGTGTTGCGCGGCTCTTCGGGACTCTTTTTACTGTGACCATTGGTCTGTACACCGGTGATGAACACGCCGCCAATCTCAAACTCACCGGGACCGGTGATGAGAAACGGCTCACTTTTTACGGCGGAAGTAAAATTGTGCCCGGGTGAGTCATGGCTGACAGTACAAATATCAGCTTTTAGCTTCAGTGGGGAATACCCCACCTGCTTTGAGTCATAAGGGTCCGTAACAACGGTTGCCAGGTTGCGTTCGGTAAGCCGAAAGCATGAATGTCCGTACCAGGTAATTTCCATGGAATACTAAGCGCCTTTTTGGCTAATTATATCCCATTTGTCCCGGTCTGATGAATGGTTGACAATAAAGATTGAAATAATAGTTTGCATATATTTATTTATTCGATTTTATTAATATTTACAAAAAACATCGAAATCTTCAGTTCATCCGTTTCATCGATTCCCAGCGGAAAAAATGAACGATTTTCCAAGGGGGGAATACCCATCACCAGCCACTGGATAAGGGAAACCGGAGACATTGTCCCCAAACTGCCCGGGGGTGGGAAAATCCGTCAGGGTCCAGCCTGCCGGGACCCGGCAGACTGGATTAATGTTTATTGGATTCGTCATCCATCCCAATGGTGGAATATGATATTAATTTTTGTCATTTGTCTTGACGCGCGCCTTAAATTCTGATAGACTCCCGCCGATTAACGGGATTCCAGGCGGAATTTTTCGTTACCGGCAAACCACGAAGAATCGTTTGAAACGCGGTTCAACAACCTTGCCTTGATGGATTTGCTCTGGTATAATCCAATCCGCTTGTATATCGGAAATTTAACAATTGAT
>ERZ1026805.562-NODE-562-length-24253-cov-8.341061_pt1 | contig 24253 bp, 23 predicted proteins | sample MGYA00520883_ERZ1026805 | MGnify/ENA primary metagenome ERZ1026805 (study PRJEB33270, sample SAMEA104284476) | anaerobic digester metagenome | biome: Anaerobic digester microbiome; feature: mesophilic sludge digester; material: Anaerobic digester biomass | place... | reverse complement strand
GTGTGGGGGTGGGGGTGGGCTGCGGACTGGCTGTGGCAGCCGGGGTGGTGGCAGTGGGCACCGGGGTGGAGGTCTGGCAGGCGGAAACCAGCAGCCCCGCCGCCAGGAGAAGGTTCACAAGGAGGGTGGTTTTCAGACGCATGGGTTCCATTTCTCCATTCCGTCGATGGACGACAGGGGTATTATAACCCACTGCAAGCCCGGTCAATTTCACAAATGGCTTTAGAAAATCCCCCAAATGATCCAGAGTGTACCTCAGAGTGTCAGCCTGAATGCCCCAAGGATGAAGTCACTTGCCCGTTCCAGATCCTCCGGTATTTCCCCCGCGCCATAATCCTGATCAAAGTCATCCAGGCTGATGGTCAACACCAGGCTGCCGGTTGAGAATTCTTCGGCATGGCTGTATAAAATTGCTTTGTTCCTGCCTTCGTTGGGAAGCATTTACATATTGATTCCAGCCATATGCGGCTCCAGGTTGGGTTTCCCGGGGCAAATCCTTGAGAGGTTCCTTCCCGCAATTCCCGGTACAATTTTGCACATCCGTTTCCGTGGGTTTCGCTTCCATGCCGACTGTGGGAACATTGCCTGGTTTTGGAGTATCCAGTAGACCTGCCGCTGTTTCCGTTGGAGAAGGCGAAACGCGAATGCAGGCAGTAAGCAATAAAAATTAACCAAATACCCCGCCAATCATGGCGGGGTATTTTGACTATAAAGGGAATTCAAATTACTGTGTGCCGCGCAGGCGGGGGTCGAGTGCATCCCGCAGACCATCACCCAGGAAGTTGAAGGCAAACATGGTGATTGCCAGCGCCAGCGCCGGGAAAACCGCCTGGTTGGGATAGGTGCGGATGACCGCCGAACCATCCGAAATCATCGAGCCCCAGGAGGGCGTGGGCGGGTTGACGCCCAAACCGATGAAGGACAGGAACGCCTCGGTGGAGATGTAACCCGGGATTGCCAGGGTCTCCGCCACCACCAGCGGTCCGACGATATTGGGCAGGATATGGCGGAACATGATGCGAAGATCGTTGGCGCCAATGGTGCGTGCCGCTTCGATGTATTCCTTCTCACGGGTGGCAAGCACCTGGCCGCGGGTCAGACGCGCCATGGTTTCCCAAGCGGTCACGCCGATGCCAATAAAGATAAACAACATGCCGCCCAGCTTACTGTCAAGCTGGCTCATGGTGTAGGTAAACGTGCCGGGATCCGGTCTTGCCAGGGTGGAGCGGAAGAATGCCAGCAGCAGGATGATGAACAAGAGTTGCGGGAAGGCGTACAACACATCCACAACCCGCATCATGATATTGTCGGTGCGTCCCCCAAAGAAGCCGGAGATGGAGCCGTAAACCACCCCAATCATCAGGCTGATGATGGGTCCGATGAAAGCAACCGTCAATGAAATGCGTGCTCCGTAGATGATGCGGCTGAACAGGTCGCGCCCGGCATAGTCAGCACCCAGTGGGTAGAAATTGTTGATCTGGGAATAACCCTTCATGGTGGGGAAGATCTTCAATACCCACTCCGGAATGCTGTTGTTTGCCGTCAGTTCCTGCTTGGCATAGTGCATGATGGCAATTTTATCGGCAAAAACAGCCAATAAAATCAATATCAAAATAATTGAGCCTCCGACCACTGCCGCCTTGTTGCGAAACAGACGGCGTAAGGCATCCGCTGCCAGGCTTTCGGATTTTTGAGTCAGTGGAACACCACCTGAACCCGCCCGTATATTTTTTAAGGATACTGGATTCGTCATGGAGACCTCGTCAATCGTAACGGATGCGGGGATCAAGGTATGCGTACACCAGATCCACGAGCAGATTGGCAATCACCAAAAAGACAGCGTAGAGCAGAATGGTTCCCATAATCACGGGATAATCTCGATTGGTGATGCTGGTAATAAAATATTTACCCATGCCGGGAATGCCAAAGGTCAATTCGGTCACAAAAGTACCGGTAACCAGGGCGGCAAACATGGGTCCGATGATGGTGACAACCGGTATGAGGGAATTCTTCAAAGCATGGCGGGTGATGACCAGGCGTTCCTTTAAACCTTTGGAACGAGCCGTGCGGATGTAGTCCTCCCGGATCACCTGTAACAGGCTGGCGCGGGTCAGGCGTGCCAGGATGGCTGAACTGCCCAAGCCCAACGCCACCGCAGGCATGATGGCATGTTTGAAGTAATTCCATCCCAAGTTGGATGGTAAGAATCCCAACAGATAGGGCGGTTTGGCACCCCAGCCGGTGGGAGGCAGCCATTTGAGGGTCACTCCGAAAATCCAAATCAGCAGAGGACCCAGAACAATCACCGGTACCGACACACCGAAGATTGCCACACTCATGCTCAGGTAGTCAAAGATTGTATTTTGTTTCAATGCCGCGATGATGCCGAGTGGAACGCCAATGGTGATTGCCACTGCCAGCGCCATCAGACCGAGCTGCATGGAGATGGGCAGTTGTTGGCGGAAAATATCGTTCACCGTGCGGCTACGGGAACTGAAAGTTGGTCCAAAATTCATCCATCGAATCCAGACCGGTCCTATTTTAATATTGACGAGATGATCATCCTCCAACTTGGTATTGTCTGGAGGGGTTGTCGTGAATTTGGGCAGCATCACATCTTTCAGATACTGACCATACTGTACCATCAGGGGTTGATCCAGATGATAGCGCTTGTTCAGGTTTGCCATAATTTCCGGAGGCAACGCTTTCTCACGGTCAAACGGACCACCCGGGACGGCGTGCATCAAGCCAAAGGTAATGAAGGAAACTACCAGCAGTACCACGACCATGTAAATCAAACGTCGGGCAACGTAGCGTCCCATGCAACCTCCATAAATAAACAGGGTGGATGGTTGGGACGGGGATGAACCCCGTCCCAACCATCAGTTATTCCCTTTTTACAAAGGGTGAATACGTGGTTTCTGTGTGTAGCCTAGGGCTTCGCCGCCATATCAATATCCCACTTGTCAATCGATTCCTGACCGCCGGAACCGAAGGTGCGGGTGATATACGGTGCAGTGCAGGTATTGCGGGAGTACCAGTAGATCGGGATGATCACGGCATCTTCCCATACCAGGATTTGTTCAGCTTCAGCGTAGAGTTCAACACGCTTGACAGGATCCAGTTCCTTGGCAGCTTCGAGAACCTTGTCTTCAAATGCCTGGTTCTTCCACATCGCACCGCCCAGGGGAGCGCCAGCTTCATCGATTGGGTTCGAGGAACCGCCAGAGGCAAATACGTCGCGGATGAAGTTGTTGGCATCAGCGTAGTCCGGGCACCAGCCCATGCGCCAAATCTGGGGAGTCTCAGGGCTCTTGACCGTGTTCAGGTAAACCTTCCATTCCTGGTTCACCAGTTTGACATCCAGGCCCAGGTTCTCCTTCCACATCGCCTGGATTGCTTCAGCAATCTTCTGGTGAGCGGAGGAGGTATTGAACATGAGAGTCAGGACAAGTTGTTCGCGGGTGAGATTCTTTTCAGTCAGGTACTCATCCAGGACTTTATTGGCTTCTTCCTTGTTGAATTTCACACCCAGGTCGGGGTGATCTTCCAACGTGGGGGCGCCAGCCAGACCGGGGCGGGAGAACCACTGTGCCGGAACCTGACCACCCTTGAGAACGTTGTCAATCAGGGATTGGCGGTCCACAGCCATGGAGAGGGCGCGGCGAACGCGGACATCATCCACAACCGGCTGGGTGATATTGAAGCCATAGTAGTAGGAGCACAGATCGGGAGCCACAACCAGTTCCGCCGAGAGAGTCGGATCAGCCTTCACGCGATCAAGCTGGGTGGAGGGGACTGCTGCAGAATCCAGATTACCAGCTTCGAATTCAGCGAAAGCGGGTTCCGCATCCAGCATGGTCCAGGTCACTTCTTCGATCTTGGGTTCCGGAGTGGAGTCAATCGCCACCCAGAACGGATTCTTGATGATGGTGATCTCTGCGTCATGGACCCATTCCTTCAGGGCATAGGGACCATAGGACTGGTTGAAACCGGTCTCGGTCCAGCGGTCACCACGGGCTTCGGTGCAATCGTCGCCTTCAATCAGCCATTGCGGCTGGGCGGAAGCCACCCACAAGCCAGCGATTGCAGCATTATAGGCAGCCGGTTCCACGAAGGTGATCTCGAGGGTCATGTCATCAATGATTTTCACGCCCACGGTCGCCGGATCATCGGTCACTGCAGTGTTGTAATCATTCGCACCAGCAATGGCGAAAGCCAAAACAAAGGCGTACTGGGAGGCGGTGGCGGGATTCAGGGTGCGCATGATTCCATAATAGAAATCATTGGCGGTGACTGTGCGGGGATTTCCATCGCAGTCCAGAACCTGAACAACGTCGGTGCCGTTGTACTTCACCCAGTAGATGTCGGGGCGGATATGGAAGGTGTAAACCTTTCCGTCTTCGCTGATGTCCCAGCTTTCAGCAATGCCGGGCTCGACAAGGTTGGTCACTTCATCCTGCCGGGTCATACCCAGGTGGGTTTCCCAGATAATCTGGATGGAGGATGTATCAGTGCCCAGTGCGGGGTCCAGGGTGGGGATGTCGCCAGGTCCCATGTTGAGGCGCAGAGTCTTCATTTCAGCAACTGGTTCTTCAGCGCCTGGGGTGGGGGTGACTACAATCACCTGGGGAGTGCCTTCAACGATCTGTGTGATGTAGATCGGTTCGGGGGAAGGAACTGGCGTGCACGCTGCCAGAACCATGCTGGCAACAACCAGCATACCAACGAACACAAACAGCTTACGCATTTTCTTTCTCCTCCTTAAAAAGATGAAAGATTGGGGATTGGGTAGAAGTGAGTTTCAGGATTCATAATCATTTATCGATCTGTACTGACCACCTCCTCTCACATTCTCCTAAGCCTTGTGACAGGCCACAAAGTGACCCGGGCTCAGCTCACGAAACTCAGGCTTGGCTTCCTTGCAGATATCGGCTGCAATCGGGCAGCGGGTGCGGAAGCGGCAGCCTGAAGGCGGATTGGTGGGTGAGGGCACGTCACCCGGCAAAATGATGCGCCGGCGCTTTTCCTCAGCCACCGGGTCGGGTATGGGAACGGCGGAAAGCAATGCCTTGGTATAGGGATGCAAAGGATTGTGATACAGTTCCGTGTTCACCGCCAGTTCAACGATGATGCCCAAATACATCACCGCCACCCGGTCGCTGATATGCCGAACCATGGAAAGGTCATGAGCAATAAAGAGATAGGTGAGTCCCAGCTCGCCCTGCAGATCCTCCAGCAGGTTGACCACCTGCGCCTGGATGGATACATCCAGTGCCGAGATGGGCTCATCGCAAATAATCAATTCAGGTTCCAACGCCAGGGCGCGCGCCACGCCAATGCGCTGCCGTTGTCCGCCTGAAAATTCGTGCGGATAGCGGTTGGAGAACGCCGGGTTCAAGCCCACCATCTCCAGCAGCCGTTCCACATGCGCCTGGGCATCCTTGCCCTTGGCAACACTATGAATGGAGAGCGGCTCGCTGATGATTTCGCCCACGGTCATGCGGGGGTTAAGGCTGGCATAAGGATCCTGGAAAATCATCTGCATCTTGCGGCGCATGCGGCGAAGCTCCTCGCCTTTCATGGTCGCCAGATTTTGATCCTGGAAATAAACCGACCCGGAAGTGGGGCGGTGGAGCTGCAGGATGGTGCGTCCGGTGGTGGACTTGCCACAGCCGGATTCGCCCACCAGACCCAGGGTTTCTCCCTGGTGAATGCTAAACGAAATATCATCCACAGCATGCACGGCACCCACCTGCTTCATGAAGATGATCCCGCGCATAATGGGGAAATGTTTTACAAGATTTTCAACGCGCAATAAAACTTTGGGTTCGGTCGAGGTCATTCGCGTGGTCTCCCGGTGTTGCTATCCACCCAGCAAGCAACCTGATGATTGGTATCAATATTTACAAGAGCCGGGTTCTCCTTCCGGCAGCGGTCCATTACAAATGAGCAGCGCGGCGAAAACGGACAGGCATTGGGTGCGGTCATGAGAACCGGGGGCAAACCATCGATGGAAGTCAGCCGGCGGCGCTCGGTTGCATCCATGCGAGGCAGACTGTTCAACAGCCCGATGGTATAGGGATGAGTGGGATGGGAATATAATTCCTTAACTCCGGCAGTTTCGATGATCAAGCCCCCATACATGACATTCACCCGATCCGCCAATCCAGCAATGATGCCCAGGTCGTGGGTGATCCAGATGATTGCCATGCCCAGCTCATCGCGCAGGCGTTTGACCAGTTCCACAATTTGAGCCTGGATGGTCACATCCAGCGCAGTGGTCGGCTCGTCTGCAATCAGGATTTGCGGATTGCAAGTTAAAGCCATGGCGATCATCACCCGCTGGCGCATGCCGCCTGAAAACTGGTGGGGGTAATCATTCAGCCGTTCCTTGGCTCCGGGAATGCCGACAAGCTCCAGCATTTCCGCTGCCCGGCTGAATGCCGCCTTGCGTGACATGCCCATATGGATTTCCAATGGTTCTGCCACCTGTCGTCCTATAGTCAACACAGGGTTAAAGGAAGTCATCGGGTCCTGGAAAATCATGCTGATCTGGGCGCCGCGGATGTGACGGATTTCGTCATCTGTCAACTTTAGCAGATCCTTATCCTGGTACATTGCCTTCCCTGCCACCACTTTACCGGGTGGGGTGGGGATGAGGCGCAGCATGGACATGACTGTGACAGACTTTCCGCAGCCGGATTCGCCCACGATGCCAAGTGTCTCGCCTTCCTTTAAGTGGAAAGAGACGCCATTAACAGCATGGACATAACCTTCTCGGATTCTAAAGTGAGTTTCCAGGCCTTGCACATTTAATAAATCGGCCATTCAGTTCATCCTCTATGAAGTTATCAGGTGTATTGGGGGTTGAGCCAGAAAACACAACGCTCTCCAGCCAATATAGGCAAAGAAAGTATACTCTTAATTGATTATGGTGTCAAACAAACGAAGAGGAACATCATTCGCGTCAAGATGAATGGTATCCGCAGTAATATGACAAAAAATCCCTTGTAACTGCTATATGATACATTCCAAATTAAAGATAAATGAACTGTGAAAAATTATTCTTTCAGGTCCGGGGCTGATATGACGATCGGAAATTCCATCCACATGGTGGTTCCCCGCCCTTCCGAGGATTCCGCCCAGACTCTGCCGCCCTGCACCTCCACCAGCGCCCTGACAATTGCCAGACCCAGCCCGCTTTCCCCTCCCTCGGCATGGCGCGATTTGTCGCCGCGTTGGAACCGTTCAAAAATATGCCCCAGTTCTGCAGCAGGAATTCCGCTTCCGGTGTCAGCCACCTGCATCCGGATTTTTCCTTTAACAAGGCTTGCCGCCAGGCGAATTTCCCCCCCTTCCGGCGTGTAGCGGAAGGCATTGCTGATCAGGTTGTCCAGCACCTGCATCATGCGGGCATCATCCACACGGATTTCCGGCAGTGGATCCATGGCATCAACCGTCAACCGGACTTTCTGCTGGACTGCCTGGTTCTCAAAAACCGCCGCGGCACGTTCCAGCAGCACCACCGGAGACAGGTTCTGCAGGTTCAATGGCAGTTCACCGGCATCCACCTGGGAAAGCATCTTCAGGTCACCCACCAGGTTCTGCATTCGTTCAATTTCGGAATATATCAAATCAAGCCGTTCCGGATTGGGAGATAAAACCCCATCGCGCATGGATTCAATATAACCGGCAATGACGGTCAGGGGTGTGCGCAGATCGTGGGCAATATCAGCCGTCATCTGCCGGCGCTGTTCGTGGACGCGCGCAACCTCGGCACTCATGCTGTTGAACGATTCCGCCAGCTGACCGATCTCATCACTGGATTCCACCGGCACCCGCTGCTCATAGTGACCTGCGGCAATCTGGCGGGAAGCCCGGGTCAGAGCCCCCAGCGGTCTGGTGAGCGTGCGCGCCAGCACCACACCGACAATCAACGCCGCCAGCAGTGCTGCCAGTGCCGCCAGGATAAATCCGCGGTTGGTGCGCTGGAGATAGAGAATTTCCGCTGCATTGTAGGCATTCACCTGGCTTGCCAGCAATAGCGTTCCCACCCGGCTGCCATCCACCCGGATGGGTTCACCTGCGTTGAGGATGCGGCGGGGAAGCAGGCTGCCCGGCGGATAATCCGGATCGACCGCTACAATCACATTGCCATCAGCATCCGCCAGACCCACCAGTTGGCGGTCGCCCTGGCGGAAATTCATCCCCATTTGCTGACGGTTGCCCATGCCGGGGCTGAATTCCCCGGGGGTGCTTTCGTTCAAAACCGCCTGGCGCTGGATGATTCCCCAATAATCCTCCACCCCATCCCATGAGCCGTTTTCCTTGTAATATTGAGCGAGGATGGCTTCCATGTTGGCGCGCTGTTGATCGACAATGAACTGGGAGAAACGGGCTGCACTGGTGATCCGTGCAATCCCCCCCACCAGGGCGGCTGAGAGGAACGCCACCAGCAAAAAAGCGAGGGTTAATTTCCAGACAAGGGATTTTCGCATTCCGTCACCGGTCCTTACGGAGACGATAACCCACCCCGAATACCGTCTCGATATACCGCGGATTGGCGGGGTCGGATTCGATTTTTCTGCGCAGGTTGCGGATGTGAACATTCAGCGTGGAATCCATCCCGGCAAAACCGCTGTCCGTCAGGAGGTCCACCAGTTCGGTGCGCGTGTGCACCTGTCCGGGTGAGCGCAGAAAGATCGCCAGCAGGTCAAACTCGATCGGCGTTAATGCCACTGGTTTTCCATCCAGGGACACTTCGTGTGTGCGGCTGTCCAGCCGGATGCGGTCATCGGTGGAACGCAGGTGTTCAAACGTATGTTCCAGACCCATCTCCTGCCGGCGCAGCACAGCCCGGATGCGCGCCGTCAGCTCCCGCATGCGAAAAGGTTTGATGATATAGTCATCCGCGCCCAGGTCCAGCCCCAGCACGGCATCGGTTTCCTCCTCGCGGGCGGTGATGATGATGATGGGGGTTTGCCGTTCCTGGCGATAGGCGCGCAGGAATTGATAGCCGTCCATTTTGGGCATCATGATATCCAGCAGGATCAGGTCCGGCGGGTCGTGCCTGGTGATGTTGAGGGCATTCTGCCCGTCCGTCGCTGTCACCACCCGGAAACCCTGCTCGCTGAGGTATTCCTGCAGCAGGTGGCGCACGCTGGATTGATCATCCACAACCAGGATTGTCACGGTCATATTGATTTTCCTTCATTATAAGTAAGTTAATAATTATATCCATTGTATTCTTTTTTCCAGGCTTGATGGTCTGAAATTTTCAGGATATCGAAACCCGGGCTGCATGGGTGACAGGATTAGATTATCACAAAATGATTTAAATCTGATTTAGATCTGGTTTATCTTCCGGGTATGGTTTTAGCAATTATCACCCCTGCTGATGTTGTTTTACCATCCCGGGATCAGGGGGAATGCACTGGTCAAACCTGGCAATATCCATCCCCCGCCTTATACCAGAACTAAACCAATTCGCCCCGCCTGGCGGATATATTCGTAGTGTTGAAATTTTCGATCCAAAAAGGAGAATATCCGCATGGCTGAAAACAAACGTAAAAATAAAAAACGCAGGATCTGGATCATTTCAATCCTTGCTGTGGTGGCGCTGGCTGGAGCGGCAATCCTGTACTTCACCCTGATTCAAAAACAGGCTGAACCGTCTTCCGCTGCCAATCCCGGATATAAAACCACCACGGTGCGGGTCGGCGACCTGACCATCTCCGCTTCCGGCACAGGCACGCTTGCTGCAGGCAGACAGGCAAACCTCAGCTTTCCCATCGCCGGTGAGGTGGCTGAACTGAACGTAAAAATGGGTGATGCCGTGACCAGCGGCGAGGTGTTGGCAAAGCTTGCAGATACTAGCTCACTGGAAGTCAGCCTGGCAGCGGCGCAGCTTGCCCTCACCCAGGCGCAAAAAAATCTGGATGACCTGACCACCTATGCCCAGTACAATCTTGCCTCCGCCCGGCTGACCCTGGCGCAAGCCCAGCAGACCTATGACGAAGCCGCAGACAGCGTGGTGAAAAAAGGCTGGGCGCGCTGCGACCAGGATACCCTGACCGCGTATTACGACCGTTACCAACGCGCCCTCAGCCGCCTGGACGAGGTAAAAAACAGCGGGGACGCCAGTAATTCGGATTACTACCTGGGCATCATCAAAACCGCCCAGGACGAGGTGGACACGGCATATGCCAACTACACCTACTGCACCGGTTACACGGATTATGAAATCGTCAGCTCCCAGGCGGACCTGGTTGTGGCGCAGGGTTTGCTGACACAGGCGCAAGCCAAATATGACACCCTGAATGCCAACAATGGAATTGATCCCATTGAACTGGCGCAGGCAAAACTGGATGTGGAAAAAGCCGGGGCTGCCCTGGAGCAGGCTCAAAAGAACCTGGATAATGCGACCCTGGAAGCGCCCTTTGACGGCATCGTCCTTTCGGTGGCTGGTGAAGCCGGGGACACTGTGGGGACCGGTACATTCATTACCATCATCGATATGCTGCATCCCAAAGTCACCTTCATGGTGGACGAGGCGGACAGCAGCCTGGTTTCGGTTGGCAAACAAGCCACAATGACCTTCGACGCCCTGCCGGATGATACCTATACGGGTTCGGTGACTGAAGTCAGCCCATCCCTCAACTCCACTGCCGGATACCGCGTCCTGGAGGGTGTGATCAAGCTGGAACTGACCCGGGAACAGCTCACCCGGCAGCTGCTGAACGGCATGTCCGGTTCAGTGGAAATCATCAGCGGCAGCGCCAAAAACACCCTGCTGGTGCCGGTGGAAGCTGTGCGCGATTTGGGTGACGGCACATACGGTGTCATGAAGCTCGGCTCCGACGGAAAATTAAAATTGACCGTGGTGACAATCGGACTGCAGGATGACACCTATATTGAGATCAAATCCGGACTTTCCCAGGGTGATGTGATCAGCACCGGGATAACGGAGACGGATTAATGGAAACCCAAATCCCCATCATCGAGACGGTCAACCTGACCAAAATATACGGCGAGGGTGAGAATGCTGTGACAGCACTCTCCGACCTGGACCTGGAGATTCGTCACGGTGAATTTGTCGCCGTCATGGGTCCCAGCGGTTCGGGAAAAAGCACCCTGCTGAACATTCTCGCCTGCATGGACAAAGCCACCAGCGGGCAGTACATTCTGGCTGGCGAGGATGTCAGCGATTACAACCGGGGCGATCTGGCGGAAATTCGCAGCCGCCTGCTGGGATTTATCTTTCAATCCTACAACCTGCTGCCCCGCCTGACCGCACTGGATAATGTCCTGCTGCCCCTGATGTACCGGCGCGAGAACCGCCTGGATATGGACAAACGCCACGAACTCGCCATGGCTGCCCTGGAACGGGTGGGGCTTTCCAACCGCTGGCACCACCTGCCCAATCAGCTGTCGGGTGGACAGCAGCAGCGGGTGGCGATTGCCCGGGCGCTCATCAATGACCCCCTTCTGATCCTGGCGGATGAACCCACCGGCAATCTCGACAGCCATTCCAGCGTGGATATCATGAAATTAATGCGTGAATTGAACGACCAGGGGCGCACCATTGTGATGGTGACCCACGAACCGGATATTGCCCACTATACGCAGCGCATTCTCACCATCCGTGACGGCGTCCTGGCATCCGACCATCTCAATGGACACCAGCCGCCGCCCGCTCCGGTTGCAGTTCTGGAGGGAGGTGCGGCATGAACCTGGGTGAAACCATCAAGGTGGCGTGGAAAAGCCTGATCTCCAACAAATTGCGCTCCCTGCTGACCATGCTGGGGGTGATTATTGGTGTGGCGGCAGTGATTGTGATGATTTCCATCAGTGCCGGCACCGAAGCCAACATCTCCGAGAAAATTCAGGGGCTGGGTTCGAATTTGATCTTTATCAATTCGGCATTCACCCGCGGTGGCGCCAACATGGGTCCCATGAACATGCAGGGTGGTCTGGTGTATGACGACCTGCTTGCCATCCGCGGGAAGATCAAGGGTGTGGAAGGCGCCACCGTGGATCAACAATCCACGGTAACCATCCAGGTGAACGATGTCACCCTGGAGGATGTGTCATTGGTGGGCACCACCCCGGACTACCTGGAGGTGCGCGATTTGGACCTTGCTGATGGAATCTTCTTTAGCGACAAGCAGCAGGATCGGGTTGCCAGGGTGGCGGTGCTGGGTTCCGGCATTGCCTCGGAATTATTTGGGGAAGCTGACCCAATCGGTCAGGTGATCAAGGCGGGCGACACCAAGCTGACCATCATTGGCGTGTTGAAACCCAAGGGGCTTTCCGGCGGAACCGATTTTGACGAACAAATCTACACACCCATATCGGTGATCTTCAAGAAATTTAATTTCTCGCAATTTGCCCGCCTGCAGGGCGACCGTGTGCGCAACATCATCGTTTCCGTGAAGGATGATGCCGTGATGAACGATGTGATCACTCAAATCAACCTGCTGCTTGCCAAACGCCACGATGTCACCCTGGACTCAGCGGATTTTTCCATCACCACCCAGGAGGACATTATTAAAACCCAGGAATCCACCACATCATCCTTCCGCACATTGCTGGCATGGGTGGCGGGTGTTTCCCTCATCGTGGGTGGAATTGGCATCATGAACATCATGCTGGTCAGCGTCACCGAACGCACCCGTGAGATCGGTCTGCGCCAGGCAGTGGGCGCCCGACCCGGCGACATACAAATCCAGTTTCTCATCGAGGCATTGATGTTGAGTCTGATTGGCGGTGCCGTCGGTGTCCTGGCAGGAATTGGCGGATCGTGGCTGTTTGGAGCGGTCAGCGATATGCGGACGGTCATCGTGCCCCTCTCCATCGTGCTATCCTTCTGTTCGGCGGCATTGGTTGGCATCTTCTTTGGTTATATTCCGGCTCAGAAAGCCGCCCAACTGGATCCCATTGAAGCGCTGCGGCATGAATGACCGCAGCTGACCTGAAAGGAAATTTGTACCATGAAGAAAAAGAAGCTAATCATCCCATTCGTCGTGTTGATGATCATCCTCACACTGGCAGCATGCGCCAAATCCAGCACAACCACCACCACATCCGGGACCGATACAGCCGGGAATCCCCTGACCATGAACACCGGCACCAGGCTGGCGTTGGGAACATTGAACCTGGAAGGCACCGACCTTGCAGTTACCGCCGAACAGGCAGCCGGGCTGCTTCCCCTGTGGAAGGCAGTCCGCAGCATGGGCAGCTCGGATACCGCCTCCAGCGAGGAGATCGACGCCCTGTATGAGCAGATCCAGGAGAGCATGACGGCTGATCAGATGGCAGCCATCAACTCCATGAACCTGACCCAGGAACAGATCAGCTCATTGATGCAAAAATTCGGCATCACCGGTTTTGGAGGCAACATGCCCACTCCGGATGCCAACACACTTGCCACCCTGCAAGCCTCCGGCATGGGAAACATGCCCGGCAATCCCGGCGAAAGACCTTCCGGCAGCGACAACGACAGCCCGCCATCAATGCCCCAGGGAGGCGGCGGTAATTTCTCACCCCCAGGCGGAAATGACGGCACGTTCCCCGGCGGTGGATTCGGTGATGGCGGCATGGGTATGCAGGGCACCCCCTCAGCCAACACCACCCCCCGGGTGGACCGGGGCAACCGCATGAATTCCATGTTTCTGGAACCCTTGATTAAATTACTGCAGGAACGCTCCTCCTCCTGATGGTTTCATCTCCTTCCTCCCATGCCTGTCCGGCGGATGTTTCTTCATCCGCCGGACGGGTTTAACCCTGTCCCCTGCATTGAAATGTCTTCATTAAAATCGGGAGGTGGATTTACTTTTCCCCAAACAAATGCAATTGCCGGTCAGGCGCCTTGGGCGGATTCTGGAAAAATTCCGATTTGGGCAGCCAGATCAATGCTTCATCCTCATCACCAAGGGTCATTAATCCAGACGGGTTGTGGACGGACAACCAGGCGGTGAAAGCAGCCGCGAGCGCATCCAGTTCCGCCGCACTGTGGATCTTCTCCATCGGCAGAATCCCGTTCAACAGCCGGTGGGCTGATACCTCCTCGAAGAAATCCATCGGATCCGGCAGAACAACTCCCCCGCGGCGCAGGCAGAGCTGGCGCTGCAGACGGCTTTCCAGCGTGCCTCCGGCAAACGACGGCAAACCCAAAAGAGCAGCAAAGACTCCCTCGGCGGGTGTTTCCAGCCACTGGCGGGCGGAATCCTCCCCCGGGTGGGGTTCATAGCCCATTCCCGCCAGCTGTTCCACCAGCTCCAGCCCGTTCAGCAACCAGCGGGAGCAATCCCCCCGGGCAGCGGGAACAGCCGGGGTGTTCACCCCGCGGCAGACCAGCTCATAATCCGCCACCCGCAGGCGGAACAGGCGCCCCGGCGGTTTGGGGTGAAATCGGCTGCGGACATCCGGCTGCGCCATGCGCCCGTCGGATAAATGGGTTGGGGCGCTGATGCCAATGCGGGCTTCCGCCAGACCGGCGGCATATGCCAGCACATCCGCCAGCCCGCCCTGCCCCAGAGCCAGCACGCGCCGGTCATCGTCCAGGGCGGCGTACGTGAAATGAGGTTTGCCGGTGGAGGTGAATATTCCCAGGTAAGTGATGGTCATGGAATGAGTGTAGCAAAAATTGAGGATCAGTGCAAATGAAATGCTTGAGGGAAGCAGGAAAAAAAAAGATTAATCCTGAAACAAATCCATCAGGGTGATGCCCTCCACCCATTTCATCCATTCCCGGATGGGCGGGATGAAATCCGGCATGGGCATCAGCGGCTGCCAGATCAGGCGGAAGGTGTAGCCCAGATCATCCAGGGTCTGCCAGGTCCAGGAATCCGGCGTGGAACTACGGGTCTGCAGCCAGTAAAATTCCTGCCGGATGGTGTGACCGGCATGGTCGGAATGAATCCAACCCTGCACCTCCCACTCCACCCGCGGCAGCTGACTCGTGCGGTCAAGCTCACGATAACGGACCTGAAGCCAATCCCCCTGCTGATCCAGGATGTCCAGGCACCAGCCGCGATTCGGAGCCGGGTCATGCTCCACCAGGGGAGCGGATTCGGCAGGAAAGGTGTGCAGGCTGCCTTTGCGCAGCAGCACGCACCGTCCGGCAGGCAGATCCATCCGCTCCTCCCCCAGCTTGCGGACAATCCGCACCTCAGTCAGACCGGTTTCCTCGTGCAATTCGCGCAGAACGGCAGTTTCCGGCGCTTCCCCCGCATCCACAGTTCCCCCGGGGATCTGCAAACCTCCCCTGGGATGCTCCAGGGTGAGAATTTCCACTCCCCGGCGGGTGGGGCGCAGCACAAATGCAGCCACTTTTTCAATCATGATGCCTCCGAAGATGAAAAACCTGCGAATAGTGTATCATCATTCCCCCCCCGGTTCCCTTGTTTCAATGGCGAATCGGGTATATACTCACTGCATGAGTAATACATCCCGCCGCACCAATCCCCGCGCCGTTTCACCCGAAAATCTGATCCTGGGCTTGCTGTGCATCCAGCCGGCACACGGCTATGACCTGCACCAGCAGATCACCACCCACCTGAGCCTGATTTGGCACCTCAGCATCAGCCAGGTTTATGGCACCCTGGACCGCCTGCACGCCCGCGGCTGGATCAGCGGGGACACACCCCCCGAACACCCCCGCCGGACAGTTTATTCGCTGACCGCCGCGGGCAGGCAGCAGGCTGAAGCCTGGCTTGCCGCTCCCACCCGCGCCGCCGTACAGGCGGTGCGTCTGGAGTTCCCCTCCAGGCTTTATATATTGCAGCAAATCCATCCCGATTCAATAACCCCGGCAATCACCGCCCAGGCGGCGGAGGTGCACAAGGCACTTCACAGCCTGCGTTCACTCGAGAACCGCCTGCCAGCCGGTCAAATATACAACCACCTTGCCCTGCAAATCCGCCTGCAGCAACTGGAAGCGCTGCTGGTCTGGCTGGAGGGGCTTCAATTTCCTCCAAGGGAGTCTTAATTAATGAAATCCAACACGATTTTCCCGCGGCTGGTGGGGATATTGATCCTCGCCAGCCTCCTGCTTGCCGCCTGTACAAGCCCGGCTGCCACAAGTGAAGAAACAACCCCCGAAATCACCCTCACCGACGCCCTGGGGCGCACGGTGACGCTTCCCGAACCCCCCACCCGGATTGTCCTTGCCGGCAGGGGTGTGGTGTTGATTGCCGATGCCGTCTACCTCTTTCCGGAAGCGGTCGGGCGGGTGGCGGCGACCTCCACCATCAGTCAGTCCGGGGGTGATCCCTTCCTGGCGGCAGTCGACCCGGATTTTGCATCCAAGGTGCTGTTTGAAACCAATGTCGGCGCCGAACAGCTGGCTGCTGCCAAGCCTGACCTGGTAATCCTGAAGTCCTACCTGCAGGAATCGCTGGGTGCTCCATTGGAAGCGCTGAACATCCCGGTTGTCTACCTGGACCTGGAAACACCCGAGCAGTACACCCGCGATCTGGCTGTTCTGGGGATTATCTTCCAGAACCAGGCACGTGCTGATGAATTGATCGCCTTCTACCAGGATACGGCAGCCGGCGTGAGTTCGGCGGTCCGGGAAATTTCATCCGATCAGAAACCCCGAATCCTGCTGCTCTACTACACCGACCGCGATGGTGAGGTGGCATTCAACGTACCACCCGCCAGTTGGATCCAGACCATGATGGTGGAGATGGCGGGTGGCTCCCCGGTTTGGAACGATATCGAACTGGGCGGCGGCTGGACCAAGGTTGGCTTTGAGCAAATTGCCGCTTGGGATGCCGATCAGATCATCATCATCCGATACACCGGCAGCCCGCTGGAGACTGTCCGCCAGTTGAAGTCTGATCCGCAGTGGAAGGAACTGCGTGCCGTGCAGGAAGACAGGCTTTCCGCCTTTCCCAAGGACTATATCAGCTGGGATCAATCCGATGCCCGCTGGATTCTCGGTTTGCAGTGGCTGGCGGCGCAGATTTACCCGCAAGCCTTCCCAAATTATGAGGTGACCACCTCCGCCCGGGATTTCTTCCAACAGTGGTACGGTCTGGATGCAACCAAATTTGATCAGTACATTGCCCCCAGGTTGGAGACCGGCTCCTGATTATGAATAACCCCGCCCCCGCCCGTCCCTTTCCAGGCAGCCCAGCCCTGCGGCTGTGGCTGCTGGGCGGGGTGTTGATCCTTGTTTTTCTGTTATCGCTCTTCTGGGGGCGCTATCCAGCGCCGGGATTTATCTCCCCCGGGCAGGCAGCCGCTGACCCCATGGCGCAGGCATTAATCTTGAACCTGCGCCTGCCGCGCCTGATTTCCGCCCTTCTTATCGGGATGTCCCTCTCCGCCGCCGGTCTGGCATTCCAGACGATCTTCGCCAACCCGCTGGTGGAACCGGGTTTCCTGGGAGTTTCACAGGGGGCGGCGTTTGGGGCGGCATTCTGCATCGTCTTCCTTTCCGGCGCCGCCTGGCTGGTGCAGGGTTCGGCAGTGTTGTTCGGCATGTTGGGCTTGGGATTTTCCTACCTGCTGGCACGGCGCATCCGCTTTGGCGGCTGGGTGCTGCGCCTGCTCCTTTCAGGAATTGCCGTCTCGGCGTTTTTTTCAGCCGGTGTGGGCTTGCTGAAATATCTCGCCGACCCCCTGCGCCAGCTGCCGGAGATCACCTTCTGGCTGCTGGGTGGATTGTGGAGCATTACCTGGAAACAGATTCTCGCTGCCGTGCCACTCCTCCTGCCGGGGCTGTTCCTCATCCTGTTGATGCGCTGGCGGCTCAACCTGCTCTCACTGGAGGATGATGTGGCAGTCTCGCTGGGGATTGCTGCCGGACGTGAGCGTCTGATTCTGCTGCTGGCAGCAGTCACCGTCACCGCGGCGTCCATTTCCATCAGCGGATTGATCGGTTGGGCGGGTCTGATCGTCCCCCACCTGGCACGCCGCCTGATGGGTGCTGACACCAGACGCACCGTCCCGGCTGCCCTGTTGATGGGGGGGATTTTCATGATCCTGTGCGATGACCTGGGACGCACCCTCCTGGCGGGTGAAATTCCGTTGGGCATCCTGACCTCCTTTCTGGGTGCTCTGGTATTCATCCTCCTGATGACCAGACCCATCCTGCCGCAGACATGACTGAAACCATCCTCCGTTTTGAGAAGATCAGCTACCATTACCCCGGGCGATTCCAACCCACGCTCAGCGGTCTGTCGCTCGACCTGCCCGGCGGTCTGGTGACCGCTTTGCTGGGGGCTAACGGGGCAGGCAAATCCACCCTGTTGAGGTTGGCATATGGTCGCCTGCACCCCTCCGCCGGGCGGATTTTGCTGGACAATCGGGAATTATCCTCCTTTTCCCATGCTGAAATCGGTCGGCGGATTGCCCTGGTGCCGCAGCGTGAATACACCCCCTTTGAATATTCGCTGCTTGAGTATGTGCTGCTGGGCAGAGCCCCGCATTTACATCCCTTGCAGACTCCTGATGCTGAAGACTGCCGGATTGCTGAAGAAGCCCTGCATACCGTGGGGCTGGCGGAACTGGCTCATCGCTCCCTGCACACCATCAGCGGCGGGGAACATCAACTGTTGCTCATCGCCCGCGCCCTGGCACAGCAAGCCGGCATCCTCCTGCTGGATGAACCCACCGCCCACCTTGACCTGGCGAACAAGCAGCGTCTGGTGGCATGCCTGCGGGATCTGCGCACCCGTGGTACCACCATCCTGCTCACCTCACACGACCCCGAGGTTGTTTCAGCTGTGGCGGACCGGATTGCCTTGATGAACCGCGGCTGCATCCTGCACGTGGGCACACCTGACGAGGTCTGGACGGAGGAATATCTATCCGCCACCTATGGCATTCAATTGCGGGTGGAGCAGGTGGATGGTCGGAGGCTGGTGCTGTGGGATTGACGCAGGAGGGAGGGCGGATATACATCATCACCGGCTGGCGGGGTTCGGGCAAGACACGTCTCTGCACACACCTGGCGGAACGGCAGATCAGCCGCGGCTGGGATGTGGCGGGAATCATCTGCCCGCCTGTCCTGATTGGGGGGCGCAAGGTCGGCATATCCGCCCGGAATCTTCGCAGCGGTGAAATCCGCCCCCTGGCAAGGCTTGTTGCATCCAGCCCTGTGGAACCATGCTTCCGACTGGGGCGCTGGTCATTTGACCCATCCACCATGGAATGGGGAAACGATATTCTAACCCAAGCCGCACCCTGCGATATGCTGGTGGTGGACGAACTGGGTCCGCTGGAGCTGCAACATGGTGAAGGCTGGCGGGGGGCGCTGGATGCGATCAACAATGGAAAATACCGCCTGGCGCTGGTGGTGGTGCGCCCGGAATTACTCGAAGCCCTCCCCTCAGCATGGCACATCCAGCGGGTGATCACAGTCGGATCGTTGCGGAAGATCACTTGAAAAAAGGAAAAATTCCCCTTTTTCCCACCTTTTATTTCCGCCCCTCTTTATGTACAATCAATGTAGAATCCATCCATTCCCACCCATTAAAAGGAGACTGCTGCCATGTTTGTTGGAGAACGCATGACCCGCCATCCGTTGACGATAGCACCGGACGTCAACATCCAGGACGCCCTGATCCGCATGAACAAGGATCGGGTACGCCGTTACCCGGTTGTGGACAATAAAGGCAGGCTGGTAGGCATTGTCAGCCACAGCGACCTGATGAATGCCTCCCCTTCCGACGCCACCTCATTGAGTGTCTGGGAGGTCAACTATCTGCTTTCAAAAATCCAGGTCAAGGATGTAATGACCAAGGAGATCATCACCGTCACCGAGGATATGCCAATTGAAGAAGCCGCCCGCATCATGGCGAATAATAAAATCGGCGGTTTGCCGGTAGTGGCGGATGGCAAGCTGGTGGGTATCATCACCGAAACCGACCTGTTTAATATCTTCCTGGAGATGCTGGGAGGCAGGACGACAGGTGTCCGCCTCACTGTGGATCTGGCGGATACCCCCGGCGAAATTCACAAGCTGACCGGCGCCATCACCGAGTTGCGCGGCAACATCGTGGGGATGGGCGTCATCCGCGGCGAAGTGGACACCCGCCATATCACCATCAAGGTTACCGGTGTGGATTTGGAAGCCCTGCGCCAGGCGGTCAAGCCGCTGGTGATCAGGCTCGTTGATATTCGGATTGAGTGACCGGGCTTAATTCATCCCGGTAACGCTTCTCAAGGAAGGCATCGGCTGCTTCCTTGAACAGAAAATGCAGCAGCAAATCCTTGTGAGTGCGCACAAAGGGCAGTTCAACGCGGTCTTCCAGTACGGGCGGCAGGTAGGAGGCGGCACGGTAGCGCAGCGGCTCCTCGTTTTCACCCAGCACCCGGCTGACAAGCTCGGGGTTGGGTTGTGCCGGCGTGCGCCCAAATTCACCCCGTAGAAGCATGCGGAATTCATCCGAAACATGGACATATTCAGCGCCCATCATCAGGTTGAATGCCGCCTGCGAGCCGACGATCTGGCTGGTTGGAGTTACCAGCGGTACATAACCCACATCGCGGCGCACGCGGGGAATCTCCACCATCAACTGGTCGAACAGGTCTTCCCGTCCCATGGAGTGGAGCTGCGATCGCAGGTTGGATAGCATCCCGCCGGGGATCTGTGACTTGAAAATCCGGTCGTCAAAATCGGGGTAGCCCAGCTCGTGCAGCATCCTGCGCGAGAGTTCCAGGGCGGTTTCGATATTCTCCGGCACCGGTGATTTAACCAGGCGGATGATTTCGTTCACCTGCCGACGGTTCACCTGCTTGAAGTTCACCGGGCGGTAGTACCTGCCATGATAGGATATGGTGTCTTTTAATTCATTGAAAATGCGGAAAAGCTCTTCCTGCGCCTGGAGGATGAAGCGTTTATCCAGACCATGATCCAAGCCAAGTTCCTCGGCGAAGGGGATCAGCAATTCCACCGGCGGATGGGAGGAGCCACCCGCAAAGGGAGTGATTGCACAGTCGATTGAATCCACACCGTAAACCATGCCAATGACCGCGTTGAGCAGTCCGACGCCGGTTGTGGTATGGGAATGCAATGCCAGGGGGAGACTGGTGTTCTGCTTCAACTTGCGGATCAGTTCCACTGCATCCTGTGGGTACAGCAGACCTGCCATGTCCTTAATGGCGAGCTGATCGGCGCCCATCGCTTCCAGTTTGCGGGCATAATCCACGAAGTAATCCACCGTGTGCACCGGACTGACCGTGTAGGACAGCGCGGTTTCCGCTTTGGCGCCATAAGCCTTGGTCGCCAGCAGAGCTGTGACCAGGTTGCGTTCATCGTTCAGGGCGTCAAAGATACGCATGGCACCCACGCCGGATTCAACCGCCTGCCTGACGAAGGATATCACCAGGTCATCGGAGTAAGGCTGGTAGGCAAACAGGTTCTGCCCGCGCAGCAGGGCAAGAATTTTCTGCGAGCCGCCAAGAGTTTGGTTGTACATTTCCAACCGCTCCCAGGGATCTTCATCCAGGAAGCGGATACAGGAATCGAGGATGGCACCGCCCCAAAGTTCAAGGCGTTGATAACCGGCACGTTCCAATAAGGGCAGGACACGCATGGTTTGTTCACGCGTCATGCGTGTTGCAGCCAGGCTCTGGTTGCCATCCCGCAGAGTCACGTCTGTCAACAATATGGATTTTGTCATTTCTATGCACCTTTAAAGTGTATTCATTAAAACTGCCGGTTGCAGCAGTATAAATGTCGGAAATAGAACAAATTGTTCCATTTTGATTTTAACCCAAGTCCGCTTTTTTTTGCCCGGACGTTTATAACCTATGGCAGGGGTCAAAGGTCATGATTAACCTCTCTCCGGGGCATTGGGGCGAGGCTGACCTGTCCATGTTGGGGCGAGGCAGACCTTTTCCGGTCGTTGCCGATAGAATTCCACCTCGCCCTTACTCCGCCTCGCCACTACTTGCCCCGACCTACTCTCCTCGCCCCCCATGCCAAATGGATATATAATATTCACAGGAGGGACCTACAGATTGCCCAGCTCCATCCGCAACCGCCACACAATTCGCCTGCCCGGATATGATTACACCCAGCCAGGCGCATATTTTGTGACCATTGTCACGCAAGATCGGATCAACCGATTTGGTGAAATACAAAATGGAAACATGGTCATCAACAAAATCGGCTGCATCATCCAAACCTGTTGGCTGGATTTACCCCACCGGTTTCCTGGAATTGAATTGGATGAATATGTCATCATGCCCAATCATTTTCACGGGATCATTTTTATCACCGAAAACATGGCAGGAGCAATGGACACCCCGGTCAGTCGTAGGGGCAGCCCTTGTGGCTGCCCGGCGCCTGGACAGACAGACCAGGGGGTAGGGACAAGCCCTACCCCTACGAAACAAATCAATCTTGGTGATATTGTGGGAGCGTTCAAATCGATCACGACAGACCAATACATTGCCGGGGTACATCAATCCGGTTGGCCACCATTCCACCGGCGTCTCTGGCAACGCAATTATTATGAACACATCGTTCGGAATGAGGCAGAATGGCAGAAAATCCGTCAATACATCCGCAACAACCCTTTGCAATGGGAATTGGATATTGAAAACCCGTCCCCGTAGGGGCGTGTGCAACCACCTGGGCAGGGACGAGCCCTACCCCTACTTGTCCCCAACCATTTGTCATTGCGTGTGCAACCACCTGGGCAGGGATGAGCCCTGCCCCTACTTGTCCCCAACCATTTGTCATTGCGTGTGCAACCACCTGGGCAGGGACGAGCCCTGCCCCTACTTATCCCCAACCATTTGTCATTGCGTGTGCAACCACCTGGGCAGGGATGAGCGTGTGCAACCATCCTGGGCAGGGATGAGCCCTGCCCCTACTTGTCCCCAACCATTTGTCATTGCGTGTGCAACCACCTGGGCAGGGACGAGCCCTGCCCCTACCGCGTGGTACGCTGCCCCTACATGCCTCACCCCTGCCTGTTGATTTTATTCGTAAACACGTTCGACGCGGGAATTGATCTGACAGGTAACCTCATAAGTGATCGTGTTTAATTTCTCAGCCCACTCATCACAGGTGATCTCCTCATCCCCGCTCCTGCCAATCAACACCACCTCGTCCCCCACCTTCACATCCGTCTCCGCGCCCAGGTTCACCATGCTTTGGTCCATGCACACCCTGCCCACCACCGGGTGGGATTTGCCATTGATCAACACCCGCCCGCGGTTGGAAAACAGGCGGTTAAATCCATCCGCATAACCCACCGGGATGGTGGCAATCCAGGTATCCTCGAGAGCGAACCAGGTGCGCCCGTAGCCCACACTGGTGCCGGCGCTGATTTTTTTGATGAATGACACCCGCGTCAGGAAGCTCAACCCCGGTTTAAGGGGGATGGTGCGCGGCGTGCCTGGATCAGGGTAAAAACCATAAATCATGATCCCCGGTCTGACCATGTCCAGCCAGCCTGGTCCGTGCCCCAGCACACCACCCGAGTTGGCGCAGTGCACCAGGTCAACCCGCCGCCCGATGGCAGCATGGACGGCAGCCACCACGTCCTGGAAGCGCTGGATCTGCAGGCGTGTATATGCCGGGTCGCGGTCATCGCTGACCGGCAGATGGGTGAAAATGCCCTCCAGAACCAGGTTGGGACAATTTTTTTCAATTAAAGTAGCCATGCCTGGCGCTTCTGCAATCGACACGCCGATGCGTCCCATGCCGGTATCCACCTTGAGATGCACCCGGGCTTTGCGTTTTTCAGCAGCACACAACGCCTGCAGGGCGGCAATGTTGCCCACTTCACACACCGTAAAAGTGATATCGTTTTCCAGGGCAGGGAGCATTTCCTCCGGGAACATGGGATTGAATTTCAGGATCGGCAGCCCGATGCCAGCCTGGCGCAGCCGCATGCCCTCGGGCACGGTGGCTACACCAAGCCAGTTGATTCCAATCCCTTCCGCCATGCGGGAGACCTCCACCGAGCCGTGCCCGTAGGCATTTGCCTTGACAGCAATTAAAATTTTACGTTCCGGTCCGACTGCCCTGCGAATCCCTTCCAAATTGAAACGGATATTGTCAAGGTGTATACGGGCGTGGGTCTGATAGAGCATGGCAATATTGTATCCTTTTATAATCCGGGAATGACCACTTTCTCAACGTATGGTGAAGTGGAAGCCGCCAGCAAGGCGGAGTAGGTCGGCATGAAACCGACTTCATCTCCCAATTTTAACTCATTCTTTGCATCACTGACATCCAAAACCACATGATCGCTGCTGCCGCCGAGGACGATGATGC
>ERZ1026805.552-NODE-552-length-24548-cov-7.324011_pt1 | contig 24548 bp, 19 predicted proteins | sample MGYA00520883_ERZ1026805 | MGnify/ENA primary metagenome ERZ1026805 (study PRJEB33270, sample SAMEA104284476) | anaerobic digester metagenome | biome: Anaerobic digester microbiome; feature: mesophilic sludge digester; material: Anaerobic digester biomass | place... | reverse complement strand
AGCACGCGACTGAAAATCGTGGAGTCGTCAGTCCGATTCTGACTCTCGGCACAGGGACACCCCCCGGCAGGGGGGTGTTTTTTATTTCTTGCGCATCTGTTCGAGAGCGTTTTCGTAATCAGCCACATTGGGCGGATTCATCTCAATGATCCTCTGCACCATTGCGATGGCTCCCAGGTGATCCCCCGCATTCAACAGGGCATCCGCCAGAAGATCCAGTTCGCGGACGGCGTTTACCCTTTCTCCATTGCGTATGAATAACTCTGCCAGCCGTTTACGAACCTCAATCCGGCTGGGTTCCTCTGCCAACAGATCCTTTGTGAATTGAATTGCCTGGGTGCGTTTCCCCGCATTTTCAAGGAGGGAGATATATGCATCCAATTCTGTAAATGCAGCTCCATCCTGGGACAGGCGGAGGTCAATGGATATCAGTTGCCTGCGGGGCAATGGGTGCTCCGGATTGAGGGTTTTGAGTTGTTCAAAAATGTGATACGCCTGTTTCCATTCCAGCCGTTGCATGTCAATATCAACCATCTTGGTCAGTAATTCCCAGGACCATCTCTGATGATCGGAGGAACGCTGGGTCAACCGGGTGGCAGCCTGATATGTCTGCCTCGCCATGTCCAGTTCTGCAAGGGCGTAATAAATCCCCGCCAGGTCCAGGTACTGTTGAATGGCTTCATCCATCCGTTCCTGGGAGATCAACATTTCGATCAGCCTGCCGCGCATTGAGAGATCCATGGGTGCCATTTTTATTGCTCGGGAAAGCAGGCGGATGGCATTGCCAGTTTCACCACGCAGATTGTAAAGTTGGGCAACCAGCATGAATTTCTCCACTGCCTGATGGCTGTGACCTTCCTTCAGTAACATCTCGCCAATCAGGATGTGAAGAGGCAGGTACGTGGGGGCAAATTGCAGGGCATGGAAGGCTTCTTCCATGGCAGTGGAGAGTTTATTGATGGCAATCAATTTCCGGATGGTTGCCAGGGATTCAAGCACTTCGCTGCTCCGGCTTTCCAACAGCACTTGTGCCAGCGGGACGATGGCGTCTTCCGCCTGTCCGATGGATGCCTGCTGCCGGGCAACCTCCAAAAATTGACGCCAATCGCTCCGGATCAGTTGGGGCGCAATTGTATTGCAATATTCTTTTAACTTGTCAACATCTGTTTCACCCTGGTCAACCCTGTAAGCTTCGTAAAGTTGGTCGACCTCTTCATTATATTCAGTGGGAGTGGTTTCCATATCAGCCAGTTTGAGTGCCTTTAAAAATGAATTGGCGGCTTCAACCCACTGCCCTTGCTCCTGGTATATCTGTCCCATTAACAGGCAGGATGCCAGACCATAATCGGGATGTTGAACTGATTTTTGAAGATAAGTGACAGCCCTTTTGGAATCCTTTTTCATCAACAACCAGCCAAGATTAAAATAAATTGCTGGATGCGTCAAACCGATATCAATCACCCTTTCCAATTCAGCAGCTGCCTGATCATTCTTTCCCAGGGATTGGGAATCAATTGCTTGACCCAGGTGAAGCTGGATGCGTGATTGATCAACCCGTTCCTGCCCGAGCCCGCCGGTGCCCCGGGTTAATTCCGACAATCCACGCCGGCTTAACGGGTCGGCATTTGGAACGGCTTCAGATTGCTCAAAAAGAAGTGCGGCAAGCTGCACCATGGCAAGCTGACAGGCTTCTGTCAGGGGGTCCTGTTCGGCTTTTTTCTCCACCTGTTTGGAAGAGGATAATGGTTTGGTGGGGGTGCCGCGTCTCAATCGTCCAGTAGTACGTGGGCGGGTAGGGGAGGGCAATGGCTGGTTGGCGCGCAGGATGGCGAGTGCCCGGGCGGCAATATCACTTTCGGGATGAATCTGCATGGCACGCTGGACTGCCTTATATGCATTGGGCAGGTCACCCGCGCGCTGGAGTACGCTGGCAATCGCCAGGTATTCCAACACGGCTTCCTTGCGATGTCCCTGGCGTTCGTAAACAACTGCCAGCCGGGAATGTGCTGCCAGGTTATTGGGTTGTATGCGAAGCACCTGACGCCAGTTTTGGACTGCACGTTCGACATCCCGGTTTTTTAAATATAATTCCGCCGCCTGCAACAGGGTCCGTAAAAATTCGGTGGTTTTTCCTTCCAATTCATATATGTGCGCGATTTTATCCACCGGACCGGGATCATCGGGGGTGAGGGCAGCGACGCGTTGATAGCATTTCATGGCGCCCGCAAGATCCTTTAATTCGAGGTATGCCAACCCCAGGCTGGAAAGAGCCAGCGGGTGATCCGGGATCTCTTCCAAAGCCTGCCTGTAAAAATCCGCCGCCCGCGACCAGTCCTGGTCCCAGATGGCGGAGTGACCCTGGGATAATAAACTTTGAAAACGTTGCTGATTTTCACTCATGGTTTTGCCTGTTTTGTGAATGTAGACAAGGGTTCCATCTCCCCCCAGTTGATACCCCAGCGTGCCTCGGTCAGCAGTGGAATCTCCAGTGGATAAGCTTCCTCCATCACTTTCTGGACTACCCGGGCGGTTTCAAGTAATTGGCTGCGCGGGCATTCCAGGACGAGCTCATCATGCACCTGTAAAAGCAGGGCGGCATTGGATCCAGCAGCCTGCAATGCAGCCGGAAGGCGGATCATTGCCAGCTTGAGGATGTCTGCCGCGGTTCCCTGGATGGGGGCATTGATGGCTTCCCGTTCCTCACGCTGCCTCAGGTTGTTATCCAGTGTTGTTCGCAGGTTCGGAAAATACCGCCGCCTGCCAAGCATAGTTTCCACATAACCCCGATCCATGGCTTCCTTGCGGATGCCATCGAGGTACCGTTTGACCCCGGGGAATTGTTGGAAATATGCTTTGACAAATTCTTCCGCTTCACCCAGGGTGAGGTCGGTCGTCCGGCTGAGCCCAAAAGCGCTCATGCCATAGATCAATCCAAAATTAATGGCTTTCGCATGGCGGCGCTGCTCCTTGCTGACCTGCTGGAGCGGCACATTGTAAATCGCAGAAGCGGTGGCGGCATGAATGTCCTGACCGTTGCGGAAGGCATTCAGCATGGCTTCATCATTGGACATCACGGCGACAATACGCAGTTCAATCTGGGAGTAATCCACCGAGAGAAGGAGATGATCCGGCTTTGCGATAAATCCGCAGCGAACCTGGCGTCCCAAGTCTGTCCGGGTGGGAATGTTTTGTAAATTCGGGTTGGAGGATGCCAGCCTGCCGGTGACCGAACCGGTCTGGTTGTACGATGTATGAACCCGACCGGTAGCCGGGTTCACTTGCCGCGGCAGAGCTTCCAGGTAGGTGGAGCGCAACTTGGCAAGCTCGCGATATTCCAGGATTAAATCCACCACCTGATGGTGACCGCGCAATTCCTCCAGGACGCCGGCTGAAGTGGAATAATGTCCGCTGCTGGTCTTTTTTCTCCGGTCAGGCGGTTCGAGGTGCAGGGTTTCAAATAATACTTTGGAGAGTTGTTGGGTCGAGTTCAAATTGAAAGCATACCCGACAGAATTGTGAATATCCCGTTCAATCTCGACAGTGCGCTGCTGCAGATCGGAGGACATTTTCTCCAGGAAAGGCACATCCAGCGCCACACCGGTGCGTTCCATCATTGCCAAAATGGAGACCAATGGCATTTCCATTTCCCGCATCAATTGGCGGGCATGGTGTTCCTCCAGCCGCGTCTCCATCAAGGGACGCAAACGCAAAGTAACCTCGGCATCCGCAGCGGCGTAGGGAGCAGCCCGCTCAATTGGAACCTCCGCCATGCTGATCTGCGATTTACCCTTGCCGATCAATTCCTCAATATGAGTCATGGAGATGCCCAGGTAGTCGTATGCCATATCCTTCAATCCCAGGCTGTGGGAGCCGGGATCGATCAGCCATTCCGCAAGCATGGTGTCAAAGGTTAATGGATCTGCCTTCAAGCCATGTCGTGCCAGGATGATGTAGTCATATTTCAGGTTATGCCCGACCTTTTCGATGGATGGGTTGGTCATTGGACCGTGCAGGGCTTCAATGACTTGCTCCAATGGAAGTTGGGATGCGTCGTGCTGGTATCCGATGGGAATATAATATCCATTCCCTGGGGCAATTGCCAGCGAAATACCCACCAGAGCAGCCTGCATCGGGTCGGTTGAAGTGGTTTCGGTATCAAAAGCAATTGCGGGGGCGGTTTCCAGCAGGGATGCCAGTTCAGCCAAATCACCAGGGGTGCGGACGATGTGGGTCTGCAGACCTGATGAAGAATCAGCGATACCCACACGCCGGATCTCCTCGCCAAACAGGGAAAGTTGTTGATGAGGAATGGGCTGGGAAGGTCTGATTCGATGCAGCCGACCGATGAGAGTTCGAAATTCCAATTGCTGGAATATCTTTTCCGCAGCCGGAATATCAAGCCGGCTCGTCTGAGCCTGCTCCAGATCAAGCGAGATGGCAACATCGGTGTGGATTTGGGCGAGCTGGTGACTGAGATAAGCCGACTCACGCCCCGCTTCCAGCCTGCTGCGCACCCGGGTGGGAATCTCTAAAAGATGATTATAAATATCATCCAGCGTGTCATACTGGGTTAACAGCGATATGGCTGTTTTTTCGCCGACCCCTGGAACTCCAGGAATATTGTCAGAGTTGTCACCGACCAGTGCCTTATAATCCACAATCTGATCAGGGCGCACCCCGATGGTTTTGAATACATCATCGGGTGTGAAATCTCGCGCTTCGGATAGTTTACTGCCTGCCAGGTTTACCCAGATGCGATCCGTAACCAGTTGCAGCAAATCACGATCACCGGTAATAATTTTGACCGCTAGACCATGTTCAGCTGCCTGAACGGCGACTGTCCCCAATACATCATCAGCTTCAGCGCCCTCTTTTTCCAGGCGGGGGATATGAAATGCATCCACCATTTCCCGAATGCGTTCCACCTGCGGGCGAAGATCCTCAGGCATTTTTGCCCGGGTGGCTTTGTAATCGGGATACAACTCATTGCGGAAGGTTTTGCCGGTGTCGAACGCAACTGCGAGGTAATCAGGTTGATCCTGTTCCAGAATTCGTAGAAGTACGGAGGCAAATCCAAATGTACCCGCAGTCGGTTCGCCGCTGCGGGTCTGAAATCGATCTGAACCGCCCATGGTCAGGGCAAAATAAGTTCGGTAGGCAAGAGCATGCCCATCAATCAAATACAGTACAGGTGGCATGGGAAGATCCGTTTTTTTTTCACGAAGGTGTAAGCCCCTGTCGATGGCGGGTCTCGTGCAGGAAATCCCGCAGCAGATCGCCAGCCGGGGGTTGCGAACCGGTAATGATCAGATAGCCGGGTGCCCAGAAATCACCGGATGGATTTTGTTCTTTAAAAGTGGAGTTAAAACCAAAGATCCGCTGGGAGGTCTGTTGACGCAGGACCCGGATCAGGTTACCGGGTGAGACGGATGGAGTCACACGAACTGTGAATTGAAAATATTCCGGGCGGGTGGCAATTCCATCCAGACGCCATCCATACGCCAGGCAAATTTCAGGTATCCAGCGGGCAAGCTGGCTTGCCAGGTCACCAGTCAGGTAATGGGATGGCAGGCGCGGCACCAGGATGCAGGTATACAGGATATAACTCAATCCGGGGACAGCAGGATCCAATTCCTCCAATGTGCGGGGAATGGGGGGGGTGAAGCGCTGGGTGTCAGGGTGCATCTCCACCAAGGGTTTGGATGGGATGGGAACTCCGGCTGGTTTACGATCCGCTTTATCCGGCTCCATCATTGGGGGTGCGATGCGATGGGGAGAGGTTTCATCCACGCCGGGTTTGTACTCCTCCGGCAGAGGTTCCTCTGGAGCCCACCAGGATTCCACTTCCGGGTCAGGGGATGGTACATCCCCCAGCATGCGGGTAAAGGCGGCAAACATTTCGGGATCCACCGGTTCATCCATCCAAGCCGCTTCCGGCGTTGATTTTTCCTCAGAAGGATAATCCCGGGTGACCGGTGCTGGGGGAGGTGTGGGGATGGGAATGCTGATGGGTTCAATTACCGGTGGGATGGCGGTTGTTTCCACCAGAGCCCGTGCCAATTGACCTGCCTGACTGCGAATCCGCGTGAGAGGTGTGGTCACATCATAGATGAGTGCCAGGAGAACCCGGGCACCCAGAGGCTTGGCATACAACAGATATTCATTATCCGTGGATTCAAGGCGGATAAAGCGAGCCAGGTCGGTGCGGGGCTCCTTTTCCAGGGCACGCCCCAGAATGGAAGTCACCTCATTGACAGCATCCTCCTCCAGTTGACCAGCATAAGCCCATCTTTTTCCGCTGCGGGTAATTAATGCCGCTTCAGCGGAAGATTCGATTAACAACCGGGTGAGTCTTTGAGCAGCCAGGTTAACATCATCCATCCAGGGCAGAGTCTGTTCGGTTGGGAAAACATCACCTGTCTGCCGATCCTCAGACAGGTGCAACAACCGTTCAATAATGGCTGTCAGATCCGGCAGATAAAAAGGTTTGTTCAGGTAGGCGTGGGGTTTCAGACCTGCAATTGCTGGATGGTCGGGGTTGTTGCCGGGTGGAATAACGATTAATTTCAGCGCGGGGTTGTTAACCATCAATTGTCTGCCAAAGGTGACGAAGGCAGCCGGGTCACTTTCCATATCCAGGACAATCAGGTGATAATTGATGACCCCCAGTGCAGTCTGTGCCTCCTGCCAGGTTTGCACCAGACGGATGCGGTAACTGCCGCTCTCCTCCAGGCTGAGCCGCAGTAATTCGCCAAAGGCGGGGTGAGGACTGACGATTAAAATATCTTTTCCCACATCAATAGTCTATCATGTGCAAGGATGAGAGGCAAGCGAAAGGAATGACGGATTCGGGTTTGAGTCAGGAAATGGATTGGCGTTCACCCAGGAGAAACCAGTGCCCCTTACGGTCACTGGCTGACTCTGGAGCCCGGTCATAATAAATATCATAGATTTTGCCATCATCCGTTTGGATTCGGAAAAAGAAACGCCCCACGCCCCAGGATCCTCTGCGGGAGGCAGCTTCCGCATGGGGAGGTGACATGTTGCGCGCCATTCGTCCGCGGCGGCGGAAATCCACCCATTCTGACAGTAAATGGGTAATGGCATGTGTTTCACCCCGCCAGACGAATCCAGCCGGACAGACGGGTTTCTTCTCCAGTGTGGGCGGATTATCGAACCAGACTTCGATTGGCTCATCATAAAAGTGAAAGGGGATGGTTTTTTCCGTATTCATCCTGATGATACAATTATACCCTCTGAGGGGTGATTGCTTCATTGCCCTGGGATGCCAGTTTTATGCCAATTAAAATGGGGCAGGAATAAATCATCGCTTATCAATAGTGTAAATTGGTTCAACTTGACACACAATCCGGGCTGTGCTACAGTAATACCAGAAAATTTTAAGATTCATTTCCCTGACAACCTTATCAAAGGGGTATTGCTTTGACAAAATCAAGAACTCAAATGATGGTGGATCGTTTACGGGATTTGCAGGCTTCCTCCCCGGATATTGAAGCTTCTGCAATCGTCAGTGTGGACGGCTTGACTATCGCTTCCGCCCTTCCCCAGGGAGTTGAGGAGGATCGGGTTTCAGCGATGTCTGCTGCCATGCTTTCGCTTGGTGAACGAATTGCCAGCGAATTGGGAAGGGGGTCGCTGGAACAGGTGTACATCAAAGGTCAGAAGGGCTATGTGGTGTTGATGTCCATCGGCGAGGATGCTGTACTGACTGCCCTGGCGCGCGAACAAGCCAAACTGGGCTTGATTTTCCTGGACATGCGGCGCGCCACTGAAGATCTGGTTAAATTAATCTAAGGAAATCCCGCATGGAACCCATTCCAAAGAGCGGTTTATATTATCCCAATAAAATTGCCCGTCTTGCCATCCTTGCCTTGGAGGATGTGATGGGAAAGAATGGTTTAAATGCCATTCTCAACCTTGCCCGTCTGCCGCATTTAATTAATACCTATCCTCCCTCCAATCTGGAAAAAGAGTTTGATTTTGCTGATTTTTCCGCCATTCAAGGGGCATTGGAGGAGATGTATGGTCCACGCGGTGGGCGGGGACTGGCGCAGCGCCAGGGTCGGTCCGCATTTGATGACGGTTTGCGCAACTTTGGCGCGCTGGCGGGTGTGGGAGACCTGGCATTCAAGGTGCTTCCCCTCTCTGCCAAGTTAAAAATTGGGCTGCCAGCCATGGCGCGCATCTTTTCACAGACGAGTGACCAGCTCAGCTCGGTGGAAGAAAAGGATGATCCCTTTATTTACTCCATTCACCGGTGTCCTTGCTGCTATGGTCGCCATTCCGATAAGCCATGCTGCTTTATTGCCGCAGGCTTGCTCCAGGCAGGTCTCAAGTGGGTTTCCGGGGGACTTGAATTCCGTGTCAATGAATCCAGATGTATTGGGGTTGGAGACGAGGTTTGTGAATTTGTAATTTATAAAGAGCCCATATCCTGAATGGATTACTAAAGGTTGAAATCCACCCCGCTGATCCCAGAATGATCAGCGGGATTTTTCTTTATGGAAAAGCGTTATCTCAATTGTGAGTTCAGCCTGTGCTTACCCTCAATGGTGAGAGATGCGGTTAAAAATCTCATTGGATTTACCGTCTGACAATATTTAGCTTGCCTGATCTGGACGATATGGGGGGGTACGAATTGCATGTCAGCCGAAAAAGCGATTGATTTCATGGAACCATACATCCTTCATAAGGGGTGTGATAGGAGAATGTTGCAGCAACCGGGTTTGCGTGTTAGTATTACCGAAATCCGCAAGCTCAGTTAGGCTGGCAGGAAAATGGATGAATTGAAAGGTATGCGCCGATATTCGGCGTGGTGAATATTCATTGAAGACAACGATTATCATTCCCACTTACAACGAAGGCGAGAATTTACCAAAAATTGCTGCAGCCGTTCTCTCGCTGCCGGTACCGGATTTGAACATCCTGGTGGTGGATGATGCCAGCCCGGATGGAACCGGCGAACTGGCGGAATCCCTGGGCAGGGAGTGGAATGGACGGGTGCGGGTGCTCCACCGTTCCGGCAAGCTGGGCTTGGGAACCGCTTATATCCAGGGATTTCAGGAATGTCTGGCACGGGGTGATGAAGCCATCGGGCAGATGGATGCTGATTTCTCCCATCCCCCTGAAAAAATCCTGGGATTGATGGATGCCCTGGAGCAGTGTGATGTGGCGGTTGGTTCGCGCTATGTGCCGGGGGGCAGCCTGGATTTGGAATGGCCATTATGGAGAAAATTCCTTTCTGCATTTGGCAACTTTTACGCCCGCACAATACTTGGCTTGCCAATTCGGGATGTGACCGGAGGTTTCCGGCTATGGCGGGCGGCAACCCTGGCTGCCATGCCATTGGATAACGTGCGCTCAAACGGTTATGTTTTCCAGGTGGAAATGGCATATGTGGCGCACAGGTTGGGCTTCACATGCCAGGAGATACCGATTTACTTTGCTGAGCGACGCCTGGGGACATCCAAGATGTCCCTGCGAATCCAAATTGAGGCAGCCTTGCGGGTCTGGTCGCTGCCGGGACGTTATCGGGATTTAAAATAATTTTAGTCGGCAGGGCTTGAGAAGAAAATTCCACCCGAAGTGATCCGTCAGGTGGGATGAAGATTTATTGTTCCGGTTTACCTGTGAGTCCTGGCTGGAACTGCCGGCTACCTGGAAGGGTTTATTTCAACAGGTAAGCTGAGGTCAGCTTTTGCCATTCCTCCAGGCTGAGGGTTTCTGCGCGGCGTTGGGGATCAATCTGGGCTGTGTTCAACATGTTCAAGGTCTGATCCGTATTCCACCCCAATCCCTTGGAGAGGGCATTGCGCAGGGTTTTCCGCTTTTGACTGAAACCGGATCTGGCGAGCTTGAAAAAAGCCTCCAGTTGGGGAAGGGAGATGCGGGGTTCTTCATATAAATCCACCCGCAACACCGCAGAGTCAACCTTGGGAGGCGGGTAAAACGCACCGGCAGGGATGCGGGTTGCCAGACGGGGCTCCCCGTACACCTGCACACTGAGTGCCAGCAGGCTCAGATCGCCCGGTTTGGCACAGATGCGCTGGGCAACTTCGCGTTGAACGGTCAATACCATGCGCCTGGGTCTGAGGGGGGCTTCCAGCAAGTGGCGGATGAGGGCTGAGGTGATGTAATAAGGAATATTGGCGGCGACAATATATCCAGCCTGGTGCATCAGTTCGGATGGATTAATCTCCAAAATGTCATTGGGGACGATTACCACATTGGTTTCATGACCCAGCACTTCATTGAGTACTGGCAGCAGATGCCTGTCCAGTTCCACTGCCACCACGCGGGATGCCAGGCAGGCTAGCAGGCGTGTCAGGCTGCCCAATCCCGCGCCAACTTCCAAAACCTCATCCCCGTGCTGAATTTCTGCCGCCTCTGCCACGCGCTGCAGGGCATTTTGATCCACCAAAAAATTCTGTCCCAGGCTCTTTTTCGGGGATAAATGATGCTGCCGCAACAAGCGGGGCACATCAAGCGGGGGCAGGTTCAAGGCAGGATCCATAGGATATTTGCCGGAACGGGTGTGAGCCAGTAGACTGTCACATAACTGTGCCATTCGCGATAGTCGGCATCCGTGTAGCCCAGATCAATCCAATGCCGGTCCGGGAAGCCTCCGCCAACATCTTCAATGGTGCCAACCCCATAACCCGGCACCAACATTTGCTGACCGACCATGGAACGGAACCACTTCAAACGCACGGCAATTACCCCGTTGCGTAATGTGGTGCCGCTGGCGGTGGTGTAGGAGCAAGTCCCATTTTCACAGGGGTGATAGGAGGTGGCATAAACGTTTACAGCACGCCAGTATTCAAAGGTGCCCTCGGCTGTGGTTATGGTGCGAATGACGATTTGGGTGCCGTAAGCCACGGTCTGGGAGCTGGGCTGGCGGGCAATCCATTCCGCTTCGGTTTTGCGGCTGATTTCCTGTCCGTCTTCGTAACGAACCCGCACGCGTGCCGCCCGGATGCCCGTTTCTCCGGCATCCACCACCTGGCGTTGATCCAGCTCAAGCTGGTCATCGGCAACATAAACCGTCTCGAATGGAATGGGGGTTTGTTCCAGCAGGATCTCCTCCCGCACCCTTATCACTTTCAACGTGCCATCAGCCGGCAGTGGCTCATCCTCAGCCGGGATGGATTTGTCCAATCCCTGCAGGGAAATGTTGTTTTCAACCAGTGCCTGACCGACAGTTTGGGCGGCAGAATGGATGAGAATTTCCTGACCATCCACCTGTACGCGCAAGGGCACCGCCCTGCGCAGGGTCACTTTCAACGCTGCATTCAGGGGAGTATCAGATGGCAGGGAGAGATCATCCGCCGCGGTCAGCGGTATTCCAGCTTCCAGCAATGCTGTTGCCAGTGTATCCGCGCTGGAGTAGATGGTTTTCTGATCTCCATTTTCGATTATGGTAACTGGAATTGCCTGTCTGACCTGCAGTGCCAACGCTGGTGCGTGTGGAAGGGGCTGATCTGCCGGGATTGTTTCACCGTTTAATAAAATTTGATCCTCCGGGTAGAGGATCACACCCGCAGCGGACAACAGGTTGCCGGGGATGCGGTCAACAGATTGAAGAGTTTTTTCTATCCGCCCGGGTTCGATTTGAACCAAAAAGGATTGGGCATTTTCCACCTGGATGGCAGCCGGTCCATATCCCAACCATGCACTTAATGGCGGCTTGACCCGGTCATTATCCGTGACCGGAATTCCGGCCTCCCGCAGCACACCGCCGACCGTCAGGGCATTCGAACGAACGGAGTGGGTCTCCCCATTCACCTGAATCATGACCGTCTGCCCAAGGCTGAGAAATATCAGCACCGCGCCCACCAGGATCATGCAAAGTGCGGGCAGGGTTAATCGTTTGGATATCATGAACTCCATTATAACGAATTAAAGATGGTCAACAGCCCACCTTTTTACCCAGCGACGCCAGGTAGATGACGAATTGTTCTTCACCATCCAAGCCCATCACAGCGTTCAGCGCTTCATCGTCGAATGCCGCCATGGCACAGACACCGCAGTTCAACGCTTCAGCTGCAAGATAAAGATTCTGACAGACATGACCGGCATCCAGGTGCAGATAGCGGTAGCCGCGCTCGATATAGCGCCAGTACATGCGCTCCACCACAGCCACCCAGATGAAAGTGACCGCACTGTATGTGATTTGAGCCTGTTTAAGAGTGGCTTCAGTTATTTCACCTTCGATATTGGCATCCAGGCGTATTGGAAGCAGGGAATGTTCCAACGCAACATAACGATATAAACCGGGGGTTAATGATTCAACGCGATTAATCAGAACATAGGTCTCAAAAGCATGCCGTGCCCCGGCGGAAGGAACTGTCCGAATGGTAACCGGGCGGTTGGTGACCTGCTTGACGCCCTGGGTGAGCCATAACAGGCTGGATAACTCATCAAGGGTGAGGGGAGCCTGGTCGTAATTACGAACGCTGGTGCGTCTTTCGATTACCTCCCGCAGGTTGCATGCCGGGAATTCCAACTCTGCCGGATCGGTCAGGGGGATGAGGGAGGCATCCGGGGGATAATTAATTTCCAAAGGGGGCTGGGGCAGTCCCTGCCGTTGGGGTGAATCGCCCATCTCGTTGTAACGGGTGCGGCGCATAAATTCCTTGCCGATATTTGAGGACATGGGAACCTCCATTATGATTATGGTTAATAAATTGTATCAGATGTGAGATTGATGTAAATATGGGTGATCGATCGATTATCTTAAGGCTCTTCCCGGCGGGGTCTGATCAGAAAATTGCGCGCCATTCCCGCCACCCGCAGGATTTCCGGTTCGCGCATGACCAGCAATAGCAAGGCATAAATGGCGCCGCCAAAGGCAATCCCTCCTGCCGTTATCAGCCAGACGGGTTGGTTGGGCAGCAACCGGAGCCAGGTCAGGAGAAACACAGCCATGCCACCTGCCGCCAATGCTGCCCGCAGCAAACCTTTGGCAATTATCCGGCTTTCCAATCCCTTTAGCCGCCGGCGCATGAGAACTAGCAAGGCGACCATTTCCAGAGTGGTGGCAAGGGCGTTTGCCAGCGCCAGACCACCATGCGGAAGCCAGCCAATCCGGTCAAACCAGGCGGTGAATAAAAAGCTGAATGCCAGGTTCAAACCCATGGCGACCGCTCCCACCATCACGGGGGTACGGGTATTGTGTAATGCATAGAAAGCCCGGCTGACGATCTCAACGACCGAGTGTGCCACTAGACCAGAGGCATACCACAACAATGCCCAGGCTACCATCTGAGTGGAACGGGCAGTGAATTCACCGCGCTCATACAAAAAGCGAATCAAAGGTTCACGCAGCAGAATCAGCCCCACCGCAGCGGGCAGGGCAAGCAGGAGGGCGCCGCGCAGGGCACCTGCCAGGCTGGTGCGCAACTCATCCAGTTTTCCAAGTGCAGCCTGGGCTGAAAAAGTGGGCATGGCGGCAATTGCCAGGGATTGGGCAATGGCGGCTTGCGGCATGAGCATTAACGAAAACGCCAATGTGACCGCTGAAGCAGAGCCTTCCGGCAGGCTGAGTGCGATGATGGTGTTTACAATAAAGTTAATCTGAACCACAGCCACACCAAAAATCCGGGGTCCCATCAGGCGGGCGACTTCCCGAACTTCTGCCATATGCAAACCCAGCATGCGGGAATATTTTCCGCGCAGCTGAATCAACCGCGGGATTTGCACTGTAAGGTGAAAAAAAGCGCCGATCAGGGAACCCCATGCCAGGCGGTAAATTCCCCAGGAATCCGGCAGAAATAACACCCCGGCAATCATGCCAAGCGAGTACATTGCCGGAGCGATGGCTGGAATCCAGAAAATCTGGTGGGCATTCAGAATGCCCATGACCAGCCCGCTAAGTCCAAATATGACAACCGATGGCAGCATGATGCGCAGCAATTGAACTGTCAACACCTCCTGCCCGACGGAAAGATCGGGAGCCAGGACGAACAATCCATACCGTACAATCTGGGGTGCAAAAATGGCTGCCAGGGCACTGATTGCCGTCAGAACAATGAGCAGCAGGTTGGCAACCGAAGACGCAAGCTTCCAGGCGCGTTCACGCTCGGTGTGCGCCAGTAAACCGGTGAAGGTGGGAATGAAAGCAGAACCCAGCGCACCGCCGGCAATTAAATTAAACAACACCTCTGTCACACGGTTGGCGGCATTGAACGAGTCCAGTGAAGCAGTTGTGCCAAATGTCTGGTAGACCAGGATGCCGCGCAACAAACCGATGATCTGGCTGATGACCATTGCCGCCGCAACCGTACCTGCGGCACGGGCAATCTGCCTGCCGGGGGTGGAAGGGGACTGCATGGAGTGATTATATCCCAATTGTGATACAATCTTTTTTAATGCGGTATGGTGGAACTGGTTCCCACTCGAGAAACCGCAGGATGGAGTCGGGATGTTACCATTACGGGATACCTTGCACTCTCGCAGTTTACCGGTAGTTACCTGGGGGATTGTCCTGGTCAACGCGGCGGTTTTTTTATACGAATTATCCCTCTCTCCCGCGGGGCTGCAGCGGTTTTTTCATCGTTATGCCCTGCTGCCTTCCGCTTTGGTGATCAGTGAACCGTCCACCTGGTTTCCGCTGATTTCACACATGTTTCTCCATGGCGGCTGGTTGCATTTCATCAGCAATATGTGGATTCTCTTCATATTTGGGGATAATGTGGAAGACCGGATGGGCAGGATCCGATACCTACTCTTTTACCTTTTGGGTGGTGCTGCAGCCGGGCTGGTTCAGGTATTTTTTACTGCCCAATCCAATATACCCTCATTGGGTGCCAGTGGGGCGATTGCAGCAGTGTTCGGAGCATACATCCTGTTTTACCCAAGGGCACGGGTGATTTCCTTTGTCCCCCTGTTCATCCTGCCGTGGATTATGGAAATCCCGGCATGGATCTACCTGGGTTTATGGTTTATCTCACAATTATTTTCTGGCTTGTGGGCACTGGGCACAGCTGGAGGACTGGCAAGCAGCGGGATTGCCTGGTGGGCACATATCGGTGGATTCGTTGCCGGGTTGCTGCTTGCCTTTCCATTCACTCTGGGACAACGCAAGCCGCCGATTTATCCGTATCAATATCCTCAAGGGTAGGCAGTCCTTGTGATCATATCCAAATAATAAGATTATAATTAAATACCTGAAAGGAAAAATCACATGGAAGAGCAAAAGAAAGAACCACGATTGGAACCTGATTTGATTGGGGAGGAGGGCCTTCCCCAACCCCCTGTTGAAACAGAACCTGGTCCTGTACATCCACCAGTGGAACCATCCCAGCCGCCAGTCATCCCCCACTACAGGCGGCGTGGAAGAAAAATCCTTGGCTGGATGATCCTGATCCTGGGTTTGTTTGCATTGGGATTGGGGTTGGAGTATTTCCTTTATGTTCGTCCATTAACCCGGGAATTAAAAACAGCCAGGGCGGATCTGGCAGTGTTGAATGAAACCCGGGATAAACTGGCTGCCGCGGAACAGAACCTGCTCGATAAACAAGCAGAGTTGGATGTCACCTCAACCAGTTTAAAGGATGCCCAGCTTCATGTTGCATTGCTGCAGGTACAAAACGACATTGCTGTTACCCGTCTGGCGATAACCGGTCAATCATGGGAGACTGCAACAACAGCATTGGATTTGGCGCAAAAAGATTTAAACACAGTAGGCTCATTAATGCCGGGGACGGACAGCATTATTGCACTTCAGACCCGTTTAAAAAGTGCAACGGAGGCATTCAAGGAGAAGCACTATACCGTTACTCAATCCGAATTGGAATCCCTGGTGGGTGATTTAAACCTGCTTGTCCAGCGGCTGGTTAAATAATTCAATCAATTTTTATGATAAAAAAACCCCGAAGGGCTTCAATTTACCCTTCGGGGTTATTGGTTCAATAGAGAAGTTTCTAATATCGCAGGATTGCGCCTATTTTACCGTTTTCCTCAAGAATAGAGGGCGGCGAGATTATTTCCACTTCACCTCCATGGCGCATGGTTGTACTCATGGCAAAATCCACGCTGTCCAGGATCTTTTCAGAACTCCCACCGCAAACCGGGCATACTTCACTGGGCTTCGTGGTGAGATATCCGCATGATTTGCACAGATGGGCGGATTTACGGAAACCATCCATTACCATTAAAATTTGCACCCGTCCGCTGTTCACAGCCTGGAGGGTTTCCTCCAGTCCCACCACTGCATACTGGGCTTTGGATGCCTGAGTGATGAGTTGTTCGACGGTTTCTTTTTCATGGCGCAGTTCTGCTTCCCGTCCAATTTGCATGGCTTTCTCATGCACCTCGTTATGCGATGCAGTCATGGGCATGGCAAAACTGCCTTCCACCAGGCTCTGCCAGGCTTTGGGCAGAAGACTGCGGAACATGGAGACATTTTCATCGGTGCCACCAATCAAGATGCGTCTGATGTGATTTTCTTCAAAAAATCGAACGGCAAAATCGGCTGCATCTTTCATATTGCGTTCCACAATCTCGTCCACGGAACTGGTGCGACCAGCCATCCCAGCCCGCCGACCAGTCAGGGTGGAAGCACTTCCGTGCTTGATATGCTTGATTGTCTTGCCGATCGTGCCTTCCTGCTCATGCAATTCGCCCAGGTGGAAGTGGAAGAGCCGTGCCCCTTGTTTATCGATTAAAACCACACCATAACTGCCGTAGCTGTCTGATAAACCCGCCAGCAGACGGACACTCGGGCGGTCGCCAATGTGCACCCAATCCCGCACCGGCAGCGCCAGGGGAAATGCACGGAAAAATCCCTGGGCGGCACATGAAAATACTGCCACCCCGCGACCTGTCCAATCGTATTTATGGCTGAAATAGTTCTCCACGGCAGCGACATCCTGGGGTAAATTCACCAGCTTCAGCAGGTTGCGCAGCCGCAGCCGGTATCCATCGGCATTCCCTTTGGATGGATCGGTATCCAGATACACGCTGAGGACAGGAGAGGCGGCTGAAAAATCAACCAGTTCCCGCAGATCATGTTCAGTAAACATTGCAACCTCCGAACTGAAATGGAATGAAACGAACCAGTTTCGCCTTAGGGGCGTTTTGCGAGTGTGACTGAAACCTCCTTTCTTTCACCAGCCCGCAATATGGTAAGCACCACCGTATCACCGGGATGCTTTTGGGTGAGAAGATATGTGAGCATATCACCAAAGACAAGGACAGGCTGTTGGTCAACAGCCACGATCAAATCACCTCCGGCATATAGACCGGTAATCTTCGTTGGAGTGCTGCCTGCCCGGATGCCCGCTTTTGCGGCGGGACCATTGGCTGCCACTCCCAATACATAGGCGCCGGTATATTCGGATAACCCAAGCGCTTCCTGTTCAACCAATGACATTTGTTCACGACTGGTGATGCCGATATAGGGGTAGTCGTAATAACCCTGGTCAATCAGGGCAGGCACCACAATCCGAACGATGGATACCGAGACGGCAAACCCGACCCCGCTGTTCACCGGTTCTTCGTAGGAATTGACAGCTTCTGTATAAATGGCACGATTTACTCCAATCACTTCCCCGCTGAGGTTGAGAAGAGGTCCACCAGAGTTGCCCGGGTTAATGGCGGCATCCGTCTGAATCATATCGCCCGCCGAAAAGTAATTGCCACCATCCGCCAATCGCAGGGATTCAAGAACCCTGCCCTTTGCGGAGATGATTCCGACGGTCATTGTGCTGGAGAATCCAAACGGGTTGCCGATGGCAACCACGGTCTGACCGACGCGGATTTGTGCAGGATCACCCAGCGGCAATGGCTTCAATTCATCCGGCAGGGATTTCAATGCAAGAACCGCCAGGTCGGAATCGAGATCTGTGCCGATCACTTCTGCATGCGTTTTAAATCCGGAGGGGAAGTCGACTTCCAGGTCATCAGCCCCCTTAACTACGTGATAATTGGTGACAATATGTCCGGCGGTGTCAAACACAAAACCGGAGCCTTCACTTCCGGCGGTTGTACTGAAATTCCGAATGGTCACCACACCGGGATTCACGTTTTCATAAAGTGTTGTCAAAACAACATCCCGCTCATGAAGATCTCCCGGGTCAGCTCCAGGGATGAGTATGGTCTGGCTGGGTGCATCATAGGTGGGAATCGACCGGACCGTTGGGGTTGGGATGGTCGTTTGACCTGCACTGAACTGACAGGCAAGGGTGGTTAAAAGGATGATGGAAAGCCCGATCCCGATAAAAACCCTCTTCATAAGTTATCCACCTTTCCAATGATGAATTGATAAAATGGCAGGCTTATAGTGCCCGCAAATCTTCAAATAATTTCCTCTGATGTTCGTTTAGTTGGCGCGGCAGCTGAACCTTCAACCGGACGTAAAGATCGCCATAATGTTTGGGATCTCTCAGATGAGGCATGCCCCGTCCAGCCAGGCGGAAGGTCTGCCCGGGTTGGGTTCCAGCCGGGATGGTCAACATGACCTTCCCGGAGGGCGTATCCACATGAATTTGCCCGCCAAGGACAGCGGTAAAAAGATCGGATGTGGCTTCCGTATAAAGGTCGTCTCCTTTTCTTTCATACCTTGCATCCTTTGACACATCAATGACCAGAAACAAATCTGCGCTCTCAGCTCCGGTTCCCGTTGGGACGCGCACCTTTGTGCCGGTGCGGGCTCCAGCCGGGATTTTTACCTGGATGCGCTGGTTTTCCATTTGGAGAACTCGTTCACAGCCTTTATAAGCTTCCGGGAGGCTGATTGTGACCGGCTGCTCAAATGCCGGGCGCCGGGTGACGGTCCGCCCACCTGTACGGCTGCGCCTGGTTGTTCCAGTTGGCATGCCTCCAAAAATTGTATAAAAGAAATCGGAAAAACTGCCAAATATGTCCTCAAAATTTTCCGGTCTTGCCCCGCCGGGAGTTTGGGTAAACCAGGGCTCCCAGTTGAAATTACCCGGTGCTCCGCCGGATTGCTGCCAGCGTGAGTAGGAATCACCCAATTGATCATATCGGCTGCGTTTTTGAGAGTCACTCAAAACCTCATAAGCCTCATTGATTTCCTTAAAACGTTCTTCAGCCTGCTTGTCTCCCGGATTGCGATCGGGGTGATACTTCAATGCAAGTTTACGGAATGCTTTGCGGATTTCTTCTTCAGAAGCTTTTCGATTGACCCCAAGTACCTGATAATAATCCTTATACTCCATACATTGATTGTATGCCGATGGGATACCCAAAGTCAAGTGAAAAATCGGTGATCTTATAGAATTCTTACAAGATAATTCTGATTGACTCCACACTTTTGTTAGTTTGATTTAATTGGCTCTCCAGGATCATCCCTCAAGCCGATTCATGCTATCATATTTACATGAAACCCATGCAGGACCGTATCCTGATTGTTGAAAGTGATCCCATCATCAGTGATCTGATCAGCCGCCAGACGCTGCAATCAGCCGGTTATCAAACCTTTGTGGTGACCGATGGCTCGTCAGCCATTGCCCGCGCAATGCAGCTTGCGCCGGATGTGATCATCACCAATCTACATACCCCCGGTTTGAGTGGCAAGGATCTGCTGGTGGCACTCTCCTCCCAGCGGATGGATATCCCGGTCATCGTTGTGGCTTCGCCGGGTATGGAGGCGGATGTAATTCAGGCTTTCCGCCTGGGGGCGGCTGATTACCTGTTGCTGCCCTTACGGGAAGCGGAGGTTTTACAGGCAGTCGAACGGATTCTGCGGCAGGTTCATGAGCGGAGGGATCGCGAACGCCTGGAACGCCAGTTACAAAAAACCAACCAGGAATTACAACAACGTGTACGGGAATTGACTGCCATTTTTTCCATTGGCAAGGCGGTCACTTCAATTACTGATCAGGGTTACCTGTTTGACAAAATTTTGGAAGGGGCGGTAAATGTCACTCAGGCGGATATGGGCTGGCTGATGTTAAAAGACGAATCCAGCAATAATTATTTGCTGGTGGGTCAAAATGGCTTGCCGCCGGCGATGGCTGCCCGTATCAACCAGCCATGGGAGGACGGGATCAGCTCGCTGGTCGCCATATCCGGTGAGTCGCTGAGTCTTCACGGTGATCCGGTCAAGCGTTTTAAAATCTCTGCATTGGGACAGGCAGTGTTGATTGTGCCGGTAAAGGTCATCAAGCAGGTGATGGGTCTGCTGGTCATGGTTCGGCGGCAGGCGGTTGCATTTTCTGCAAGCGAGCAGAATTTGTTGGAAGCGGTGGCAGATTATGCATCCATCTCCCTGGTTAACGCCCGGCTTTTCCGGGTTGTGGAACAGCGGGCGAGGGCACAGCAAATCGCGGCTGAAAATGCTTTGTTAAATGAAAAAATCACTGAAACCCTCTTGGAATCAGTATTGCGGGAATTACAGGTGCAGCTTTCATCCGTCCAGGCAGCTCTGGATGGATTAAGTCGTGATACAACCCGTAGTTTGAATCTAAACCGGAGAAAACATATCCATAACCTGCAGTCCACCGCCGGCACATTGGGTGATCTCAGTATGGGAATTAAAAATGCCTTGAATGGAATGCGATTGACTCACAAAGGGGAATCCAATCTGGCAGATTTATTGGGGGAAGCAGTAAACCGTTTTGCAGAAATAGCCCGGAAAAACAAGGTCGCCATGATTGCGAAAATTCCGTCAGCGCCTGTCATGGTACCGGGAACACCTGCCCAATTGGTCCAGGTACTGGATGGGCTGCTTTCCAATGCCACCAAGTTCAGCCTACCCGGTGGAAGGGTATTGGTTCAACTGGAAACCACTCCCGACCGACAGGCTCAGGTAATGGTGGTGGACACCGGACCAGGTTTACACCAGGGCGATCCTGCCTCAATTTGTGAACCTCAAGCGACTGATTCATGGCCGTCTGTGTCGGACTTTGGTGGATTGGGCAATAGTCTGCCACTGGTAATGCATATTTTTACGAGCCTTGGTGGCAAAATATGGTCGGTAAAGCGCATGGGTCTGGGGACATGTAATTATTTTGTACTCCCATTATTAAAATAATCAACGGCAATTTTCAACTGCCATTGGCAGAATTAACTCGATCGTCCCGCCCGTGTATGGGAAAGCCTGCTTAATCAACCCCTTTTGGTATCCTTCTTGCAGCTTGTTTTTCAAAAATTAGCGGATTGTGAGACGCTTGACGCGCTCCGGAGGTTATGCTACTATCATTAAAATGTTAAGAGTTGCGGATCGTCTCAAATTAAAATTTGACAATCTGGTTGTCAAAAAACGCCCGCCCGTGATGGGGGCATTCTGCACGTTTTTGAGGAGAAAAATTCGCCATGTCAAGAAAATTCATTATTCTAATCATTGTTGTCATTCTCGGAAGTATCCTGCTTTCTGGCTGCAAGCTCTCGGCTTCCAAGGCGCCGGCTGCCACGCCAACCGTTGAACTGTCTTTTCCCACCAATCCTGCTCCCGGCACGGCAGTGGTCCAGGGCAATACACCTGTGGTTGTACCTGCCTTGGCTACGCCGACCATTTCAGTGATCATCAATACCCCGGTTGCTGCCACACCCATCCCGACCCTGGGTGTTTTTCCCACCCCGGTGCGTCCTGAAACGTATACTGTGCAGGCATACGAAAGCTATTATTGCCTGGCGCGCCGCTTCAACCTGGACCCTGAAGGCTTGATGGCAGCAAACGGGAACGTTGAACTGTATCCCGGGACAGTCTTGAAAATCCCCGCCACTGGAACCTGGACATTAGGTGACCGCTTCCTGAAAGCACATCCTGCCAATTACACTGTCAAATCCGGTGATACTATTTACCGGATTGCCTGCGTGGAGTTTGGCGATGTCGACCCGATGAATATTGCCCTTGCCAACAACCTTGCTGCTCCCGCATATAAACTAACGGTCGGACAGGTACTTCAGATTCCGTAAGGATAAATAGAATCGGTTAAATTGTATTACCCGGGTCGAGGTTGTCTCCGGGCGTGATTCCTGCGCCTGGCAAAAACCCGACCCGGTCGTCATTTCTCAACGAGGGAAAATGGCAGATAACAAACCGGGATTTCAAGTCATTGAACATGAAAAAATATATCAGGGGCGGGCATTTAATGTATCCCGCTTGTTGGTCAAAACCCCGAATGGTGAAGCACGCCATTATGACCTGGTGGATCACCCTGATTCCATCTCGATTGTGCCGGTGGATGAGGAGGGTTGCATCTGGTTTGTTCGACAATGGCGCCTGGGTGTCGATGGTGACCTGTTGGAATTGCCGGCGGGCGTATTGGAACCTGGCGAGGAGCCACTCCCGGGTGCGGAGCGTGAAATCCGTGAGGAAACCGGGATGGCAGCCAATGAGATGACCATTCTGGGCAGCTATTATCTGACGCCTGGTTATTGCAATGAATATATGACGGTTTTCCTGGCGCGGGATTTATATCCGGATCCATTGGATATGGATTCAGATGAATACATTGACCTGGTGAAAATACCCTTTCAAAAAGCCTTCGAGATGGCGGAACAGGGGCAATTTTATGATTCCAAAACCCTGGCAGCCCTGTTTCTTGCCCGTCCTCGATTATTAGGATAAACCAAGGATGAATTAGAGATTCTTCACTTGAATTAGTGACCTATATAACTTACCCTAAGAGGCTGAAGTCGACTAAACTCATATGGATGAAAAAGGAAAGAAGCATCAGGCGTCTACATAACTGAGGGAGGCAGTTATGCCACCCTGGGGTGGTATGGACGTTGTTTTCATAACCAACCACGAATGGAGTGTTAAATATGAAACGAGAAAAAGTTACGATTGATGCCAATGAAGCTGTAGCTTACGTGGCATACCGGCTGAATGAAGTGATTGCCATTTATCCAATCACTCCCTCGTCCGCAATGGGCGAGTATGCTGATGCCTGGTCCGCCAGCCGCATCCCCAATCTTTGGGGAACCGTGCCCCTGGTTGCGGAACTGCAATCCGAAGGTGGAGCTGCCGGGGCGGTTCATGGTGCCCTGCAGACCGGTTCAATGACCACCACTTTCACCGCCTCACAGGGCTTGTTGTTGATGATCCCCAATATGTACAAAATCGCCGGCGAACTGACGTCCACGGTTTTCCATGTCACAGCCCGTTCCCTGTCAGCCCAGGCGCTGTCCATCTTTGGAGACCATTCAGATGTCATGGCATGCCGCCAGACCGGTTGGGCGATGGTCTGCTCCCGCTCGCCACAGGAAGCCCAGGATATGGCGTTGATCACCCAGGCTGCAACCCTGGAATCACGTCTCCCCATCCTGCATTTCTTTGATGGTTTCCGCACCTCGCATGAAATTAACAAGATTGAACAGGTCACCCTTGAAGACATGCGCGCCATGATTGATGATAATCTGGTTAAGGCGCATCGCGAACGTGGTCTTACCCCGGATAAACCGGTATTGCGCGGCACTGCCCAGAACCCGGATGTGTACTTCCAGGGGCGCGAGACAGTCAATCCTTATTATGACCGCTTCCCCGCTATTTTGCAGAAGCAGATGGATAAATTCGCCAAACAGGTTGGTCGGCAATATCATCTCTTTGATTATGCCGGAGCGAAGGATGCGGAACGTGTCATCATTGTGATGGGCTCCGGAGCCGAGACCGCCGAGGAAACCGCCCTCTATCTGAATAAAAAAGGCGAAAAAGTGGGTGTTCTTACAATCCACCTTTACCGCCCATTCTCCGTGGAACACTTCCTTAAGGCTCTGCCAGCCACCACCAAGTCCATCGCGGTGTTGGATCGCACCAAGGAACCTGGTTCAACCGGTGAACCACTCTACATGGATGTTATCACTGCCCTGGCTGAAGGTTTGCGGATTGGCAAGGCGCCTTTCAAGACCATGCCGATCGTCATTGGTGGACGCTATGGCTTGTCATCCAAGGAATTCACCCCCGCAATGGTCAAGGCTGTCTTCGAGGAACTTGTTAAACCTGAACCCAAGAATCACTTCACGGTGGGTATTAATGATGATGTCACTCATACCAGCCTGGCGTATGATCCTTCCTTCAGCATTGCTGCTCCGGAAGTTGTCCGCTGTGTGTTCTTCGGTCTGGGAGCGGATGGAACTGTGGGCGCCAACAAGAACTCCATCAAGATCATTGGTGAAGAAACTGAATATGGTGCACAGGGTTACTTCGTGTTTGACTCAAAGAAATCCGGCTCGGTCACCATTTCCCACCTGCGATTTGGACCCCGCCAGATCCGTGCTCCTTATTTGATTGGTCCCGGCGATGCAAATTTCGTTGCCTGTCACCAATTTAACTTCCTGGAACGGCTGGATATCCTTAAATATGCCGCATCGGGCAGCGTCTTCCTGCTGAACAGCATCTATGGACCGGACGAAGTCTGGGATAAACTACCCATGGAAGTTCAGACCGCCATTCTTGACAAGAAAATCCACTTTTATGTAATTGACGCCTACGAAGTGGCGCAGAAGACCGGCATGGGTGGGCGCATTAATACCATCATGCAGACCTGCTTCTTTGCCATTAGTGGTGTGCTGCCCCGGGACGAGGCAATCGCACAAATCAAGAAGAGCATCAAGAAGAC
>ERZ1026805.533-NODE-533-length-24900-cov-6.909197_pt1 | contig 24900 bp, 26 predicted proteins | sample MGYA00520883_ERZ1026805 | MGnify/ENA primary metagenome ERZ1026805 (study PRJEB33270, sample SAMEA104284476) | anaerobic digester metagenome | biome: Anaerobic digester microbiome; feature: mesophilic sludge digester; material: Anaerobic digester biomass | place... | reverse complement strand
TCTGATATGTTTTGGTAATTTGTCTGGCTTCTATGCCCCGGTTGTTGCTCATCCCATCTACCTCATAAAGGGCGAGCCGCCGCTGGTAAATTCCATCGGTGGATTAAGGATGACTGCATCACCCTCCTTGACATTGCCCGGCAACAGTTCGCTGACCTGATCGGAAGTGGAGCCGATTTCGATCCCGACCGCGGTGGGTATGCCATTTTTGAGGAGATACACCACACGCTTCCCTTCACGCAGGCGGACCGCCCGGTTGGGAACCAGCAAGACATTCTCCAGCTGCCTGACAATAATATTCACGGCAGCCGTCATGCCGGGACGGACACTTTCATCAGGATCCAACAATTCCAGTGTTACTGAAAAATTTACCACGCCCTGAACCGGAGTACCGACCCGTCCAACCTGGATCACTCTGCCGGTGTATTCCTTATCCAGAATGGCGTCGAAAGTGATGGTGGCTGATTGACCTGGCTGGATACGGTTGATATCCACCTCCGGCACCTGGACATCCACCAGCAGCCGGGAAAGATCATCCAGTCTGAATGAAACCGTGCCCGGTGAAACTCTGTCGCCAGGCAGGGAATTGACCTGGGTTATAGTTCCGTCAAAGGGAGCCCGCAGGTTAATCATATCGAGGGTTGCTTCCAGGGCGGAAATCCGGGCATTTGCCGCGACAATATCGTTGGCATCCGGTCCATTTTTAAGGCGATCCCATTCCCGCTGGGCATCGGCAAGCCGGGCACTGGCAAGTGACAGCTGGGCGTCAGCTTCCGCTATTTCTCCCGTGTCAGGTTTGCCCAGAAGATAATTCAGGTTTGCCAGGGCGCGGTCTTCCGCCTTGCGGGCATTGGCAAGCTGGCTGAGTGCCTGGGCGCGGATGGGATCATCCTCCGCCCGGTTGGAAACCGTATCATAAATATCCTGGTACTTTTCTGTGTTCTCCTGGGCGAGGATGTAATTTGCACGGGCAACATCGATGGTATCATCGCTTGCCCGACGATAATCCTTGCTCTGACGGCTTTCCACTGCCTTGTCATAGGCTGTTTGAGCCTGTGCAAGGGCAAGCTGCGCCTGGGCAGCCGGGGTGTCTGAATTTAATAACGTATCAAGTGAACGCCGGGCGGCGATTAAATCAGCTTCAGCGAGAATAATGGACTGGGATAATGATGTACGCGACAGGTTGGCAAGTATCGCATCGCTCTTAACCTGGTCGTCAAGGCTGACATCAATTTCTCCAACCAGACCACTCGTCTGCCAGGCAATCAAGGCAGTCTGGTTGGCGCGCACCGTCCCGGTAGCCCCGACAATGGCAGTCAGGTTGCCCCGGGAAATGACCGAGGTTTCATAATGGCTTGATTCTGCAGCTCGTTTTTGTTGAATATTTCGAATGATAAAAAAACCGCCCACTGCCAGAGCAATAATGATAAGGATGGTGATAATGGTTTTTGGTTTCATGTGATATGCTCGCTCCAACCGCCATTGAAGTAAATCTTCAATACAGCGGATAAATTTACCTGTTGCTCATCCAAAAAAAGTATAGTGCAATCATAGCACGTTACCCGAGGGTGAACAGGATTAATCCTGGGTTATCATGTAAAATCCATATAGATATTTTCATTTCGATCTTGCACACACAGCTCAAATGATATTAATATGGATATTCAATGAGTGTTCAGAAAATTATCGGGAAAATTGTTACCTTACTGGTTGTCCTCCTGCTGCTCGGGGGCAGCGTCGTGCCTCCTGGTGATAATCGGGATTTTGTCCGGCGATATACACGCAGCATTGAATTTAATTTTGTCTCCTGGACTGTAAATGCAATCTGGACAAAACTAAATCAGGCAGCTCTGGGTGTTCCGCGTTACTTGAATGAGGTGGATCAACAAAAATTTGTCAAAAACTACCTGGCTCAGGTGAGTGAACTCCAGAGCTTGAAGGACAAAATTGAAGAATTATATGCAACGCCCAACCTGAAAAATCGGGAGTTATATACACGCCCTCTCATTCACGAACAGCTGGTCCGCCAGAAGAGACTTGATATACAGGGTCCCCTGGCGGAAGCCATGCTTCAGACCCAGATCAGTGCCGCCCTTGCCAAAGATGGGATTACCCTGGGAGGTCAACCCATCCCGCCAATTCTGTATCATGTCACCCCGCTGCCATACGCCCTCGTCGTCTCCCCGCGGGATGTCATCCGCCACGATGTCCAGATCTCCCTGCTGCCGGACCTGACATTGGATCAAATCATTCAATTGGAAAAAAATGTGGAGGAATCGAAAAATCTATCAGCGCTGGTAGTTCCGGTGGGCGGGATTGGAATCTACCCCACCATGGTGATGAGTACATCCTCCATATCCTGGTTGACCGAGGTAATCGGACACGAATGGACGCATAATTATCTGACCCTGCATCCATTGGGAATTCGATATTTCTCATCCAATCAGTTGATCACAATGAATGAAACCACCGCTTCCATTGCAGGCACCGAAATCAGCAGAACGGTTCTGGAAACCTATTATCCAGATGATGTCCCTCCGGAACCTCTACCGGAATGGCCGCTGCCGGTACCTTATGAAGAGTTATTTCCCGGTCCGGACCCGGAAGCGCGGCTTGTTTTTAATTACAACCGGGAAATGAACCGGACACGGGTTGAAGCAGACCGGCTGCTGGCGGAGGGAAAGATTGAGGAAGCTGAGAATTATATGGAGCAGCGCCGTCTGGTGTTTGTGAATAACGGATATAATATCCGGCGCATCAACCATGCATATTTTGCTTTTTATGGGTCTTACGCTGAAGCATCCGGGGGGGCACAAGGGAAGGATCCTGTGGGTCCGGCGGTTTACGAGTTGCGTGCTCAATCCCCCTCGCTGGCTGCCTTCCTGAAAAGGATTGCCTGGATTTCTTCTTTTCAAAGCCTGGAGCAATTGTTATCGACAGGCAGTCCCTAATCAATGTCTCCAGATGGCTCTGGCAGGTCAGGCAGGTGCTTTTCAATTTCCTCAGGTGATTGACCAGCTTCCAAACGGTTGACCACCTCATCAAATTCCGGGGGCATTTCCTCACCAACTTCGGAACTCATTTTTCGCATCATCCGTCCCAGGGCGCGGGGATCCTCCTCCAATCCCTCCAACTGGCTGGGGTCCGAAAAATCTTCCAGCAGGCTCTCTTCGGATCGGGCAACCCGGATTCTGCCAATTTTTCGCTGCACCTGATCACTGCCACAATGAGTGCAAATCACCGGGCGGGTGCCGTATTCCTGATATGTCATAAAAATGGAAAAGCGTTTCCGGCATTTCAGGCAACGATATTCATACAAGGGCATGACATTCCTCCGAAGCGAAGTTGGATCGAATCCATTATACTCAAATCATCGCCAAATCTCAAAGGGCGAATAGAGAGGTCACCATGCAAGACAGTCCAATCAACTTTAATATTCTACATCCCGAACCACTGCTGGTGGTCATCTCCGGACCTTCCGGGGTGGGCAAGGATTCCGTTCTGCAGGGTCTGCGCAAACATCAGCTGCCCTTCCATTTTGTGATAACTGCCACCACCCGATCACGCCGCCCGGAGGAAGTCGATGGTGTGGATTATTTCTTCGTATCCTTGCAGGAATTTGAAGAAATGATAGCAAAAGATGATCTGATTGAGTACGCGGTGGTTTATGATCAATACAAAGGTATTCCCAAAAAACAAATCCGGGATGCCTTTGCCAGTGGCAAGGATGTCATTCTACGGGTTGATGTACAGGGGGCGGCGAAAATTCAATCCCTGTTTCCACAGGCATTGATGATTTTTCTGATCCCGTCAACCCAGGAAGAATGGCTGCACCGTCTGCGTAATCGCAACACGGAAACCCCTGAAAATCTGGTATTGCGGCTTGAGACGGCAAAGAAAGAACTCGATTGTCTGCCGCGGTTTGACTATGTTGTGATCAATGCGGAAAATCAACTGGATCAGGCGGTGGATAACATCATCGCCATCATCCAGGCGGAACACCACCGGCTGTATCATCGCAAGGTGCGGTTGTGAACAGTCCCATCCCGCCACAACCCACCCCACCCACCACGTCATCACCTCCCCAGATTCCAGTCCACTGGAAATTTCACTCAAATTCAGCAATCTTCACGTTCGCAGTAATCGCCATCAGTGTGCTGGCATACCTGGGGCAAATTTTGGGGACCTCCCTGCTTGGGGGTGATATTCTGGCTTTGTACGGTGCGAAAATCAACTCTGCAATTTTACAGGGGGAAATCTGGCGCTTCATCACACCGGTATTCCTTCATGGCAGTGTACTTCACATCGGTTTTAATATGTACGCCCTGTATTCATTGGGCTCCAGCCTGGAACAGCACTACGGTCACGGACGGTTCGCAGCCCTGTATTTATTATCCGGATTTGCTGGAAATGTCGTGTCCTTTTTGATGAGTCAATCCCCCTCTTATGGTGCATCCACGGCTGTATTTGGGTTGGTGGCAGCAGAAATTGTATTCATTTGGAAAAATAAACGCCTCTTTCGTAATGCCCGGTTTGCGCTGGTAAATACGATCGGCATTGTTGTAGTGAACTTAATTATCGGTCTCTCACCGGGTATTGATAACTGGGGGCATATCGGTGGCTTGCTGGGCGGGTTCGCCTTTGCCTGGTTTGCGGGTCCGGTCTGGCGAGGTGAAATGCAGGTGGATGGGATTCACGTGGTTGACGCCACTTCCCATGACCGGGCATGGCAGGCGGGCGGCTTGGTGGCATTCGCCTTTGCAGTCATTGCCCTTATAAAAATGCTTACCTCATAATTATGGACACAATCATACAAGTACTGCAGAGTAATCCCATTTTGTTGCTCTTCCTGGTGGCTGGCATTGGCTATCCTTTGGGAAGAATCCGGATTGGCGGAGCCACTTTGGGGGTTGCCGCTGTTTTATTCGTAGGGCTGGCATTTGGAGCACTCAGCCCGGATTTGAAATTACCTGAAATTGTTTACACTCTGGGTCTGGTACTCTTTGTATACTGCATCGGATTAAGCAGTGGGGCTGTCTTTTTTAACTCCCTGCGCCGCCAGGGTTTAAAAAGTAATGCCCTTGTGGTGGGTGGTATTTTCCTGGCAGGTTTATTGGCAGCAGCCTGCCACTTGATTCGAGATTTTAAAGCCACTTTAACCGCTGGGGCATTTGCAGGCAGTCTGACCAATACACCCGCATTGGCGGCAATCCTGGAACACATACGTGCGGTCACTCCTCCCTCCCTGTCGGAGGCTGTGCAATCGGAACCTGTCATAGCCTATTCCCTCACCTACCCAATGGGTGTGTTGGGCATGATTTTAATGATTTTCATCCTGCAAAAAATTTGGCATGTGGATTATGCATCCGAGGAGCATACAGCCCACGGCATGGGTCCATTGAATGAACCCCTGGAAACCTGCACTGTGCAGGTGAATCATCCATTCCCATCCGTGGCGGAACTGATCCGTCGGAGTTCCTTGAATATCATTTTTGGGCGGCGTAAACGGAAAGGGGAAGTCATCCTGGTGAATGGACAGACCGACTTGCAGCCCGGGGATCTGGTCAGCTTGATTGGTTCAAAGGAGGATCTTGACTCGGCGTTTCACCTTTTGGGAACCCCCGCCATGGAACGGCTGGAATTCGACCTCACCAGTTATGATAAAAAACGCGTATTCGTGTCCAATCCCAAAATTATTGGACGCCGGTTGAAAGAGTTAAACCTTTTCAACCAGCATGGAGCCATCGCCTCCCGTTTGCGGCGGGGTGACCTGGAAATTCTTCCCCGGGGTGATACCTCCCTGCTGCTGGGTGACCAGGTGCAGGTGATCGTGCCGCACGAGGAGATGGACAATGTGGTGAAATTATTCGGCGATTCGTACCGCGGCGTGAGTGAGATTGACGTACTGACCTTCAGCCTGGGTCTTGGGCTGGGTCTCCTGCTGGGTATGCTGCCCATTCCCCTGCCGGGGGGAATAACCCTGAAGCTGGGCATTGCTGGCGGTCCCTTGATTGTTGCATTGATTTTGGGTGCCCAGGGTCGAACCGGGTCGGTTGTGTGGCAAATCCCCTACAGCGCCAACCTGGCATTGCGTCAAATTGGGTTGATCATGTTCCTTGCCGGCGTGGGAACCCGCTCCGGTTATGCTTTTTATAGCACTCTACAGACAGGCAATGGTCCGGCGCTCTTCCTGGCGGGTACCATCATCACCTGTGTCACTGCATTTACCACACTCTGGGTGGGTTACAAAGTTCTGAAAATCCCCATGGGTTTATTGACGGGCATCCTGGCAGGTTTACAAACTCAGCCGACAGTCCTGGGGTTTGCCCAGGAACAGACCCATAATGAGTTGCCCAATATAGGTTATGCCACGGTATATCCCGTGGCGATGATAACAAAAATCCTGCTGGCACAGGTGATCCTGATTTTATTCTTATAAGTGAAATAAGTCAGCATACGTCGAATTGAAAACCACTGCCATGGGTCTGGCAGTGGTCTTTTTTTGGGTTGGGAATCAAATGTTTATTGATGTTTATGATTGATGGGTGATGGATCCCGTGACTGAAACCCCGGCAACGCCTTCAGAGACACCGCTGCCATTTTCCTCCACCCTCATGATGGGCTTAATGAAGAATGCAGCCGCCGCTATCAGTGCGCAGAGACTGCCGCTGACGATAAACCAGGTGCGTACACCAAAGAATTCAGCAATGGGTGCCGCCAGCGCCAGGCTGATGGGCATCATGGCGGTTGCACCGCTGTCCAATACTGTAATCACCCTGCCCTGCATTTCCGGGGCAACCCGTGCCTGGATGATGGCTGTCAAAGGACCATTGGCAATCGGGCTCATCAAGCCAACAATCCCCATTGCCACCAGGGCAATCCAAAACTTATCCGCTGTCGCTGCTGATGTCAGGATGATGCCAAAGCACATCCCGATAATGCCAACCAGGGAGGTAAGAATCCGTTTTTTAAATCCACCCCAGGCACCCAAACCCAGCCCGCCAATGATAATGCCCACACCCATGACAGATTCCAGACCACTCAGGTGCCAGGCGGTTCCTTTGAAGTGTTCAGTAACAAGGAGGGGAATAAAACTGCCGGTGGGGGCAAACAGAAAGTTGAGTACCATCGCCAGCAGGATGATGCCCAGTAATCCCGGCCAAGAAGCCACATACTTCAAACCACTTTGAACATCCTGAAGGATAGTACGTGGGGTGACAGTGACCGCCTTGCCACTCCCGGGTTGTGGAATGGGAACGAAAAACAGGGGGACGATGGCGATCAATGCTGTGACAATATCCACAGAGAGAACCCCAAACATGGGAAGCAGTTGGAGAAGCAACGCTCCCAGCGGGGGCGCCGCAATACCCATCAAACCCCGCAGTGCCTGATTCAGACCCGTAATGCGGGAAAGATGTTCCTCCGGGACCATCAAGGATGTCGAGGCGAGCATGGCTGGACCTTGAAAAACGCCAGTCAGCGAGCGGATAAACAGGATTACAAAAACATGCCAGGGTTGGATGACTTTCAGCCAGAAGAGAAACACCAACACCAGTGTCGCCAATGCTACACAGGCGTCCGAAATTATCATTACCCACCGCCGGCTCCAGCGGTCCACGAGGGCGCCGGCAAAAGGTCCCAGAAAAATGGATGGCAAAATGGCAACCAGGGTGGCGGTTGCCAGTATGGCTGCTGAACCGGTTAACTGTGTCAGCCACCAGATGAGGGCAAACTGGACAAGAGAACTGCCCAGCAACGAAAAAGCCTGACCTGTCCAGACCAGGAAAAATGGACGTTTCCAGTCGGTTGTTTCCATGGTATCGGTTCTTTTGGGTTACTCGATAAAGACTTCGACATGTTCCCCGTCTTCATCATCGAAAACATCCACCATCTTACCCACTTCACCGGAACGGATAAATCCAATCAATTGATTCGGATCCATGTCCTGAATCTCGGGAGCAAAACGCATCCCCATTTTCAATCCGGACTCCACAACGGAAAGGGGAAGGCGGATATTGACACGGGTTTTGCCCGTGTCCGTATCGGTGACACGCACACGCAACCAGCGACCGGAACTCCTGGAAATTACAGAAGGTTCAGTTGGCATGACTGGTTGACCCGGAGTGGAACGGGACTGTTCCAATGCTTCGAGAAGCTGGGTGGCTTCATCTGCCGTGATGCGTCCGTCCTGCACCATTTTTAAAATTTTTAATCGTTCTTCACTATTCACTGCCATCTGGATCCTCCTTTACGATTTTTCAATAATTTCTTCTTTTTTGCCAAGCAGCCGACGCTGGGCTTCCGCCAACGTTAATGTTCCCTGTGCAACTTCGTCAAGGATTGCCATGCGTTCATCGTTGCTGAGGCGGACAGGGGTTTCATCCTTGCCAGGCTCATAACCCAGGGCGCGGATGATCTCATAAAGCCGGTTGCGTAAAGTCGGATAGGAGAGATCCAATTCCTCTTCCATACGATTAAAGCGCCCTTCACAACGCACAAAGGTGAGGACAAAGTTGATTTGTTCAGGAGTGAGTGGTGAGAAGGGATTGGCTATGGTGGAAAAATGACCTTCCACCGAGGTGTCACACTGGGGACAGTAAAGTTTAGTGACAAGTAATTCTCCACTGCAGGCTGGACACTTGGTCAACAATTGGTTCATATTTTCTCCTTTTCAGGTGGATTATATTTAATGTCACCTTATGTTTATGTAATTATTTTACCATTTATTTACAATATGTCAATATTTGTATAAGTAATATTACATATGCATTAATTTAATTATGATCATTGTTCATGATGTTTGCAACCCTTCAACCAAACCAACGTATATAAATTCAAAAGGAGCATCAACCATGGAAGGTCGAAAATTAACCCGTTCGCGGTCAAATCAGATGATTGGCGGTGTGTGTGCAGGTCTGGGAGAATACCTGAAAATTGATCCCACTGTCATCCGCTTGATTTTCATCCTGCTATTTATCCTGGGTGGACATGGCTTGTTGATTTACCTAATTCTCTGGATTATTATGCCCATCGAGCCTGAAATTGTTCCATCCCCTGCGCAGACTCCCCAACCTCCGGTTGTATGAAGTCTCATTTTTTTCCTGATCCCCGCCGGATTTCATCACAATCCAGCGGGGAATTTTGTTAACGGTATAATTTCCTTTATGACTGATGAATTACAGGAAGTAATCATTTATACCGACGGCGCCTGTATTGGCAACCCGGGACCCGGCGGATATGGAATTGTATTGAAACATGGACGGGTCAGGAAGGAACTATCCGGTGGATTTCGTCAGACAACCAACAACCGCATGGAACTGACAGCTGCGATCGTCGGATTGGAATTACTGAAGAAACCCTGCCGCGTCCAAATTTATACCGATTCGCGCTACCTGGTTGATGCAATTCAACAGGGCTGGGCGGAACAATGGCGCGCCCGCAACTGGAAACGCCAAAAACGCGGTAAAGCCATGAACCCTGATTTATGGCAGCGCCTGTTGGATCTCTGCGGAATGCACCAGGTTGAATTTAACTGGATTAAAGGGCATGCGGATACACCTGAAAATGAACGCTGCGATCAACTGGCACAAGCAGCTGCAAGGCAACGCGGCCTGCCGGCTGACCAAGGTTATGAACAAAGCCTGGCAGATGAACATCCACGCCTGTTTTAAAATGCTTGACATATCGGGTGGGCGGCTTATAATAAAAATCACAACCAGCCCGGGAACAACTGTCGTCTGGTCTTCAAGAGAGTCTGCGGATGGTGCGAGCAGGCAGACGCGACGCCAGAGTCCTCCCCGGCAGCTTTCCTCCTTAAAAAAGGAAGGCAGGTTTTCTTCGCAGGAGCACATTGCTGTAAGAAGAACGGCGGGATCCGTTAACCCCAAAAGAGGCTGTCCGTACGGGCAGCAAAAGCAGGTGGCACCACGAGCATTTCCCCCCTCGTCCTGCACGAGTGCGGGGATTTTGTTTAGCACCATTGATTTACAAGGAGGAAGGAATGCTCGATATCACTTTAATTCGCGAACAACCTGAACTGGTCCGCAAATCCTTGCAGGACCGTCAGATGAACCCCGAGGTGGTGGATGCCATCCAGGCATTGGACCTGGATCGCCGGGCGCTCATTGCCAAAGTTGAGGATCTGAAAGCCGAGCGAAATGCTGTCTCCCGCCAGATTGGGAAAACGAAGGATCCTGCCAAACGCCAGGAAATGATCGAGTCCATGCGCCTGGTGGGGGATGATATTGCCGGTCTGGATGAGCGGGTGCGCCAGGTGGACAATGAATTGCAAGCATTGATCGCAACCATCCCCAACATCCCGGATCCACTAACTCATTTCGGCAGGGATGAACATGACAACCAGGTCATCCGCACGGTGGGCATCCCGCGCACTTATGATTTCACACCTGTCCCCCATTGGGATCTGGGTCCAGCGCTTGGGATCCTTGATTTTGACCGCGGCGTAAAAATCACCGGTTCGCGTTCCTATGTTTTAAGCGGAGCCGGGGCGCGTCTTCAACGGGCTTTGATTTCCTGGATGCTTGATCTGCATGCCCGCCAGGGATATGTCGAAAAATATACCCCCTTCATGGTGCGGAGCAGCACTCTTTTCGCATCCGGTCAACTTCCCAAGTTTGCGGACAATCTTTACCATGACGCCGAGGAAGACTTGTGGATGGTTCCAACCGCCGAAGTGCCGTTGACCGGGTTGCACATGGAGGAAATCCTGGATGAAACCAGCCTTCCTTTGCGGTATACCGCCTATACCCCCTGTTTCCGGCGTGAAAAAATGAGCGCCGGCAGGGATGTGCGCGGAATTAAACGCGGTCATCAATTTGACAAAGTGGAAATGTACATTTTCTGCCGTCCGGAGGAATCGGACCAGGAGCTGGAGAAAATGCTGGCGGATGCCTGCCAGACCTGCGCCGACCTGGGACTCACCTACCGGGTGGTCCGCCTCTGTACAGGTGACTTGGGATTCAATGCCCGCATCACCTATGATCTGGAAGTCTGGGCTCCGGGAGTGGCTGAATGGCTCGAAGTATCATCTGTCTCGAATGTCGGTGATTTCCAGGCAAGACGGGCAAACATCAAGTACCGCCCGGCGGATGGCGGAAAGGTACGGTTGGTTCATACATTGAACGGTTCCGGTCTTGGACTGCCGCGCACATTGATTGCCGTGCTGGAAAATTACCAGCAAAGCGATGGTTCGGTTGTTGTTCCGGATGTCCTGCTTCCCTGGATGGGCGGCATTACCTGCATCGAACCGGTATCATAATCCATGGAAACTGTCGCAATCATTACATTGCAGATTATTGTTCTGGGAACCATGCTGGTTGGCTTGTTTGGTTTGCTCACCCTGATCATTCCCGGGTTAACAATCATCTGGGTGGCTGCCCTGGTTTATGGATTGTTGACTGACTTTGATCTCTGGTCTGGAATCCTGTTCGGTGTCATCACCCTGTTGATGATCGGGGGGAATGTTGTGGATAACATATTCATGGGAGCTGGAGCCCGCCGGACTGGTGCCAGTTGGTTGTCTGTCGGAATCGCCTTGTTGGGCGGCTTGATCGGCAGCATCCTCCTGCCCCCATTTGGTGGATTAATCCTGGCAATGGCAGGCATCTTCCTGGTGGAGTTTATCCGGTTGAAAAACTGGCGGAAGGCATGGGATTCCACCCGCAACCTGGCATTGGGCTGCGGCTGGGCGGGTGTCACCCGGTTTGGCATTGGAATTGTGATGATCATCCTCTGGTGGATGTGGGCATTTGTAATTTGATAAATATTTAAAGTCCAATGGAAAGGCTGGCATATATAGAAGTCAGCCTTTTTTTGTAAAAATATTGGGAATTAATGAACTCTGGATTTCAATCGGGCTCCAGGAATGCCACAGCCTGCGATTCGCTGTCATCCATTACAATCCGAATGTGATGGTCCTTCCGGTAATTCGTCACCGCAATTAACCGCAGGGTGGACTCCAAGGATGCCGGCAGGGTGATGAAATCTGCTGCTGAATTGGGTGTTCCATAGAAAAATTCCCGGCTAAAAGTATTTTTAGGATCATCAAGGTAAATCGCCAGGGGGTATATCTGGGCTTCCAGTAAATCCTGGAAGAAATGCGTCCCAAGAGAAGGTTCCGGGGGTAAACCAATCCCCTCCCCTGCCAGCTCCACCAGGGAACGGGCGTTATAGATATCCCCGTAATCGATGGAAACACCCAGGTCTGGATTACAGGAGCCCCATCGACCCGGTCCCACACAGATAAATGCCTTGCCTGCAAGTGCCGCGTTTAACCGACCAATCGCCCGGATCAATTCACCCCGGGAACTGGCATCGGGCAGGGAGAAATATCCTTCCGGTGAAACAAACAGCACATAATCCACCCGGGGGATGTATCCCTGCGGCACCACGAAGCGGGTCAGGAAAATGATATCCTCCGGCAGCAGTTTGGGGGGCAGGGTGGCGTGTTCCGAAACCAGCAGCTGGCTCTGGGGGCGGCATTGCAGCAGTGAGATGGATACCTGCGGCTTTCCGCTATCCAATCGTTCCAATTGGAAGGTGAATTCCATATCCACCGGAGCATGGTAGGCTTCCTCCAGCCGGTGCAGGATGGAACGCATGTGTTCTGCAAAAGGTGTGCGGGAAAGCAGATCCTCGAAGGTCAGCACCATTTGTCTGGGGTCAATCCCGCTGGTGGAGGAACGGATCGAACTGAGATAGCCTTCCTCGTCCACCTGAGCCAGGTAACGCAGCGGCGGGTAACGCGGGCTGAGAACCTGTGACACCGGCAATGACTTAAAAGTATTATCCTTCAGGTCAATGACATCCACGAATTGTTGTGAATAACGCCGCAGCGACTTGGGATCTGATGAGGGACGTAGGCGGGGATGACTGAGAGCAACCAGGCGGGGATAATCGTTTCCAACCCGGTCCACGGCACGGGTGCCCAGACCCCAGACAAGTCGAATAAAACCATCCTCCCGGCGGATCTGCGGTGCCCAGCGGTACAGGTTACGGCTGAAAGCCACCCCGGCTCCCTGGGGCAGAAAGTAATGCCCAAATTGTTCCCCCTGAACAACCTGCAGCAGAATACCCATACGTTCATCATAATCCTGCAAACCGCGCGAACGGCGGTACAACAGGGCATTGGGATTCAATGTCGATGCGTAAATTTGAGCAATCCCACGGGTAAGGTCGCCCAAATTCTCATCCAGGCTGCCCTGGTTGGGGCAGAAAATACTTTCATATTTTCCAGCGAAAGCCGTACCGAAATTATCCTCCAGATGGCTGGATGAGCGTACGATCAGCGGGGTTTTTCCAAGTTTACGCAGCAGGGTCCGAAAATTTTCCAGATAATCCTCCGGGAACTGACCCTTCTTAAATTCCTCCACAATCCGGGGATAATCCGCCCGCATCTCGGCTTCGGTCTTGTATTTCTGATCATTCCAGTGGAAGAGGTGATTGAGTGCCATGAAGGTATACAGCAAATCCGAACCGATATACCAGGATTCCGGTACGCGCAAACAACCATACAATTCAGAAGATGACCCCTCGTTTTCAATATATTCCAGCAGGATTCGATATGCCAGCAGCATTCCCGCTGCCTTGCCACCAATCCGACCGGTGCTGATCCGGCGCCGCCTGATTTCCGCCAGATCTTCCACGGAAAAATAATGCTTGGCGACAGCAATGTATCGAAGCTGATCGCTGATCAGTGAACGGATGAGTACCACCTTGGATTCTTCCAGCCTGGCTTCATATCGATCCCGGGCGGAGGCGGGCATGCGTTCGATTTCCAACGCCTGTTCCAACACCTGGTCAAGCGGACTGAGTTCCGGATTTTCTGAAAGCGCCATTTCCGGTGAGACCTGGACGCCCACCTGGGAGAGCAGGTCCTTGATAATGTCATCCAGTGCATCCTGCGAGCAATGTTCGCAAAAATAAATATCGGTCAGATATTCACGCACCTGGTTGAGCCGGAACTCCCACACATCAGCCGGTTCCTCGGCATATGGATTTTTAAGTCCCGCCAATCGCTGGGTTTGGATGGCATAATCACGGACTTCCAGGTCAAATGCCTGGGGGGTGATAAAACGGTTCTCAAACAATTCGCGCCGCATGGCGGCGCGAATTTGATTGCTGAGCAGGGGGTACTGACCCAGTGTCAGATATAAACGAGTCAGTTTTTCAGGATTTACAGAATAATATTTCATCAGCCCAGGTGCATCGGCATGATCACATGAGTAAAGTTTTCATCACCAACCGGCTTGAGGACTGCAGGAGTGTTGTTGGCATTGGTTTCCAGTACCACACTGTGGGTTTTCATCACATCCAGAACTTCTCGTAAAAAACGGACATTAAATGCAATGGTGATATCGATGCCATCCACATTGGCATCCAAGTCGACATCGGATGTGCCGGTTTGTTCCGCCTGGGCGGAGATTTTAATCTCACCCGGGCGGTCCGGGTTGTTTTTAATTTCCATTCGGATGACGTTGTTGGTCTCACGGGCAATGATTTCCGCCTGTTTGCAGGCATTCAGGAATTCACTGCGGGTGAGAACCGTATGGGTTTTAAAACTGCGCGGGACAATGGCGCGGTAATCGGGGAAGTTTCCGTCAATTAATTGCGAAACCAGCTCGGCATTCTTAAGGTGGAATATCACCTGCCCGCGCCCGGGTGGGACATTCATGGTGAGAGTCTGGTCGCCATCCGTGGCAATGCGCGCCAGTTCACTCAGCGCCCGGGCAGGGATGATAATGTTATAGTTCTTTTCAAAAGGCGCGGCGAGATTCATCTTTCGAATTGAAATCCGGAAGCCATCGGTTGCAGCCAGGGATACCTCATTGTTGGCAATGGTTGTCATCACACCCTGCAACACTGGACGCGTCTCATCAGTGGATGCAGCAAAGACAACCTGCTGGATCATTTCCCGAAAATCCGTCATGGTCAATGTCAAACCAGCTGAAAGATCCGGTACAGGGATGGGGGGAAATTCCTGCGCATCAATGCCCTTGATATCGGTGCTGTTGGTCCCGCAACGGACGGTCATCGTCTGGGTGCGTGTCGTCAGTTCCATGTAAACCGTGTCATTGGGGAAAGTGCTGATGAGATCTGAGAAGGTGCGCGCCGGCATGGTGACGGAACCCTCCTCGGTAATCTGGGCGGGAATCCAGCACGTGATGCCAAGCTCAAGGTTCGTGGCTGAAAGACGCAAACGTCCTTCGTCAGATGCAATCAGAATGTTTGCCAGCACTGGCAGGGTGCTGCGGGGATTGACCGCCCGGGATACCATGCCAAGTCCATGTGCCAATTGTTGTTGAGAAACCGATACCTTCATGGGCAAACCCTCTTTTTATAAAAATTACGGATGAATACTTAACAAATACAGTGATGGATTTGTCCGGCGTGTAGACCATCCTGCAATAAGTTAGTATACAACAGAATTCGATTAAGAGGGATGGATTCGTTTACCCTTGACTGATATTCATTCAACCCAACCCGGTCTGTCTTTGAGAATCTCATGCAGCTGATCTTCGTCAAAATCCACGATGATTCTGCCATCAATATCAAATGTGGGTGTGGTATGGTTGCCCCCCGCCCAGGCTTCCACCTGTCTGGCGGCGCCCGGCGTGGTGGTGATATCCACCTCGGTATACGGCATATTGTGTTCCTTCAACCAGGCTCGGGCACGCTTGCAATCGGGACACCAGGCAGTGCAGTACATGACAATTCCGCCGTGGGGTAGAGTAATTTCAGCCGGTTCCGGTTCCTTGAAATGAGATGCAGCCTCCGGGTCAATGTCCCTCAGGATTTGATAAAGCACCTCGTTTGAGGGCTGCTGGTCAATATCATGAATATCGATATACCGAATGATTCCATCCCGATCAATGATGAAGACGGCTCGTTCAGTATATCCTTCCTCCCGAAGAACACCATACTTTCCAGCCACCTCACCGTGAGGCCAAAAATCACTTAACAGAGGGTAGTTGATTCCCCCCAGACTTTCCGCCCAAGCCTGCAGGCAGGGTACATGGTCAACGCTGATACCCAGGACCTGGGTATTTAATCCCGCGAACTTGGCAGTTTCCGCCTCATACGCCGGGATCTGGCTGCTTCATATGGGTGTCCAAGCCAGGGGAAAGAATGCCAGGACTACATTTCTCCCGCGCAGATCCTTAAGGGATACGGGTTTCTCAAGCTGGCTGGGGAGGGTGAAATCCGGAGCCGGATCACCAATTTTTAAGTGTGTCATAATCATCTCCATCCATCCAAATAATTTAGATATATCTTATCCAATTATGAATGAAAAGGCAAGCGCCAATATTCAATAAATAGCCGATGCAGGAGGTTGATTTCTGGGGTAGAATCAGAATATCTTATCCCAGGAGATTTATATGAAGCATCTTACAGGCTCGGTGGAGGTTATCACCGGATCGATGTTCTGCGGCAAGACGGACGAATTGATTCGCCGGCTGCGGCGGGCAACCATTGCCAGACAGAAGGTGCAGGTCTTTAAACCAGTCATCGACAACCGCTACCAGGTGGAAAAAGTCACTTCCCATGCCGGCACCCAGTTTGATGCCCGTCCCATCCAGAAGTCGGAAGATATATTTACATATCTTGATTCTGACACGACTGTTGTGGGTGTGGACGAAGCCCAATTTTTTGATGATGCAATCATTCCTGTTGTGAAAAAACTGGCGGACCGCGGCATTCGGGTCATCGTGGCAGGTCTGGATACCGATTTCCGTGGAGAACCTTTTGGCTGCATGCCCTATTTTATGGCTCTGGCAGAGAAGGTGGACAAGCTGCAAGCCATTTGCATGGTTTGTGGAGAACCCGCCTCCCGCACCCAGCGGTTGGTAAATGGAAAGCCAGCCCATTATGACGATCCAATTATTATTGTGGGGGCAGCAGAAATGTATGAAGCCCGCTGCCGCCTTCACCATGAAGTACCACGTGATTAAGTGAGGAACCAAGGATGCAGGATTATCATGAATTTTTAGGTGAAGTGCTCATCCCTGAAGATGTATTGCAAAATCGGGTCAAGGAATTGGGAGCACAAATCAGCCAGGATTACAAAGGCTGCGAAAACCTGCTGCTATTATGCATCCTGCGAGGCGGAGTGATGTTCCTGACCGACCTGATCCGGCAGATGAACGTCCCTCACATGGTGGAATTCATGGCGGTGTCCTCGTATGGAGTGGGTCATTTTGCCTCCTCCGGTTCTGTGCGCATTACATTGGATTTAAAATCCGATATCCATGATTATCATGTTTTACTGGTCGAGGATATTATCGACAGCGGAAATACCATCGCTTCGGTTTTGGAACTGCTTTCAACCCGCAAACCAAAAAGCCTGGAAGTCTGCACCCTTCTGGACAAGGTCGAGCGGCGGGAAGTGTTCGTCCCCATAAAATATGTCGGTTTTACCATTCCCAATAAATATGTGTTTGGTTATGGGTTGGACGTGGATGAATATTATCGCAATCTGCCATTTATTGGTGTGGTGGATCTGGATAAATACCAGGCAAACATCACCTGAACGCGCAGACTGACATCCCGGGCGAATGATGATAAATTATGATGATGCAACCGTTGGATTGGGGTTATCCTGAATTATTCCATGAACTGGAAACCCTTGCCAAACCAGGACAGGGTATTTTTCTGGTTGGCGGCGCCATTCGCAATGTCTTGCTAAACCTTCCGGTCCACGACCTGGATTTTGCAATCCAGGGGAACGCCATCCAGCTGGCACGCAGCCTGGCGGACAACCTCGGTGGCATATTTTTCATACTGGACCGGGAACATGATACTGCCCGGACTCTTTTTGACCGCAAAAGCGAACGATTTTCTGTTGATTTTGCCGGTCTTCGCGCTCCCTCCCTTGAGGAGGACCTGGCATTGCGGGATTTCACCATCAACGCCATCGCCTGGGATATGCACCATCCGGAAACCCTGATTGATCCGCTGGGCGGCGCCCGTGATTTAAAAGACAAATTGCTGAGAGCCTGTTCCCCTTCAAGCCTGTTGGATGATCCGCTAAGAATTTTACGCGCCGTCCGTCTGGCGGTTCACCTGGGAATGAAAATTGAGAAGGAAACCGTCCTGTTAATTCGTGCAGCTGTTCCGGGGTTATCCAAGGTTTCCGCTGAACGCATCCGGGATGAATTGTTCCTTATCCTTGCGGGTGAACACGCCTCGATGGGAATCCGCATCCTGGACCGGCTGGATGCACTTGGATTTGTCCTGCCTGAATTGCAGGATTTGAAGGGTGTGACCCAGACTGCCCCGCATGTGTTGGACACCTGGGAACATACCCTCGCCACCGTGGATTGGTTGGAGAAACTCCATGCCGTCCTGGCGGGTGATTACAAGGAGGATTCCGCCAGCGATATTATCCTGGGGCTGACAGTATTGCAGCTGGGGCGGTATCGTGAGCAACTACGCGCTCATTTTTCAGAAGGCATTCATGCCGAACGCAGCCTGCTGGCATTGGTTAAATTCTCAGCACTTTATCACGATATAGATAAACCGGGAACCCGCAGCGAGGATTTGGATGGCAGGATTCATTTTTATGGACACGAAGCCAGCGGATCCGAACCCACCAGGCTGCGGGCGCGCAGCCTGGCACTCAGCTCTGCGGAGGTGGAGCGCGCCTGCGTGATCGTGGAAAACCACATGCGCATTCATCACCTGGCAAGGCGGGGGGACCAACCCAGCCGCCGTTCCATTTATCGTTTCTTCAAGGCTGCCGGTCCAGCCGGAGTGGATATCATCCTTTTGACCCTGGCAGATACCATTGCCACCTATGGGGTTACATTGGAACCGGATCATTGGTCAAGGAAATTAACTGTCTGTCTCCAATTATTGGATGCCTGGTGGAAAACACCGGAAGTGGCTGTTCGTCCCAATCAATTATTAAACGGCAATGAAATCATGCATGAATTAAACCTCCCCCCCGGAAAACTGGTTGGCATGTTGCTGAACGCCCTGGAGGAAGCCCAGGCAACCGGCACGGTAACCAACCGGGAGGAAGCCTGGAAATATGTGACTGACAGGTTGGAGGAAATCCGGTTAAAATAAATAATTAAGGAGGTGTTGACATGGAAACAATCCAGCTTAATTATCAAGAAATTGGAACCGGCTTTCCTGTGGTATTGTTGCACGGTTTTCCACTGGACCACTCCATTTGGGATCCGGTTGTCGCATACCTCAAGGAGGAAGCCCGGTTAATTCTGCCGGATTTGCGCGGGCAGGGGTCATCTCCGTTGGGTAAGGAAAATTCCATCCGCAATATGGCGGAGGATGTTCTGGATCTTCTCGAACACCTGAAAATTTCCCGTGCAGTCATTGTCGGTCATTCCATGGGGGGTTATATTGCGCTGGCATTTGCGAGGGCTCACCCGGAGCGGCTGGCGGGATTCGCAATGGTGGCATCCCAGGCGGAAGCAGACTCCCCCGAGAAAAAGCAGGGACGGTTGAACAGTGTGGAAGAAGTCCGGCAGCACGGTGTACGCCGATTAGCGGAAACTATGTCCGTCAGGTTGACGGCTCACCCGGAACTGGTGGAAAAGATCAAGAAAATCATATTACGCGCAAAACCGGAAGGTGTCATTGCAGCATTAAAGGCAATGGCTGACCGTCCGGATGCGACCGACTGGCTTGCGGATATCAACGTACCGGCTGTCGTGATTTCCGGCGATTCGGATGCGTTCATCCCTCTGGAGCGCGCAGAAACCCTGGAACGTTTGATGCCGCATGCCTGGCGTGTTATCCTGCCCGGTGCCGGGCACATGCCAATGCTGGAAGCCCCCCGGGAGACAGCCCATGCAATCCGGGAATTAATCCAGATGGTCATGGACTTTAAAGAGGATTAATTTATTTCATCCGGGAGATTATGATGAAATTGTAAATGCGCCCACATGGATCAGTTTGACTCACGGATATATTTCATCCAATATGGGCACATAAAAACAACGGCATCCCTGGGGATGGGAGCAGCCTTCCACCGGCAGGCTGGGAGCCATTTTTTTGTCATAAACTCCCCGCAGTTGTTGGCAGGCGGGACATGCATCATGCGGGACAATCAATTGTATTTTGATGACCCGGTGGTTTTCCTGGAATTTCCGTAATGCAACCGCTGATGTGGATAATTCACGCAAATTCACCCCACAGGCAGGGCAAACGATGACAGAATCAGGTGAAGATGTACTGCATCGGGAACAAGTCTGCATGGCATTCACTCCTGAAATCAGGATATCAATCAGTGGCGTTAAATCCACTCGTGTTTCTAAATTTTACACCAACTTATCAATTGTCTCTTTGACGACACTTCCCACCTGGTACTGCATCCGCCTCAGTAAATTTGCAATATGTAATAAAAGCGTGTTGGATGTTACCGGCTTGATTAAATAATCATCAGCCCCTGAGTCCAGTGCCGATGCAACCACAGCCGGATTGTCCAGGGCGGATAGAATAATAATGGGAACCTTGCTGAACTCCCGCAATAATTTGCATACCTCCCAGCCATCCATCTGGGGCATCATCAAGTCCAGAATAATGATGTCGGGAGACTCCTGGTGAGCCAATTCCAACCCTTCAACTCCGCTATTGGCGGTGATCACCAAGCCTACTTCCGTTTGGAGCAGCAGGCGTAAAATATCAGTCATAGCGGGATCATCATCAATGACCAGTACTTTTTTATTCAATAATTCCGTTAAGTTCATATGTCCTATTATGATGCATAAGACCCTGATTTTACCTTGCAATGACTTTACAAGTTTGTTGATATTTTTAAAAGTATGATGTTGAAATATACATTGCCCGCCTGATATCCTCAGATGATTATCATCTCCGTGGTATGAAATATGGTACAATTTCCCCGTTTCGTGACATGGATAATTAATACCCTTTGGGTTTTATTAATCATAATCACCAAGGAGAAGCATATATGACAAAAAAATGGGTATTCCTGTTCAATGAATTGGACCAGGCGGAAGCCTATGTTGGCGGAGTCTGGGATGATGTTCGCGGTCTCCTGGGGGGCAAGGGTGCCAATTTAGCTGAAATGACCCGGATTGGTATGCCGGTTCCTCCAGGATTTACTGTCACCACCGAAGCCTGCAATGCTTACCTGGCAGCAAGCAATAACTTCCCCGCCGGATCCTGGGAGCAGGTTTTATCAGCCCTTCATTCCATTGAAAAACAAACCGGCAAGAAATTTGGCGATCGGATCAATCCACTGCTGGTCTCCTGCCGGTCCGGAGCCAAATTTTCCATGCCCGGCATGATGGACACGGTATTAAATATCGGTTTGAACGATGAAACAGCCCGTGGCATGGTTCATCTGACCGGCAATGAACGGTTTGTTTACGACTCCTACCGGCGGTTGATTCAAATGTTCGGATCAGTCGTGCTGGGTCTGCCGGATGAGGCATTCGAGGATGTCTTAACCGAATTCAAGGTGGAACGTGGCGTCAAAGCCGATACCGACCTGGATGCAGACGACCTGAAGGTTTTAACGGAAAAATTCAAAACTGTCGTTCTGCGGTTCCGTGGTCAACCATTCCCCCAAAATCCCCAGGAACAACTTCGCCTGGCGACAGAAGCTGTTTTTAAATCCTGGAATGGCAAGCGCGCCATCGATTACCGCCGCGCTACCAATATCCCTGATGGATTGGGTACTGCGGTCAATATTGTAACCATGGTGTTCGGCAACATGGGTAACGATTCCGGTACAGGTGTGGCATTCACCCGCAACCCCGCCACTGGCGAGCCCCATATGTATGGTGATTACCTGCTGAATGCCCAGGGTGAGGATGTGGTTGCCGGCATCCGCAACACCGAACCGATTGACCACCTCGGAGAAGTCATGCCGGAGGCGTACACTCTATTCCTGGAAATCACATCCAAGCTGGAAACTTATTATAAAGACATGCAGGACGTGGAGTTCACCATTGAGCGCGGTCGTCTGTGGATGCTGCAAACCCGCAATGGCAAGCGAACCGCCCGTGCTGCAGTGCGCGTGGCTGTGGACATGGCGAATGAAGGTCTCATCACCCGTGACGAAGCCGTGATGCGCATCTCCACGGATGAAGTGGATACCCTGTTGCATCCGCAATTCACTGAAAATACCAAGAAAGCTGCCCGTAAAGCAGGTAGAATGTTTGCCCGCGGAGTCAATGCTTCACCAGGAGCGGCAGTCGGACAAATCTTTTTTGACGCTGATCTCGCAGAAAAGAAGCACAAAGAAGAAGGCTTGAAGGTCATCATGGTGCGCCCGTTCACCAAGCCGGATGATGTCCACGGCATGCTGGCTGCGGAAGGGATTCTCACCAGCGAGGGCGGCGCAACCTCCCATGCGGCTGTGGTCGCCCGCCAGTTTGGTGTTCCCTGCGTGGTTGGGGCTTCCGCCATTCGAATTGACCTGGATAAACGCCTGATGGAAACCGCCGGTGTCGTACTTCACGAAGGCGATTGGATTTCCATTGATGGCACTTCCGGTGAGGTCTTTACTGAAAAAATGGAACTGACGGTTCCTTCACTGGAAGAGCAAACTGAACTCATGACCCTGCTGGATTGGGCGGATGAAATATGTGCCCGTGAAGGGATTCGCAAAGGACCCCAGGGTTACCCCACAACCGGTCTTCAGGTGTGGGCGAACGCGGACTACCCGAAGGATGCCCAGCGTGCCCGCACTTATGGCGCCAAGGGTATTGGTTTGTGCCGGACAGAACACATGTTCTTTGAACAGGTTCGTCTCCCCATCGTGCAACGCATGATCCTGGCGAAGACCAGTGCGGACCGTAAGGAAGCGTTGAATGAGCTTCTACCCTACCAGCGCAAGGATTTTGAAGGCTTGTTTGAAGCGATGGATGGTCTGCCCGTAATCATCCGCTTGATTGACCCGCCCCTGCATGAGTTCCTCCCTGCGGCAGAGGAATTGCGCGCCAAGATAACGGCATTACGCCTCAGTGGTGAAGGTCTGGCAAGCTTTGTACTGGGTCGCGGCGATCTGACGGAAGCTAGTGAGATGGAAAAACTCCTGGCTGCAGTGAATTCAATGCACGAAAGCAACCCAATGATGGGATTGCGCGGCATCCGGCTTGGCATCCTGATGCCCGAAGTCGTGGAAATGCAGGTGCAGGCAATTTTTGAAGCAGCCGCCAATGTGGCTCTCAAGGGCAAGACCCCCAGACCCGAGGTCATGATCCCCCTGACCGGGCATGTAAATGAACTCAAGTACATCCAACCCCGCCTGGAGGAAATCGCCCGTACCGTCATGCAGGAAAAGGGAATTACCTTCCCGTATAAGTTCGGCACCATGGTCGAAATCCCGCGTGCAGCTGTTACTGCAGCCGAGATCGCCTCGGTGGCTGAATTCTTCTCATTCGGGACCAACGACCTGACACAAATGGCGTTCGGTTACAGCCGGGATGATGCGGAACGCTCCTTCCTGGCAATATATGTGGAAAAGGGAATTCTACCCCAAAATCCATTCCAGACGCTGGATCGGGATGGAGTGGGACGCCTGATGAAGATGGCTGTTGAGGATGGTCGGGCTGCCCGTCCGAACCTTGAAGTCGGCATTTGTGGTGAACATGGCGGTGACCCGGCATCCATCGATTTCTGCCACATGATTGGTCAGAACTACGTGAGCTGCTCACCCTTCCGCGTTCCGATTGCCCGCCTGGCAGCTGCCCACTCGGCAATCAAGCACATGGTCAAATAATATTTCCCGCTTATCCAGTAAAATCAAGCAGACAGGATGGCATGACATGCCATCCTGTTTTTTATCCGGAATCCAGGAGGGATGGGTTGTATTTTGATTCAATATATTATATAATTAAGATAAATATTATCCAATTGGAGTATTTCATGGACAAGGCTGAACACATCCATCTATATGACCAAATGGTGACCATCCGCAAGCTGGAAGAGCAGGCTGCCCTGCAATACCAGGATGGAAAAATTGGTGGTTTCCTTCATCTTTATATTGGGCAGGAAGCCGTCAGCACAGGAATCATCTCCGTCCGCCAGCTGATTGATCCAGTCATTACGGCGTATCGTGATCATGGCGTGGCGATCAATGTTGGTATATCCGCCAGGGAGGTAATGGCTGAATTGTTGGGGAAATCAACCGGCATTTCCGGCGGCAAAGGCGGTTCCATGCACATGGCAGATGTCTCAAAAAATTTCTGGGGGGGACACGCCATTGTTGGCGCTCACCTTCCCATTGCTGTCGGTCTGGCATTGGCGGATCAATACAACAAGACTTCGGGGGTGACCATCTCGTTTTTCGGTGATGGAGCAACAAATATCGGGTATTTCCATGAAGCCATGAATCTATCCATGGTCTGGAAATTACCCATTCTGTGGGTCTGCGAAAACAACCAGTATGGCATGGGTACTTCAGTGGAACGCTCCTCGGCGGTTTCTGAATTGATCAGGAAAGCCAAGGGTTATGGGATGAACGGTGAACGGGTGGATGGTATGGATTTGATGGCTGTGCAGGCAGCAGCCAGGAAAATGCTGGCAGAGATCCGCTCCGGCGGTGGTCCACAGTTTCTGGAAACCATAACCTACCGATTCCGCGGGCATTCCATGGGCGACCCGGAACGTTATCGGAAATCAGCCGAGGTGCATCATTGGCAGGAAAATGATCCCATCAGCATCTATCGCAAGTACCTGTTGGGACACAGGATGACCAGCGAAGAGGAATTGAATCACCGGAATGAGCTGGCGGATGAAGTGATCAGCAAGGCAGTGGCATTTGCGGAAGCAAGTCCGGAACCTCCAGCTGACCGGTTATTCTGGAATGTTTATGCCGATAATCAGGGAGGGATTTGATGACAGGAATAACAATGCGGGAAGCCATCTCCCAGGCGTTATGGG
>ERZ1026805.526-NODE-526-length-25027-cov-6.990269_pt1 | contig 25027 bp, 21 predicted proteins | sample MGYA00520883_ERZ1026805 | MGnify/ENA primary metagenome ERZ1026805 (study PRJEB33270, sample SAMEA104284476) | anaerobic digester metagenome | biome: Anaerobic digester microbiome; feature: mesophilic sludge digester; material: Anaerobic digester biomass | place... | reverse complement strand
GGATGGACCTGTCCACAGACACTCAATATCATGCCTGGGACCTCCACCAACCGCGGGTCACACTGATCAACACCTACTTTCGTCTTCAGGGCTTGCCGGAACTGGCTTTCCAGGGGGATATTCTGGTGAATCCTCCCAAAATCCAGACAGATGTGACCTTTTTTTTCAAGGAAGCCCACCGGTTTGACCAGCGCCGCCGCGGCTGCAACCGTAATTTCTGGCAGGCTATTCACACCCATTGGCTGATTGTCACGCTGCCCTCCCGCAACCTGACCGGACACCATTCCCTTATTGATCAACACCGCCGGCTGGTGATGGAAGCTATTCAAAATTTTCCCTGGCAGATGAAAGAACTGGAAATTGGTGGTGAATTAATCTTCTGCCTGGAAAAACCCAATCCGGGCTGATTGTTGCCGAACATATCAACAAACCTGTTGAACCCGACAGTTCCAAATTAATGCGTGTGCTATAATTGAAAACGGTAAACTCAACCCCTGCGGATATGGTTTACCATCCCTGGCAATCATCATATTTATCCAGGAGTCATTCGCATGACCAAACTTCCCCCCCGACAAAACGAGCCGCGTACTTCTGTCAGCCGCTCAACCGGGCAACCCGCCCCAGTTGCCCCCCCTCCCTTTGTTCCACCTCCGATTTCAAAGGTGGAAAATACTGGTTTATCGCCACTCTGGCTGCAGGACCTGGTCTTAAAGGTCATGTATTTTGAAGGTTACCTGACTGGTTTTAAAATTGCTGAAGAAATAGCCCTGCCCTTCACCGGTGTGGTGGACTCCCTCCTGGAGTCACTCAAGCGTGAAAAACTGTTGGAAGTTCGCACCTCCCAGATGGGTCTGGGTGAGGGCGCTTACGTGTATGCCATCACCGGTGCTGGAATCGCCCGGGCTCGCGAAGCCCTTGACCGCAGCCAATATGCCGGTCCTGCACCGGTACCCCTCCAGATGTACTATGAATCCATCCAGCGCCAAAAGGTTGATCGTCTGCAGGTGACTGACCGCCTGATGCGCCAGGTGCTTGCCCACCTGGTCCTGTCTGAACATGCCTTTCAACGATTGGGACCTGCCGTAAATTCCGGAACCTCCATTTTCCTGTATGGTCCACCCGGCAATGGCAAAACCAGTATTGCCCGCGCCATTGGCAACCTGATTCAGGCGGAAACGATGTATGTTCCATTTGCCGTCAGTGTGGAAGGGCAGGTCATTAAATTGTTTGACTCGGTCAATCACCAATTGGCACCCGAGGATGACACCACCCCACGCGGCACTGGCACCATGCGAACCAACACCCGCCGAGACCCGCGCTGGGTGCGCATCCGCCGTCCTTTCATTGTCACCGGGGGTGAATTGACCATGGCGGGACTGGACCTGGTGTTTGACGATACATTGAAGTATTACGAAGCCCCATTCCAGATGAAAGCCAACGGCGGTATTCTTCTGATTGACGACTTTGGTCGCCAGCAGGTGCGGCCGCGTGACCTGTTGAACCGTTGGATCGTTCCCTTGGAAAATCGCATTGATTACCTCGCCCTGCATACCGGGCGCAAACTCGAAGTTCCCTTTGATGTGCTGGTCATTTTTTCAACCAACCTGCCCCCGCGCGAGTTGGTGGATGAAGCATTCCTGCGCCGTCTGCGCCATAAAATTGAGGTCGTCGATCCCACCTATGAGGAATATCGCGAAATTTTCAAGCGGGTTTCCAGTCAGAAAGGGGTTCAATACAACGATGAAGGTCTGGCGTACCTGTTGCAGGAATATTACATCAAGTGCAACCGCAAACTGCGTGCCAATCATCCCCGCGACCTGTGTGACCAGATCGTCGATATCTCACAATATTTAAATATTGAACCCACGCTTTCCCGGGAACTGATTGATCGTGCAGTTGATTCATATTTTGTTGAATTATGACCCATCTTTATCTGATTCCCCGTCCGATCATTTTCGCCCACCGCGGATCCTCCGCCCATGCACCTGAAAACACGCTTTCGGCTTTCAAGCTGGCAGTCCGCCAGGGTGCCCCGGCAATTGAGCTGGATGTCCAGCTCAGTGCTGACCAGCAGGTGATCGTCATGCATGATTCAACGGTTAACCGCACAACCGATGGCACCGGTCCTGTCAAACGCCTGCCCCTGGATGCCTTACGGGAGTTGGATGCGGGAGTAAAATTTGATCCCAAATTCCGGGGAGAGCCCATCCCCACACTTGCAGAAGTATTTGAAGAAGTCGGACATGATATTTTTATCAATGTGGAACTGGCGAATTATTATTCCCCGTTGGATATGCTGGTGGAACGTGTAATCCACCTGGTTATCCAGATGGGGATGGAAGAACGGGTATTGTTTTCATCCTTTCTAGCGAATAATTTATTCCATACACGGAAATTGCTTCCCGGGATTCCTCGGGGAATTATCTATGCCAAAGGTATGGCAAACCGATCCATCCCTGCCTGGGTCGGTCAGCGGGCGGCTCCACACATCACCCATCCGCAGCATACAGATGCAACAGCAGAATATATCCAAAAAGCCCATGCAGCAGACCGCCGGGTACATACCTGGACGGTCAACGATCCGGAGGAGATGCGCCGTCTCTACGCCCTGGATGTGGATGGCATTTTTACAGATGACCCCCAGCTTGCCTTGCGCATTCTGGAGGAACGATGATTCCTGCGGAATGGCTGGATGAAGCTTCCCAACTCCTGGCTGATCGGGTTCGACGCACTCCGCTGACCCATGATGCCGGTTGGAACATTTATTTAAAATGGGAAAACCGGCAGACAACCGGTTCATTTAAACTGCGCGGCGCCACCAATAAAATCCTTTCCCTGCTTCCATGGGAGAGGGAGCGTGGATTGGTGGCTGCCTCCGCCGGGAATCATGGTCAGGGAGTGGCTTGGGCAGCCAGGGAAGTGGGTGCCCAGACAACCATCTTCGCCTCGAAACATGCCGTGCCTGCCAAATTGGAAGCCATGCGTTCACTGGGTGCGGATGTACGGTTGGTTCCAGGCGGTTACGAACTGGCAGAGCGTACCGCCCAACAATATGCTGCTGAATACCACCAGACCTGGATATCCCCATATAACGATGCCCGGGTGATTGCTGGTCAGGCAACGTTGGGATTGGAATTGATGGATCAACTGCCGGATTCTCCCGAGGTCTGCCTGGTGCCTGTGGGTGGGGGTGGATTAATCGCGGGACTGGGACTGGCATTTTCCCGGATGCGTCAGCGGCCGCGGCTCATTGGTGTCCAATCGGAAGCATCCCCATTTTTTTATGAATTATTTCATAAAGGTTCGCAGGAGAATGTGACCGAATTACCCAGCCTGGCGGATGGACTTTCAGGTGCTGTCGAGGAAGGTTCCATTACCCTCCCGCTGGTCCGAAAATATGTTGACGATATCATCCTGGTTAAGGAAACTGATGTTGAAGAAGCAATCGCCGTTGCCTGGTATCGATGGGGGGAGACAATTGAAGGCTCAGCGGCAGCAGCCTTGGCTGCTGTCATTTCTGGAAAGGTTTCCGGACACCCGGCTGTGGTTATTTTGACAGGAGGTAATATCCAGCCGGAAATCCACCAGAATATTTTGAGACAATATGATGCGGGAAGGAAATCCGGCTGAGATGCTGCACCGCTCATTTCGATTGATCTCCATTCTCCTGGTGGTGGTTTTTATTACAGCACTCATTCATCCCGCACTGGCGCAAACTGGCGAAGGCTTGCAGGGCATCGATCCACGCCAGAAAGCCCAGACATTGCTTAAAAGCCTGAGTGCCGAGGAGCGGGTTGGACAGCTTTTCCTGATCACCTACAAAGGAACAGACATCCGCGAGAATTCACAAATTTATGATTTGCTGATTACTCATCATGTCGGAGGGGTTGTTCTGACCGCCGATAACAATAATTTCACGGCAGAAAACACGCTTAACGATGTACATGGCATGATCTCCACACTGCAAACATCCCGTTGGGTGCAGGATACCGGGGGGGCGGAACCGGATGACACCGGAAATGCCGGCAACTACATCCCCCTCTTCTTTGGCATTTCACAGGAAGGCGACCTTGCCCCCAATGATCAAATCCTGGAAGGAGTGACTTCCCTGCCCAATCTGATGGCTATCGGTGCCACCTGGAAACCCAGTCTGGCTCAATCCGTCGGTTCCATCATGGGCAGGGAATTACAGGCGCTGGGTTTCAACCTGTACCTGGGTCCTTCATTGGATGTATTGAATATCATCCGTGCTGAACGCAGCGAAGACCTGGGGACGCGTACCTTTGGTGCTGATCCTTTTTGGGTGGGCAGGATGGGCAGTGCTTATATCAAGGGGCTGCACCAGGGCAGCGGCGGACATCTGGCGGTTATTGCAAAACATTTCCCCGGTGCAGGGGGATCAGACCGACCCACCGAGGAGGAAGTAGCCACTGTCCGAAAATCCCTGGATGCCTTGAAACAAATAGAACTGGCTCCGTTCTTTGCAGTCACTGGAAATTCAGCAGACTTTGAATCCACTGCGGATGGTTTACTGGTCACCCATATCCGTTACCAGGGTTTTCAGGGCAATATTCGCGCCACCACCCGCCCCGTCAGCCTGGATGGCACATCATTGGATCAGCTGCTGTCCCTTCCGGAAATCAGCACCTGGCGCGAGAATCAGGGCATCACAGTCAGTGATGACCTTGGCAGCAATGCCATCCGTCGTTTTTACGATCCCACCGGAGTTACATTTGATGCCCGCCTGATCGCCCGCAACGCCTTCCTGGCAGGGAATGATCTGCTCTATTTGAACAATTTCATCGCCCCTGGTGATCCTGACAGTTACACGACCATTCTAAACACCTTGAATCACTTCATCCAGAAATACAGGGAGGATCCTGCGTTTGCTGAACGGGTTGACGAGTCGGTTCTACGAATTTTAACCTTGAAATATCGCTTGTATTCCAATTTCAACTTGAATCAAGTGTTGACTTCAGTCGAGAGATTGTCCCAGATCGGCACCTCAGAATCGATCAATTTTGAAGTAGCCCGCCAGGCAGTCTCACTCATCAGCCCCAGTGCCGCAGAATTAAAACTGGAACTCCCCCGCCCCCCCGGCTTGCGCGATCGGATTGTGTTCCTCACGGATACCATTGATCAGAAACAATGCAGCACCTGTCCTGTGGAATCCATCCTGTCTGAAACCAGTTTCCAGCAGGCAGTTTTACGTCTGTACGGTCCTTCGGCTGGGGGGCAGGTTTCTTCAAGCCTTTTATCGTCTTATTCCTTTAATGCCTTGAATCTGATGCTGGATGATCCACTCGACCAGCCTGAACTGGAAACTGATCTTCAGATCGCCACCTGGATTATTGTATCCATCCATCAAATCAGCGAAAATGATCCCACATCCCAGGCAATCAAACGATTGTTGGAGGAACGCCCGGAGTTATTGACCAATAAAAAAACCATCGTGTTTTCCTTCAATGCCCCATACTATTTTGACACAACGGATATTTCCAAATTTACTGCCTATTATGGTTTATACAGTAAAATCCCTGCATTTCTGGATGTCGCCACAAGGGTGCTGTTTCAGGAGCTGTCGGCGGATGGTGCACTTCCGGTATCCGTACCGGGGATTGCATATGATTTGATCACTGCCACCTCCCCCGATCCAAACCAGGTGATTCCACTTTACCTGGATGTTCCAACTACACCATCTGAAGGGACATCCACTCCCATGCCAACGCCGCCCACGACTTTCAAAATTGGGGACATCATCCCGCTGCGCACGGGTGTCATTCTTGATCAAAACCATCATATTGTCCCCGATGGGACTGTCGTACGATTTCTTTTCAAACTGGGGGGTGAAACCGGCACCATTCAGCAAATTGAACAGGTCACAGCAGAGGGTGTGGCATCCACCACCTACCGGATTCAGGCATTGGGACCGATTGAAATCAGCGTTGTCAGCGAACCTGCACTGACCTCCCAGGTACTCCAATTGAATATCCTGGAAGGTGAAGGGGGAGTCCCCGTTTTCATCACCCCCACCTCCCTGCCCACATTGACACCCACACCAAGCCCCACTCCCACGCTGACTCCAGTTGTCACTGAAACACCCCCACCGTCGGAACCCCAGGCACCCGGCATGGGAGATTGGCTGCTGGCACTGATTCTCAGTTGGGGTGGCGCAGTCGGAATATTTTTTGTTGGACGGCGGTTTTCAATCCGCTGGGGTTTGCGATGGAGTTCGCTGGCGGCCCTGGGGGGGCTGCTGGCATTCTTCCTGTTGATTCTCGGTTTACCAGGCGCATTTGCCTGGCTGGAAAAAGCCGGTACGGGCGGTCTGGCGGGGATAATCCTTGCAGGCATCATCACCGGCTGGCTGCTGGGTGTGGGATGGTTTTTATTGGCAGGAAAAGCAGCCCGCTCGTCGCCCGCTTAGCGCGCCAGCGTTATCACCATAGTCAATATCGCCAGACCGATGGCGGAGTAAATTAACATTCGCTCTGGATCCATCCGGGCAAGTTCCCGAATGGTCAGGGATTTGGAAATCGGACGCGGGATGGTGGGGGTATCCCCCAGCAGGCTCTGCCGGAAACGCGCTACGTTTTCCGGACGTTCATCCGGGTGGATGCTCATCGCCCACAGCACTGCCTTTTCGGTTTTCAAGCTGACATCCGGATTGATCTGGCGCAGTGGGATCAGGCTTTGTGGATTCAGGAAGCGTTCCCGTGCATCAGCCGGAGCCTGATTGGTTAATAAATGATACAGTGTGGCGCCAAAGGCGTACAAATCGCTCCGTACATCGGTATGTCCGGAGTCTCCCCCATATTGTTCCAAGGGCGTATAAAGAGCAGTTCCCTGTCCCTGCAAAATGGTAATGGTCACCTCACCGGGCGCCAGTAATTTGACCAAACCAAAATCCACCAGCTTTAACAGCCCATTTGGTGTAACCTTCAAATTGCTCGGCTTGATATCCCGATGTAATATGGGAGGCTCCTGGCTGTGCAAATAGATCAATGCATCAGCAAGCTGCCCTGCCCAGTTCAGTACATTCAATTCAAAAAGGAAGTGTCCCTCTTGTTTTGCTTCCAGCATAAGTGCCCGCAGATCCTTGCCGGGTACGTAATCCATCACCAGATAATCGCGGTCTGCAATGGAAAAGAAATCAGAGACTTTCGGCAGGTTGGGATGATCCAGGCGCGCCAGCACAGTTGCCTCACGCAGAAATTGATCACGGGCTTCCTGCACCAACTCCGGAGGGAGGGTGCGGTCATGTTCCACTTCCTTCAAAGCGCACTGGCGACCTTCAAGCCGTTGATCATCAGCAAGGTAGATGCAGCCCATCCCACCCTGCCCGATCACCCGGCGAACTTTGTATCGACCGCGCAATACTTCCCCGGTTTTCAAGGGTACTGGCATCTTCTCAACCTTTGCGGGTGTGATTCGGATTTCTGCGATTAAGGTTCCGGCGTAAAATCGCAGAGTTGAAAATTTCCCGTTGTCATAACGGTTAATCTCCATTATACTAAACAACAGGGCTGGATGCATGTTACAATTCCAAAATTCAGGGATTTTAAATCAAAACAGGAGATGGTGTAATGGAAGCTGGTGGTAATGAATTGCCTGTCCTGATTGGTCAACTGGGTCCATTAAATGGACAACGCTGGCAGATTGGACAATTGTTGATGATCGGGCGTGATCCGGGATGCAATATTGTCATCATCGACAGGCAAATTTCCCGCTACCATGCACGGATAACCCCCACTCCCGAGGGCATTCTGCTGGAGGATCTGGGGAGTAAAAACGGTACTTATGTCAATGGTGACCTTTTAGGTGAACCCTGTTATTTAAAAGATGGCGACCAGGTGCAGGTTGCCTTGATCCAGCACTTCACCTACCTGAGCTCCGACGCCACCATGCCATTGGATGGAATGCTCATTCCCACACCCGCAATCCACCCCGGATTGATTTTGGATGAACGGTCCCGCCGGGTTTGGGTGGGCGGGCAGGAACTCATCCCCCCCCTCTCAGCTCCCCAATTTAGATTATTACAAATCCTTTACAAACACCCCAACCAGGTGGTCAGCCGGATTGACCTGGTGGATGCCGTATGGAAGGAAGATGAATCCGGGGGGGTTTCCGACCAGGCTCTGGATGCCCTCATCCGGCGCCTGCGTAACCGTCTGGCAGATCTGGATTCTCACCACAACTGGATTGTGACCGTGCGCGGACACGGTCTGCGCCTGGATATGATGGAATAAATCAAACCTGCCGGATCGCAATGTCCGGCAGGTTATTTTATATAGGGAGTTCAGGTTTAATTTTTCCGGTAATTCCGTTCCATGGAGAAGCGCATGGCAGATTTATAAGCCGTTTGAAGCGCATTCACCACTTCCTCCGGCTGTCCTTCCGTTTCACTCTGGACAGCCAGCTGGTTCAATAACTGCAGGAATTCCGGGGTAATCATTTCGCTGTTCGATTCCAATATTTTTCTCCGCCCTGCCTCATCGGTGGCTCCGATTAATTGTTCCACCAGTTCCACCTCGGGGGGTGTACTGGCTTGTTGTAATACCTTTATTACCCGCTGGAGTTTGTCGAACCGTTCCTTGTCATGCTGCTGCTGGGCTTCCTGTAATTCACTTTTGAGAACATTGACAAATGTATCGTTGATTTCCCCCAGCTGTTCGGCAGTTGCCTTTTCAATATCCGGTTCGCCCAGGATTTTTTCCAGGAGTTTGTTGGATTCGTCCATCTGTTTTTGAACTTCTTCATCAATCCGGCGGGTCATATTCAGGATTTTTTCCCTCAATTCCAACAAGCGTGTCTTTTCTTCACCGGATGCCTGCTCTATTCGGCTGCTGAGAATCTGGAAAAACTGATAATCCAAACCGCTGCGAGCCAGACCAACCAGGGCTGTCAGCCGGGTTTCTGTGGGCGCGTTAACGATCAGGTCCAGCAGTTTTTCACGGGTTAATCCTTTTTCACCGGCTTCCTGCAATGAGCGGATGGCTGCCTGGGTTTCATCGCTGCGTTCCTTCAATTCCTTGCCAAGTTTTGTGTTTTCCAGCAATTCCGCCTGCAAACCAGCCAGTGCCTGGGCAGTTCGCTGCTCTCCCTGCTGCATGCTGACTTCGGCAAGCTGTGCCAGCATCATGAAAAATGCCTCGTCGATGAGTTTTTCTTCGGAGCGCATGATTTCAACCCGCGTTTCAGCCGTGGTCGTGGACAACAACCGGCGCAGCAGGTTCAGGCGTTTTTCCTGTTCCTCGATCATCTCTTTGGTAATGCCGTCAGCTTCCAATATTTTGTCGATCATGGTCTGGAAGGTCAGCATTGCCTGGGGACGAAGCAGATATGCCTTGCGCTTTTCCATCGGCAGTCGATCCACCACCCGATTAATCAATGGACCAATCATGCGTTCCTGTTCATTGACCGGGGTTCCCATATCCGGCGGGAAGAAAGTCAATAACAGCTCCTTGTCCGGGTCATGGTAAACAATTGGGACGCCCACATTCCCGGTATATCCACAGGTGGGGCAATTCACAACATTCACACCGCCACTCAGCAACCGCTGTTTTGCCTGCGGATCAGAATTAAGATCAAACAACTGCTCCACATCCGCCTGGATGGGCGTGCGGCAGCGGGGACAATTGATACGTGTCTGGGACATCATTTTCTCTCTTTGTGTATATGATAACTGGAAAATTATACCACCCAAATCCCGGTATAATTAATCCATTCCCCCCGGAGGTTATCATTATGCCATCTCAGAAATTTGCCTTGGAACAAGGCGGCAACAAACGGTTGGAAATTTCCTGGAAGGGTCTCTGGAAAAACATCACCATCCGAATGGATGACTTGTTGATCGGAGTCATCCCCAATCAGAAAGAGTTAAGAGAAGGAAGAGAATTCAAGCTCCTGGATGGTACGGCTTTACACATCCAGCTTGTTCAGGGACTGGCATCATCTGAACTGCGTGTCCTTCGTGATGGTGCCCCTTTGCCCGGTACCGGATCTGATCCCCGCATGCGATTAAAGCAGGCTTATGGAGTGCTTTATTTTATTGGAGCTCTCAACCTGCTGGCTGGTGCCCTGGCTGGGTTGTTCCGTATCCAATTTCTGCAGGAGCTGGGTTTCGGGTGGATATCTGCCGGGTTTGGTATCATCTTCCTGCTGCTGGCATTCCTGGTTCAAAAACAATCCCTCGTGGCTTTATGGACAGCCATTCTCCTGTTTTGTGTTGATATTCTGTTGTCCCTTCTCGGCGGCGGTTTCACAGTCCCCAACCTGCTGATGAGGATCCTATTTCTCATCCTGATGATTGGCGGAATCCGCGCCATCAAGGATTTAAAAGAAGAAAGGAACAATTCGGGATTAATCCTGCCTGGGCAGTGAAAAACATATTCTGGCACCTTTCTGACCTTCGACATTGACCCAGATGCGCCCGCCATGAGCTTCAACAATTGACCGGGTCAGGAACAATCCCAAACCGGCACCCTTGGTTTGTTTTGCCAGGTCCGGAGCCCGGTAGAAGCGGTCAAAAATGTGCGGGATATCATCCTGGGCAATTCCAGGTCCTTCGTCCGTGACGCAGACTATGACAACCCCCGGATTTACACGTCCGGAGATGCGAATTTCACCATCAGGTGCATATTTTATGGCGTTGGAGATAAGGTTGCTGATCACCTGCTCCATGCGCTGCTCATCCGCCACGATGATCGGAAAATCAGCCGGAAATTCCACCACTATTTGATGTTTCCCGGTTTGCATCTGGAATCGCTCTGCCAGGCGGCGACAGAGAACCGGCAGGGAAAAATCGGTAAGGCGCAACGCCATGCCGCCTGCCTGGAGACGTGTGGCATCCAGCAGGTTGTCAATCAGGGTGCTTAATCGATCCACTTCTTCTTCAATGATTTGCAGGCTTTCCTGCACGACGGACTTGTCCCAGACGGCATCCTCACGGCGCAGCGTACTGGTGTAACCTTTGATCAGTGCCACCGGGGTTTTCAATTCATGGCTGATGACCGATATAAAGGTTGACTTGAGTTCCTCCGCCTGCCGGAAGCGCGTGATGTCGCGTACAGTGGCAATAATATTACTCAACGCACCCTCCGGTGAAAGCACCGGGGCATAGGTAATTCCCACCGGAAGTGGAGTTTTCTCGTTTCCCCTGTCCAGGTCGCCTTCCACGTAAAGATAGGCATGGGGCGTTAAGGGCCACCCACCCGCTACAGCCTGTTCAAGGGTAAGGCTTTCGGGTGGTTTCATCCATTGGATGACCTCCTCATGCGGTTTCCCATGCATCCCATCCGGGCTGACCCCCAGCATCCTGCTTAATGATGGATTGCAAATTTCCACGCTTAAATCTGATTTCAGGGTCAGAATCCCATCCGCAGCGGATGCCAGCAGGGCATCCAGGCGTTGCTTCTCCTGTGAGACTTGAGCATACAACTGGGCATTCTGCACCGCAATGGCTGCCTGGTTGGCAAAATTACTTAATAACGCCCTGTCATTGGGAGAAAAGACGTTAAGGTATTCGCGGAAGATGAATATTACTCCAACCACTTTCTGCCGGGCAATCAAAGGCAAACCTACACTGGATAGGATTCCCAAGCCAGCCATGTTGGTCATTTCCTGCACGGCGCGTTGAAATTCCGGCAGGTCAAATTGCGAAGGATTGGCATCGCCGGAGATGCGCCCCAACAACTGTTCCATATAGGCAAGATAGGGCGCCGGCAGCTCCTTTGAAACCACCACCCGCCAGCGACCTTCCCCTTCATGCAGGGCAATCAAACCGGATTGCCCCCCCAGTAAATCCACTGAGATGTTCAAGATCCGTCCCAACAGGGGTTCAAGCTCCAGTTCCTCCGTCAGGGCACGGGCAATCTCCAGCAGGTAATCCCGTTGTCGAACACGATTATCAGGAAGCAGAAACAATGTCAATTCCTTTCCCCCTCATTATACCGCCTGGTGAATCAACCGGTTCGTTAAAAAATTTCACGGAGGATATCGGTATCTTTTTTCCATATCCTCCGTGTTTTTATTTTTTTATATCGATGGATTATCCGCGCTGTTCTTCAGCCAGCCGGATGGCTTCTTCAAAGATTGCCAGTCCCTCATCCATTTCCGCTTTGGTGGTGCAAAGTGGAGGTGAGATGCGGATGACACTCTTGCCGCAGCCCAGGGTCAGCAAGCCGCGTTCAAAAGCATAATCAACCACGGCATCACGCAGTTTGGCGTCAGGCTGCCGGGTGTCAGGATCCTTGACAAAATCCACACCGATCATCATCCCGATTCCGCGCACATCCCCGATGGAGGGGTGTTTCGCCATCATGGTCTCCAGCCTGCCCAATGCGTAGCTGCCCACCTCGGAAGCATTCTTCATATATTCATCTTCCACAAGGGAAAGTGTCGCCAGGGCAGCCGCACAGCCCATCGGGTTGCCGCCATAGGTATTGCCATGTGAACCTTTCGGCCAGGTCATGACACTCTTGCGCGCCACCATGGCACCCAGCGGGAATCCGGAAGCTATGCCTTTGGCGGTGGTGATGATATCCGGTTCCACGCCAAAGTTTTCAATCGACCACATTTTACCGGTCCGTCCCACTCCTGCCTGGACTTCGTCAGCAATCAATAAAATTCCATGCTTGTCGCACAAACGGCGCAATGCCGGGAAGAAGCTCGCCGGAGGGACAATGTAACCGCCCTCACCTTGAATCGGTTCCACTAAAACGCCGGCGATTTCATCAGCCGGAGCTATGCGCACGAAAATTTCTTCTTCAATATAGCGCACCACCGTCTCACCATAATCCTCGCCAGGTCGGCTGATCAGGATGGGGCGGTAGCAATCGGGGTAGGGCACATGGTTTACTCCGCTCATCAGCGGGAAGAAACCGCGATGATAACCGGGTTTGCTGGCAGTGAAGGTCACCGCACCAATGGTGCGTCCATGAAAACCGCCAAAAAAGCCGATGAACTGCGGACGTTTGGTGTGGAACCGGGCTAATTTAATGGCAGCTTCCACACTTTCTGCACCCGAATTGGTCATAAAGCTGACTGCATCTTCCTTAAATGGAGCCAGCCGGTCCAGATACTCTCCAAATCGGACCCAATTTTCATGATAGAAATCAGAAGAAATGTGGATAAATTTTTCCGCCTGGTCCTGAATTGCTTTCACCACCCGCGGATGGCTGTGTCCCGTAGCGACTACCGCAATTCCAGCAGCAAAATCCAAAAAGCGGTTTCCGTCCACATCCCAGACTTCCACACCCTTGCCATGATCCATTACAAAGGGATAACCACGCGGATAGGATGGTGATATCACTTTTTTATCACGTTCGATAATCGTGCGAGCAACTGGCCCTGGTAATTGTAGGGGCTGCATACCATAACCTCCTGATTTGATTATTTGGAATTTATTAAGGGAAGAGTTATCCCCAATCGTCAGACAAAAACAATTATAACATTACCCCCATGGCTCAGTAATGGCTTTTCATCCCCCTTTCACCTGCTGCCTGTCAGAATTCCGGAATGGGTTAACCATCCAATCGTTTTTCGGTCAATTCCACCGGATAGGTCATCGAAGCCAGGGTATAGGCTCCCATTAACCCGACATCATCGCCCAGGGCGGCATGCGTGATCACCAGACCATCCAGGTATGCCGGCGTCATGACGGATGAACGGGCAGTCTGCAAAAGGGTATCCCAAAACAATGGACCGCTGAAGGAAACACCACCGCCGATGATCACAATTGAGGGATTGAATATATGAAGAAAATCCGCCACGGCACGACCCACATATCTGCCAGTACGCACCAAGGCTTCCCGTGACAGGCTGTCACCCTGTCCAGCCGCCCAGCTGATGTCCCGGGCAGTCGGTACGGGCTGTAAAGGCAGGATCGAGTCAACCCCGTTCCGGCGTTGTTCCAGCACCCAGTTAACCATGGCTGGACCGGAAGCCACTGCTTCCAGGTGACCGCGTTGACCACAACCACAAACGGGACCTTCATGCTCCACTGTGATATGTCCCAATTCGGTTGCCAGCCCGCGTGAACCCAGCAAAAGCCGGTCATCCATGATGACTCCCCCGCCAATTCCGGTACTGACCGTCAGATAAATCAGGTCGTGATGTCCCTTCCCGGCGCCAAAGCGCCATTCGCCCAATGCCGCCAGATTCGCATCATTCCCGACCAGAGCCGGAGCGTTAAACTCTGAGGTCAAAATATCCGCCAGGGGGATATTCACCCAACCCTGCACATTGGTTGCATCGTAAATAAAACCCGTACGCGGATCCAGCACAGCTGGTGCGGCAACAGCAATCGCCCGCAACTTTCCACCCGTCGGTTGGATTTTGATTATCAATTCCAGCAGGCGTTTCAGCGGTGTCTGACCGGGGCTGTGGGTTGAGATCACTTCATGACGGGATGGGGCAATGCTTCCCACCTCAAAAACAGCCACCCGCATCCGGGTGCCACCCACATCGGAAACAATATAATAATCGCTCATTTTGGGCTAATTATAGCATACCGATTTTTTAATTTTTCCTGTGAATCTCCCGGATGCATGCAGAAAAAACAGGTCAGGACCTGGATGGGTATTATTCATCCGTTGACGTACATCCGGAATGCGTGTATTATCTGTTCAATGCGAAATAGCGGCTGGTTTCGAAAACTGTTTCAATGGATCATCCAAAAAATGCGCTGGCTCCTGCCGGGCCTGGGTGTCAAGCGTTGGCTTGTTTTAATCCTGATGGGAACAACCCTGCTTGGCTTGGGTTTTGCCGTACTTGTCCTGGATGTGTACCGGAATGCACCTGAAACCTGGTGGCTTCCGGCGTTATCTTATCTGTCATTACGTTTTCTTGCGCGTCCTTTACGCGCCCTGATTTTTGGCGGATCCGGCATTTTTTTTATTGCATTTGGCATCTGGGGGCTTAACCGCGCCCTGTTGGCACCATTTACCCGCCCCGGTCAGCCAATCATTGATACAGTGTCATCCTATCGCAAACGTGATCGCGGTCCACGGATTGTAGTCATTGGCGGCGGCAATGGGCTTTCTTCCCTCCTGCGGGGATTAAAAACATTTTCTCACAACCTTACTGCCATTGTCTCGGTTGCAGATGATGGAGGTTCTTCCGGTGAATTGCGTCGCAGTATGGGTGTTCTGCCGCCGGGTGACATTCGCAACTGCCTGGCTGCACTCTCAGATGATGAAGAATTACTGACCCAATTATTTCAATATCGGTTTGCCTCGGGTACCGGCATCGGAGGTCACACCCTTGGTAATCTCCTGATCACTGCCCTGGCGGAAAACACCGGCAGTTTTGAACAGGGTGTTTCTGAATCCGCCCGGGTGTTGGCTGTGCGCGGTCGGGTCCTCCCTTCCACCTTGCATGATGTAAAGCTGGTGGCGGATGTGACTGTGCCCCGTGAAAACCAGGCGGTGGTGGTTAAAGGTGAAAGCGAAATCCCGAAAATGTCAGGTCAAATCAAGCGCGTCTGGCTGGAACCCAACAACCCGCTTGCCTATCCTCCCGCCGTGCAAGCGATTTTCTCTGCGGATCTCATCATCATTGGTCCGGGCAGCCTGTTCACCAGCATCCTTCCCAACCTGCTCGTACCTGATTTAACTGCCGCGGTTCGTTCCAGCCGGGCAATCAAATTTTATGTGTGCAATGTTGCCAGCCAGCCCGGGGAAACTGATTCCTTCAACTGCGGGGATTATGTCCGTACCATTGAGAAATATACCGGCAGCGGCTTGCTGGATATGGTCATTTGCAACTCAAGATATGAAGGCAATCTGCCGGAAAATACTCAATGGGTAATTCCGGAGGTTGACCTGGATCAACATTATCCTCTTTATCAAGCGGACTTGATCGACACAGTTCATCCCTGGCGGCACGATTCCATCAAACTGGCTAAAGTTGTGATAGACTTGTTTAATGAACGGACTGGACCACTTTCAGTCCATCCGGAAGAATAAACCAAAAAACAACCATGCACCTGCATGGATATCCTTGTTCAATCGATTGGAGGTAAGAAATGGCAGTAAAAATTGGTATTAATGGTTTTGGTCGAATCGGTCGACTGGTCCTCAAGGCTTTTGTTGAACATTATCCGAATGAACTCGAAGTCGTTGCCGTCAATGACCTGTTTGATGCCAGACAGAATGCCCACCTGTTGAAGTACGATTCAACATTCGGTACCTTTCCCGGCACCGTGGAAGTAGTCGGCTCGGATATTGCTGTGGATGGACATACCATTAAAGTATTTGCTGAAAAAGATCCTGCCAACCTGCCCTGGAAGGACCTGGGGGTGGATATTGTAATTGAGTCCACCGGCATTTTCACGGATGCTGTGGGAGATCCTGCCAAGGGTAAGCCTGGCGCCAATGTCCATATTCAAAAAGGCGGCGCCCGCAAGGTTATCATCACAGCTCCCGCCAAGAATGAAGACATCACAATTGTAATGGGTGTGAATGACAAGAAATATGATCCCAAGATGCATCATGTGATTTCAAACGCATCCTGCACCACCAACTGCCTGGCCCCTGCTGCCAAGGTGGTTAATGATCATTTTGGCATCCTCAACGCAGTAATGACCACCATCCATGCCTATACCAATGACCAGGTCATCCTGGATCAGGGTCATAAAAAGGAAATGCGCCGCTCACGCGCCGCCGGTCTTAACATCATCCCCACCACAACCGGTGCAGCCAAGGCGGTGGCATTGGTTATCCCTGGACTGAAGGGCAAGTTTGATGGCTATGCCCTGCGCGTTCCCACTCCCACCGTCTCCATCGTGGATTTTGTGGCAACCCTTGAAAAACCCACCACCAAGGAGGAAGTCAATTCTGCATTTATTGCTGCCTCCGAAGGTCCCATGAAGGGCATTCTGGGTGTCACCCGCGGTGATTATGGTGATCCACTCGTCTCAACTGACTTCAAGGGTGATTCCCGATCATCCATCGTGGACCTGCCCAACACCATGGTCATGGGTGGCAACCTGGTCAAGGTGGTCGCCTGGTACGACAACGAATGGGGTTATTCCTGCCGGACAACCGACCTGGCAGCAATGATTGCCAAAAAACTGTGAGGTTAACATGTTCAGCAAGAAGACCGTTCGTGACATTGAAGTAAAGGGAAAGAAAGTTCTCGTTCGTGTGGATTTCAATGTGCCGTTGAAGGATAATATGGTGGGTGACGACACCCGCATCCGGGCTGCTTTGCCCACCATCAAGTATCTGCTGGATCACGGCGCGGCGGTCATCCTCTGCTCACACCTGGGGCGTCCCAAGGGTGGACCAGATCCCAAGTTTTCATTGAAACCTGTGGCGGATTACCTGTCCGGTCTGATGGAAATGCCGGTTGGTTTTGTTGATGATTGCATTGGTCCGCTTGCTGAAGCAGCCGCCAAAGCATTGAAACCAGGCGGCGTACTGGTTTTGGAAAATACCCGTTTCCATCCTGAAGAGGAAAATAACGACCCGGAAATGGCACATCAGCTCGCCAGTCTGGCTGATCTGTATGTAAACGATGCCTTTGGCACCGCTCATCGCGCCCATGCCTCCACGGAAGGAGTAACCCACTATCTGCCGGGTGTAGCCGGCTTCCTGCTTGAAAAGGAAATCCAATATCTGGGTCAGGCGGTGGCGGAACCCAGGCGTCCCTTCGTGGCAATCCTCGGCGGAGCCAAAATCAAGGACAAGATTGGCGTCATCCGCAATCTGCTGGGTAAAGCTGATACATTGTTGATCGGCGGCGGCATGGCAAACACATTCTTCAAGGCACAGGGCTACGAAATGGCTGACTCACTGGTGGAGGATGACGCCCTGGAAACTGCCCGTGAATTATTGAAATTAGCCGGAACCCGTTTGCTGCTGCCGGTGGATGTTGTCATTGCTGATGCATTTGATCCCAACGCAGAACGCAAGGTTGTGCAACTGGGCAATGTTCCTGCAGGCTGGCGCATCCTCGATATCGGTCCGGAGACTGTCAGGTCATACGATAAAGTCATTGCCATGTCCGGGACAGTCGTCTGGAATGGACCGATGGGTGTATTTGAATTCCCCCGTTTTGCCCAGGGCACTTATGAAATCGCCAAAGCCGTAGCTGAAAGCTCAGCGGTCAGCATCATTGGCGGAGGTGAGTCGGTGGCAGCGGTCCAACAATCCGGCATGGCGGAAAAAATTACCCATATTTCCACGGGGGGAGGTGCCTCGTTGGAAATGCTGGAGGGTCTGGAGTTACCCGGTGTGGCTGCCCTGCAGGACAGTTAAAATCATCTTTGATTCTTAAAAACGGTTGCAAAACTTGGTGTTTGCAGCCGTTTTTATTTTCAGATATACTTTGATTGTGATATTGATTTGCCCGCTTTATGGAAAAAAGGTGATATTGTTTGAAAATGCATAAACTCCCCACCTGGCTTTTGATCATTATCGTGATAGTCTTCCTTGGGGGTGTTATTCAATTGATCCCATATGGACATACACATGCAAATCCTCCCATCACAGGTGAACCACAATGGAATAACTCCGCCATCCGTGAACTGACCAAACGAACCTGTTTCGATTGCCACAGCAATGAAACCAACTGGCGGTGGTACACCAATATTGCTCCATCCTCGTGGCTGGTTGCCAGGGATGTTGAGGAAGGACGTGACCGATTAAATTTTAGCGAATGGGACAAACCTGGCAGTCAAAAGGATTTCGACGAAATCGAGGAGGTCATTCAGGAAGGTGAAATGCCCCCCTTTCAATATTTACTCCTCCATCCTGAAGCCCGCCTGACAGCTGTGGAAAAACAAGATCTAATTCAAGCTTTGCATGCCAGCCTGGCAAAATAACACCCCACAAAGCTCCACATGGAAAAAACAATCACCGTCATCCATCGCCACAAGGAATACACCCTGCCTGCCGGGATTCGGGTCAGGCAGGCATTGGAAATGGTTGGTGTTTCACCGGAATCCCATCTGGTGGTGTATAAAGGGACACTGGTCACCACGGATTTGACCCTGCAGGAAGGTGATGTGATTCGCCTGGTGCCGGTTATTTCAGGTGGCAGCCAATGAAATGCCGTAAATGCAGTCAGGCGGCAGTCCATAATATGCGGCAGCACCGCCTGGCACTCTGTCGGGACCATTATCTGGATTGGTTTGTTGAACAATCCAAGCGCGCCATCATCAAATATAAGATATCCTTTCCGGGTGAACGCATCCTGGTGGCAGTCTCCGGCGGCAAGGATTCCCTTGCCCTTTGGGATGTGCTCTGGCGGCTTGATTTTCCGGCGGATGGGTTGCATATCAACCTCGGCATCCATGCTGGATTTGCCTATTCGGATGAATCCCAGAAATATTGCGAGGTCTTCGCTCAGGAACGCTCCTTGAAGCTGAAGGTGGTGAATATTGCTGCGGAGTATCAAAAATCAATCACCGACTTGGCGAGGCTGACACATCACGGACAAAGCCGACCCTGTTCGATTTGTGGGACTGTAAAGCGTCATATCATGAACAAATTCGCCTGCGAAGGGGGTTATTCCGTATTGATGACAGGTCACAACCTGGATGATGAGGCTGCGGTTCTGCTGGGTAATTCCTTGAATTGGAACTCCGACCTGCTGGCTCGCCAGTGTCCGGTTTTGCCCGCACGGGATGGAATGGTGCGGAAAGCCAAGCCGCTTTGCCGTTTTTATGAACGGGATACCGCAGCCTATACCCTGCTGAGAGGAATTACCTACATGGAAGAAGAATGTCCGTTTTCAGTGGGCAGCCAGTCCCTTTATTACAAGGATGTCCTCAACCGTATGGAAACTGACCGGGCAGGCACCAAACTCCAATATTATTTATCCTTTTTGAAAGCCCGCCCGGAGTTGTTCGCCAACCACGACCTGAGTCATTCCACGACCGATTTGCATCCCTGCCCCGCCTGTGGTCAAGCCACATCCAGCCGGGGGTTATGCAGTTTTTGCAGCCTGGTCGGAAATACTCCTTGACATTTAGAACATTTATGCTATTATAAATTTATTCCCATGATTCATGCACTGCAATCATATGGGTTTGGGCATATAATTAAGACAATCCAATATCAGGAGCAAACGTATGGCGCGCAAAACAAATTCATCTGAAAACCCAGCAGAACACATTCCATCCAGCATGGATGAAGCCCGCCGGGCGGTCCTTGACCGTGCCCTGGGCGAAATTACCAAACGTTATGGCGAAGGCGCCATTATGCGGATGGGTGAAGCCCATCAATTGACCGTTGAGGTCATTCCCACCGGTTCCCTCTCGCTGGATATAGCTTTGGGGGTTGGTGGAATTCCGCGCGGACGCATCACTGAAATATACGGTCCGGAAGCTTCCGGTAAAACCACACTCTGCCTGCATATCGTCGCTGAAGCGCAAAAAATGGGCGGTACTGCAGCTTATATTGACATGGAACACGCCCTGGATCCTGTTTATTCCAGCCGCCTGGGGGTCGATTTGGACAGCCTGTTGATCTCCCAGCCGGATATGGGGGAACAGGCACTTGAAATCACTGAAACCCTGGTGCGCTCGGGTGCGGTTGATATCGTGGTGATCGACTCGGTGGCAGCCCTGGTACCCCGGGCAGAAATAGAAGGCGACATGGGTGATGCATCCATGGGCATGCAGGCACGCCTGATGTCCCAGGCACTTCGCAAGTTGTCCGGCGCCATCAACCAGACCAAGACAGCTGTCATTTTTACCAACCAGCTGCGCCAAAAAATTGGTGTCATGTTTGGCAATCCTGAAACGACCCCCGGCGGCATGGCACTTAAATTCTACGCCTCTATCCGGCTTGATACCCGCCGCATCCAGTCCATCAAGGTTGGTGCCGAGGTTGTTGGCAACCGGGTGCGGGTTAAAGTGGTCAAGAACAAGGTGGCACCCCCCTTCCGTACAGCTGAATTTGACATCATGTACAACGAAGGCATCTCCAAGGTTGGTGACATCATTGACCTGGCTGTCCAGCTTGATATTGTCGCCAAACGTGGGGCTTTCTTCTCTTATGGTGATGTTCGCCTGGGTCAGGGGCGCGAAAACGCCAAGGAATTTTTACGTCAGAATCCCGAAATTGCTGATGAAATTGAACTTGCCATCCGGCAGCAGGCTTTGACCGGTGAAATGCCGCTCTCATTTGGCGGTTCTGAAGCAGGGGCAGCAGACGAGGAAGCTTAATTTGCACCTCAAGGCTGCCCTGAATCATCCCAGACGCTTGATCATCCTGGTGACCAGCCTTTTGCTGGCAACCATCCTCAGCGGCTGCGATTTAATTCAACCCTATCATCCCGCACCGGATTCATCCAGTGCGCTCTTTGTGCCCGCCACACCTGCCCCACCCACGGCGGTGATCATCGTCACTCCAACCCTGCGGAACACCACATCCCCGAACGAATGTTTGGATGGTCTCAGTTATATTTCAGATCTCACCATTCCCGATGGAAGCCAGGTTGAACCGGGTTCATCACTGGATAAGCGCTGGGAGGTGCAAAACACAGGCACCTGCAACTGGAATGAACAGTACCGCCTGCGTTTGATTGCCGGGGAGGAACTGGGGGCATCAGCCGAACAGGCATTACCCCCCACACGCGCCGGATCCAACGTGGTGATCCGGATCATTTTCCAGGCACCGTTGGAACCGGGCAGCTACCGCACTGCCTGGCAGGCTTTCAACCCTGCCGGACAATCCTTTGGCGATCCGATTTTTATTGATTTCAGTGTCATCCGGTCGGAGACGCCGGAACCAACACCCAGCTATTCACCCTGAAACGAACGGGGCTGATGATGACCATCAGCCCCGAATCATTTACTCGTTGGACTTTTCCATCCACCTGATCGAGAAGCGGATTAGGTACCTGCTTCCCAGGAGTTGAGGTATTTAACCTGTTCAGGGGTCAGGACATCAATCTGGACGCCCATGGCACCCAATTTAATACGGGCAATTTCAGCGTCAATTTCAGCTGGAACACCGTAGACCTGGTTTTGCATCTGCTTGCCGTTCTTCACCATGTATTCCGCCGCCAGAGCCTGGTTGGCAAAAGACATATCCATCACTGAAGCCGGATGTCCTTCGGCGGCTGCCAGGTTGATCAGACGACCATCGCCCAAAATGAAGATGGCGCGTCCGTCGGGCAGATCATACTGTTCCACGAAGGGGCGCACCAGTTTCTTGCCAATGGACATCTTACCCAACGCTGGGATGTTGATTTCCACGTTGAAGTGACCGGAATTTGCCACAATGGCGCCGTCCTTCATTACTTCAAAATGGTGCTTGTCAATCACATTCAGGTCACCGGTGACAGTGCAGAAGATATCGCCAATCCGGGATGCGTCCATCATCGGCATGACCCGGAAGCCATCCATGACAGCTTCCAAAGCCTTGAGTGGATCCACCTCGGTCACAACCACATTGGCGCCCAAGCCACGCGCCCGGGATGCCAGACCACGTCCGCACCAGCCATAGCCCGCCACAACGAACACCTTGCCCGCCAGCAGGACATTGGTGGCACGTACAATGCCATCCACCGTGGATTGACCGGTTCCGTAACGATTGTCGAAGAAATGCTTGGTCATGGCGTCGTTGACTGCAATGACGGGGAACATCAAAGCTTTATCCTCCGCCATCGCCCGCAGGCGCACCACTCCCGTGGTGGTCTCTTCGGTTCCGCCAATGATTCCGGGGAGCAGTTCGCGCCTTTCCTTGTGCAAGGTGCTGACCAGATCGGCACCGTCATCCATGGTCATATGCGGTTTATGGTCCAACGCAGCATTGATATGCTTGTAATAGGTGACATTATCCTCACCCTTGATGGCATAGACGGGGATCTCCATGAAGGAGACCAGCGCGGCAGCCACATCATCCTGTGTGGAGAGAGGATTGGAGGCAGTCAATACCACCTCGGCGCCGCCCAATTGCAGAGTGCGCATGAGGTTGGCGGTTTCCGTGGTCACATGCAGACAGGCTGAAAGCCGCATGCCTGCCAGCGGACGTTCGCGTTCAAACCTTTCATTAATCCGTTGCAGCACCGGCATTTCCCGGGCTGCCCATTCAATCCGCCGGCGACCACCCTCCGCCAGCTTTATATCCTTGATATCATAATTAGCCATTCGATCTCCTTAATCCTGAATAGAAGTATTTTATACCATTTAATTGGGGCTCTCCACCATAACATCCAGAGCGCCATGATCATCAAAGTGTTCGCGGTACCTCTTCACAAATTCTGCCGGGGTATAGAAATGGTTCTGGGGTCCACGCTGCTCAAGGCAATAGGTGGATGCCAGTGCGCCCATCTGACCGCAGGTCTGCCAGTCCATTCCCAGGCGTAAACCCCGCAGGAAGCCCCCCCGGAAGGCATCGCCCACGCCGGTCGGATCCAAGATCTGCCGGGGCGGCACAACCGGAATGGAAAATTCCTGTCCACCCACGTAAATCTGAGCGCCTTTTTCTCCGCAGGTGACAACCACAATATCAACCTGTTCACGGATTTGCCGGGAGGTCAGCCCGGTATGTTTTTGAAGCAGTTCAAACTCATATTCATTTACAAAAAGACTGTATGCCCCTTCAACGCCGCGGCGCAGCTCCTCACCCGGGATGCGCACCACCTGCTGGCTGGGGTCATACAAATACTGCCAGCCCAACTCCTGGCATTCCTCCACATAACGGTTCATGGCACCCGGGTCATTGGGTGAAATAACCACCAGGAAGGGATCCTCTTTCAGGTCGCGCAGGGAAAGCGTCCCGGCGAACCGCATGGCTCCGGTGTAAAAACTGGCAATCTGGGCATTGGACTTATCGGTATTGGCAAAAAACGAAGCTGTGTATTCACCCGGTATGACACGTGCAAAGGTGGTATCCACCCCCTTGCAATCCAGCCAGGAGCGATATTCCTCGAAATCTTCACCGACAGTGCCGAAAATTTGGGGGGATTCGCCCAACAATGCCAGGGTATAGGCAATGTTGGGAGCCGTACCTCCCCGCTGTCGAATCATGGTATCCACAAGGAAAGAGAGGGAAATGCAATCGAGCCTCTCCTTCAGGATATGATCCCGGAAGTAACCCGGGAATGTCATCAAGTAATCGAACGCAATGGAACCCGTGCAAACTATCTTCATACTGACTCTCACTGAATGGGATTTTCCTGCTCCCCCGAATGGCGGGCAGGATTATTACTCAAACATTGATTACCCAGAGCCTTCGCCAGGGTCTGGTCGTAAGGTGACCGGGTAATGCCAAATTCTGTCACGATGGCAGAGATCAATTGATGGGGAGTGATATCAAAAGCTGGATTGCGGGCTGGTGCACCCCGGGGCACAACAGGCTCGCCGTTTTTTTCAAGGTCCAGGACCTCAGATGGATCCCGTTCCTCGATGGGAATATATGAACCGTCCGGAATTTGGAGATCAATGGATGAGGAGGGGGCGACACAGATCACCGGCACCCGGTTTGCCTCTGCCGCCAGTGCCAGCATATAAGTGCCAATTTTATTTGCCACATCTCCATTGGCTGCCACCCGATCCGCCCCAAACATGACCTTTTGGACATCGCCGCGCTGCAGGAAATAACCTGCCGCACCATCAACAATGATATCAAATGAAATGCCATATTGGGTCAGTTCCCAGGCAGTCAGGCGGGAACCCTGCAGACGCGGGCGGGTTTCATCCACCAGGACATGCAGCCGCTTTCCCTGCTTGTGCGCCAGGCGGATTGCACCCAGTGCCGTGCCCCAGTCCACTGCCGCAAGCGAGCCGGTGTTGCAGTGATGAAGGATGACATCCCCATCCTCAATCAGGGAGGCGCCAAATTCCGCCATCCGGCAATTGATCTCCACATCCTCTTCAGCCATCCGGATGGCTTCCGCTTCCAGGCGGTGGCGCAATTTGTCAGCAGTGAGACCGGGAAAATCCATCACATCCAACATGCGACCAATCGCCCAATTCAGATTAATCGCAGTGGGACGGGTTTTTCGCAACAAGTCGCCTGCCTGCTGTACAATAGTACGCAGAGTATCCGGGTCATCAGTCGGATAA
>ERZ1026805.525-NODE-525-length-25058-cov-8.325241_pt1 | contig 25058 bp, 19 predicted proteins | sample MGYA00520883_ERZ1026805 | MGnify/ENA primary metagenome ERZ1026805 (study PRJEB33270, sample SAMEA104284476) | anaerobic digester metagenome | biome: Anaerobic digester microbiome; feature: mesophilic sludge digester; material: Anaerobic digester biomass | place... | reverse complement strand
ATTGTTGTGGTTGGCCACGGGCTAAGTGGCAAATCATCCGATTCAGAGGATACTGAGCCGGGTTACAGTCCGCCGGCCCCCGTTACCGGACACAGGGAATTCAACAGGTATATCCGGGAAAACATGATCCGCCCTGATACCGCTACAGCCGGACAGAGAAATGTGGTCGTTCTTTCATTCGTCGTCAGCGAAACCGGTAATATCGACAGCATTGAAGTTGTGAGAAGCAAGGGCAGGATCTATTCCGATGAAGCCATCAGACTGCTGAAAGAAGGCCCGGCATGGAAACCTGCCATTGAATACGGGATTGAAAAAAGTGAAAGGGTAAGATTGAGAATCGTGTTCAGATGATTTGTTTTTCATTTCTTCAATCTGGTGCAAATCCATGAAATATTGATTTTTCGGAGAAAGTCATTACTTTTAATGGCCTGAAACCTGATCATATCCAGGAAAATCATATTATGCACGGAAGACTGTCTCTCCACGGGTAAATCCGGTACTGAGGGTGCCCGGCAAGGGAGTTGCGTGGTTTGATATGATCAAGGTGTTCGAAGCTGTTGATATAGGCAGGAGTATTAATCCTGAGATTAAAAAAATCTGGGATTTTACACAAGAATAGTTTATTTTAAGGGTCGTGTTTGTGTATTTGATACATGATATTTCATTACAAATAAGTTAAAATGAAAAAATTTATTTTTACAGGAACGCTCGTGATCGCACTGCTTGTGACAGGATGCACTTCCAGAATTAATGACGGCAACTATCCCGGCAATCCTGAGCCATTGATTCAGAATGCCTATATAAAGCTGCCTCTCGGTTCGGTAAAACCTGAAGGCTGGCTCAGGGATCAACTCGAGGCCCAGGCCGGAGGACTGACAGGCCATGTAGATGACTTCTGGCCCGATCTTGTCAACTCCTCATGGCGGGGAGGTGATGGTGAAGCCTGGGAAAGAGGCCCCTACTTCCTCGACGGACTGGTACCACTTGCTTACCTCCTGGATGACGAGAGACTGAAGGACAAGGTGAAGGAATGGATAGAACCCATAATCTCAAGCAGTACCGATTCAGGCTGGTACGGACCTGCAAAAAACAAGGACAGATGGCCTCTGGCAGTCGCGAACAAGGTTCTGATGCAATACTATGAGGTAAGCGGCGATGACCGGGCCCTGGAGCTCATAAAAAAATACTTCAGATACCTTCATGAAACACCACCCGACTGGCCAGACAAGGACTGGCGCGGCGTCAGGGCTATGGAAAACGCTGTCACGGCTTACTGGCTGTACAGGCAGACACAGGAGCCATGGATACTTGAGGTGATCAGCTCAATCCAGAACAATAGTTCCGACTGGACTTCGTACTATGAAAAATTCCCCTGGGACTCGGCTGCTTCGGCTGATAAGAGAATCCCGCTGAACTGGGGTCCCGACGGACTAACCGCTCATGTTGTAAATAATGCCATGGCAATCAAATATCCCGGACTGTGGTACCAGCAGTCGGGTGACCGGAGATTCAGCAACGCGGTGTTTGAAGGAATCAAAAAGTATGATCTCAATCACGGACAGACGGGAGGAAGATTCTCCGGAGACGAGCATCTGTCGGGAAAATCGCCCGACCGAGGTACGGAACTTTGCGCGGTAGTGGAATACATGTTTTCACTGGAGGAATTATATGCCATCTTCGGCGACAACCAGCTTGCCGACAGGCTCGAACTCCTTGCCTATAACGCACTTCCGGGAACAATAACACCCGACATGTGGGCACACCAGTACGACCAGCAGTCAAATCAGGTTGTCGTTAACGGCGAAAAAAGAGCATGGAGCACTAACGGCAACTATTCGAATATCTATGGACTGATGCCGAATTTCGCCTGCTGCCTGGCAAACATGCACCAGGGATGGCCAAAATTCGTTTCCAGCCTCTGGATGGCAACCAACGACAAAGGACTTATTGCAGTGGCTTACGGACCATCATCAGTGAAGGCAAAGGTGAATAATGGCCGGATGGTGGAAATAACAGAGGAAACATATTACCCCTTCGACGGAAAAATCAAATTCAGTATAAAATCCGAAGAAGCGGTCAGGTTTCCCCTTTACCTGAGAATACCCGGCTGGGCCGACACCGCCGTGATAAGCTATAAGGACAAAATAATATATGAAAAGGGAGGATCGACTGCAAAGATATTTGCCCGCTGGGATCCGGATGATGTCATCACCATGGAACTGCCAATGGATGTAAGGGCTGAAAAAAGATACAACAATTCCCTGTCCCTGCTCAGAGGGCCGCTTTATTACTCGCTCAGGATCGGAAAAGAATTCAAGAGTGTAAAAATCAATTATGATAACTTCGGATACATGGGAAGCGTAGACTGGGAGATAAATCCGCTCACTCCCTGGAATTACGGGCTGATGGTCGACAGGAACAACCTGAAAAGAGGTATCACTGTCATTACCGCTGAGCCCGGCAGATATCCCTTTGCCGACAGGGGCGACATGATCTGGTCAGCCGATTCAGCCAGGTATCTGCCCTGGGATCAGGATGCCCCGGTGATCCTCAAAACCAGGGGTATGCTTATACCAGGATGGACACTGAAGGATAACTCGGCCGATATTCCCCCTCTTAGCCCTGTCAAACCGGAAGGCAACAATGCAGTCATCGAACTGGTTCCATACGGCAGCGCGAGACTGAGGATCACTGAATTCCCGGTAATCGACCTGACACAGGTGGTAAGTGTCTTGAAATAATGGTCTTGCGGTCTTGCGGTCGGGCGGTCTTGCGGTCTTGCAGTCGGGCGGTCAGGCGGTCGGACGGTCGCAGGCTACGACGTCAGGACTATATGACAGCGGTTTTTTCTTTCAGCCACTCTTTTTCGTCTTCCGTAAGATAGGGGCTCAGCCGCACGAAGACTTCAGCATGATAGGCGTTTAGCCACTCAATTTCGTGAGGTTCAAGAAGCGATTTGTCTATCAGCGACTTATCTATATAGCACAATGACATGGTCTCGAAACGGAGAAACCTGCCAAATTCCGTTTCTTCATCAACGTAGCATAGTATGATGTTTTCTGTCCTGATACCGTATTCACCCTCCCTGTAGATAGCCGGTTCATTGGAGGTAAGCATGCCTGCGGCGATGTCGGTTTTATTGTCGGCCGGACTTATACTCTGTGGACCCTCGTGAACATTAAGGCAATAGCCTATTCCATGACCTGTTCCATGAGCATAATTCATTCCCGATCTCCACATAGCCCTGCGGGCAACCAGGTCGAGCTGGTAACCCCTGGTGCCTTCGGGAAACTTGGAAAGCGCAAGGTTAATATGTCCCTTCAGGACAAGGGTAAAGTCCGATATCTGTTGTTCCGAGGGGATATTGACAGCTATAGTCCGGGTTATGTCGGTTGTGCCTCCCGGGTACTGTCCTCCTGAATCAACCAGAAGAATACCCCTGTCCCCTATCACGGCTCCCGAACCTTTTTCTGCATGGTAATGAGGCTGGGCGCTGTTTTGATTGAAGGCAACGATGGTTTCAAACGATGGCTTCAGAAATCCTTCCTGCTCCGCCCTGAATTCATCAATTTTCCCGGAAAGCGAGTCTTCAGTCATGACAATGCTTCCATGCTTGCTTTCGAACCAGTGGAAAAACCTGGTCAGGGCAACTCCGTCCTTAACCATCACCTTTTCAATATTCGCTATTTCAGTCCGGTTCTTAACCGACTTCAATCTGCAGGGAATGCTTATATCCTCAATAAATCCCGATGCCATGGACAATGCCCTGAACAATTCAAGCGATGTGACCTGGGGATTAAGGAATACAGACTCCCCTTCGGCAACAACAGAAATTATCTCAGTCACTTCCTCATAAGGAAGTATCACTATTCCGAGCCTGTCAAATTCAGATGCGAGCTTTGGGGGTATCTTGGCCTGATCGATGAAAAGCAACACCTGCTCATGCCCCACTAGTGCAAAACACAATAACAGCGGACTGTATTTAAGATCGTTGCCCCTGATATTCAAAAGCCACATTATATCCTCAGGTGAAGACAAAAGATGGTAAGCTGCACCGGCTTTCTTCATCCCATCCCTTAGCTCGGCTAGTTTTTCGGCTCTTCCCTTTCCTGAGTATTCAAGAGTATGATCGAAGGCCACGGAAAAAGGAAGTGAAGGACGATCGGACCATAACTCCGATATCAGATCACAGTCAGTTTCAAAGTTCACTTTCTTCCCTTCAAGCCTCTGTTCAAGTCTTCTGAAAGCAGAAACCGGAAATATCCTCCCGTCAATCCCGATTTTATCTCCTGCACCTGCATTCTCTGCAACAAAATCCATATAATCGTTTCTCCGGTACTGGCCGGGGCGCATTAATTCAAATCCCGAACCGGCTAACTGACGCGCGGCCTGGATAAAATACCTCGAATCGGTCCATAAGCCGGCATGCGATTCCGTGATCACAACAGTGGCTGCAGAACCCGTAAAGCCTGTAAGCCACCTGATCAACTGCCAGTGTTCAGGTATGTACTCCCCAAGGTGAGGATCGGACATTGGAAGAATATAAATATCAATCCCCTTTGCCTTCATGGCATTGCGAAGACTCAGCAGTTTTTCAGCAGGAGAAGGCATTTATGATAAGTAACTGAGGTTTCAGTGTGAAATAATTAACAACAGATAGTAATAGTAATAGTTATTTTTCTTTCCCGAAGAAATTCTCAAGCCAGAAATTATTCGCTTCATTCCTCGAATGCAAAGCCTTCGCCCCGCCCCAGCCATGACGGCCATTCGGGTAGAGCATGAAACTGAATGTTTTACCTTCGTCCTGCAAACGCGAGATAAGGTATATTGAATTCTGCATGTGAACATTGTCGTCAAGGTCACCGTGAGTCATATACAGCTTTCCCCTTAAGTTTTTTGCCCAGGTAAGCGCTGATCCGTCCCTGTAGCCTTCCGGATTGTCCCGGGGGGTATCCATGTATCGTTCAGTATAGACATCGTCGTAAAGCCTCCAGTCGGTAACCGACGATCCTGCAAATCCGTGAGTCCAGTAATCCGCTCCGCGGGTAAGCGCCATACAGGTCATGTAACCGCCGTAGGAACTTCCCGTGATGCCCATTCTTGTACCATCGACAAAGGGCCTGGAAAGAAGCCACTTTACCGCATCCTGATAATCAAGGATCTCCCATTTGCCAAGACAGCGGTAAAGATAATCAAGGCCCCTCTTGCCGAAATGGCCCGAACCCCTGTGATCGACGGTAAAGGTAATTATCCCGTTCTGAGAGTCCCACGAAGGATTGTCGCCCTGCCATCTGTTGCTGACATTTTTTGAATCGGGACCACCGTAAATCCTGAAAATAACAGGATATTTCCCTGAAGGATTGAAGCCAATGGGGTATGTTATGATGGCCGGCATCATGAAAAGCCCGTCGGAGGTAGGTATCCTGAGCAATTCAGCCTTCGAATGCCTGGATGGATCAAAGTCCGGCTGCTCAAACTTGTGTATCTCCCTGAGCTGCCTGCCGCGGCTGTCGAGAAGAATTATTGAACCGGGGCTGGAGATATTGTTCCATGTATCGACAATCCAGCTACCTTTCGGTGAGATGCTTGTCGAATGGCTTCCCGGACCACTGGTAAGCTGAACAAGGTTTTTCCCGTCGAGCCCTGCCCGAAACAGATGAGAGTCGGTGGATTCCTCACCCGTGGCAGTGAACCATATTACTTTTTGTGATTCATCAACACGTACAATGCCCGTGACCCTGAAATCAAACCCGGTAATCCGGGAAATAAGCCTGTTGTCCCAGCTGTAGTAATAAAGGTTTTCCCAGCCGTCCCTTACACTGTTGACAATGAAACCCGAACCGTCCTGCATCACATGAATATCCTTGTAGAAATCGAGCCAGGCTTTCTGCTTCTCATTATAGATTACAGAGAAATCGCCCGTGACCGGATCAGCCAGTATGATATTCATCTCATTCTGATCGCGGTTTATCACCTGAACAGCCAGCTTTTTGCTGTCGGGTGTCCAGAACGGCCATGCGATATACTGGTCAACATTATAATCGGTCTTCACCCATACAGTCTTACCGGATGCAATATCGGCAATACCCATTTTCACCTTCGGATTAGGGTCGCCGGCCTTCGGGTAGGGAACCTGCTCCAGCTTGCCATGAATACCGTCAGCCTCATCAAGGCGGTTCAGGGTGAATACCGGCACATCGGCTTCGTCAGTCCTGAGATAGGCAATCCTGCTGCCGTCGGGCGACCACCAGAAAGCAGCATAACGGCTCGGGCGGTCGAGTATCTCCTCCATATAAACCCAGGAGGAGTATCCGTTATAAATCCTGTCGGATGCATCGAATGTAAGCCTTACCTCCTTCCCCGCTGCAAGGTCGTATATATAGAGATCCTTGTTCCTGGTATAAGCTATCTTTTGACCGTCGGGCGAAAAACGGAAATTCACCTCCGGATCATCACCGGTAGTCAGCCTCTTCAGTTCCCTGTCAGCCATCCTGAACAAATAAAGGTCATTGTCACGGTCGATGACCGCGCTCTGCCCGTCGGGACTCACGATATCATACACACCCATTGTCACCCCCGATGGAAGAGCCTGTGCAATAATTTCCCTGACTGTAGGTTCTGTTGTCGCGGCAACACTCCTGCCGTTTCGGGCATTCACCTTTCTGATGACTGGCCTGTTTTCGGAATCCACGGTCTGCAAATAATAGTTGTTATCATCAGCCCAGCCTGTTACCCTTACCTGTCTGCTGTTCCTCATCTGGGAATGCAGTAACATGGGAAAGGACAGAAACAGTACAATAAGAACAAGTGCATTTTTCTTAGTTTCAAATCTTTTCATCATAAAATAGTTTTTGTCATACCACCGGTACCGGAGTAACCTGTTTATAAATATGTAATGCCATACATTATCATCTCCGGAAAAACAGAGCCTTGTTTTAATCCGGAATAAACAAAAATAACATTTTAATCTTTTACACTAAGCAGTGCAGGAATTTATATAGAGGAAGAACGGCGAGCGGCGTGCGGCGAGCGGCGTGCGGCAGGGCACGGGGCACGGGGCACAGGGCGCAGGGCGCAGGGGCGCAGGGAAAGTCGTGCAAGTCCTGCAAGTCCTGCAAGTCCTGCAAGTCTCTTACAATGAGGCTAAACGCTGAACTAAACACTAAACGCTAAACGCTGAACACTAAACGCTTAACACTAAACGCTAAACGCTTAACACTAAACGCTAAACGCTGAACACTAAACACTAAACCCTGAACTCTGAACTCTGAACACTTAATGCTTTGAACCCCGAACTTCGAACTATCAATCCCGAACCGCTAGCCGCGTGCCGTTCTTTCAACTTTCAACTGCCATATGTTCCGCATTTTTCATTAACGAGGTATAAATACAGGAAAAAGATCCTGTTTCGTTACGTTATTGTTAATTTTATAACATTGTTATTTCTATAACACTAATTTTCGTACTTTTGCGCGGTCAATAGATTAAAATTGATTGAACAAGTAGCCATAACAAAAACAATAGTATGACTATCAGGGAAATAGCAGAAAAGATCAATGGCAGGGTATTGTGCGGACAAAAAAGGTTATCTGAAGAAATAATTTATGCATTTTCTTCCGACCTTATGAGCGACGTTCTGAAAGTCGACAGGGAAAATATTCTACTGATAACAGGTCTGGTCAATCTTCAGACAATCAGAACTTCAGAAATGTCAGATATAAACTGCATCGTATTTGCAAGGAATAAAAAAGTAAACAGCGAAATCTTATCCCTCGCGGAAGAAAACGGGATGGTGCTGATAGAATGCCCCCATTCCGTCTTTAAAATATCTGGTGAATTGTATATTGCAGGAATTAAACCTTTGTACTAGCATATGCAATACAGGTTCAAAATAGCCGGCGGTGATTTTTCGAACGCGGGAACGGTTGCAAGTTCCGTGAAAAAGATTCTCCGGCAGCTGAATATCGATCACACGGTGTCAAAAAGGATTGTAATTGCTCTTTACGAAGCTGAGGTTAACGTGGTTGCCCATGCATTTTCGGGACTGGTGGAGATTGATATTGACAGTGAAAAGCTCAGGGCATATATTGCCGACAAGGGTCCGGGCATACCCGATATCCCCAAAGCAATGGAGGAAGGGTTCTCCACTGCTTCACCCCAGGTAAGGGAAATGGGATTCGGGGCCGGAATGGGCCTGTCAAACATGAAGAGAAACTGCGATATACTGAATATTACAAGTGAGCCGGGAACCGGAACCAATGTTGAAATGATAACTTATTTTAAACCGGATGCCAGATAAAAACCCACATACGGAATTTCACCACGCGCTCAGGGTGAACAAAAACGCCTGCACCGGATGCACTCATTGCATGGCCGTCTGCCAGACCAAAGCAATCAGGGTGAGAAACGGAAAGGCAAGAATCATCGCGAACAGATGCGTCGATTGCGGCGAATGCTACAAGGCATGTCCTGTTTCAGCTATTTCGGTTGAACAGGATGACCTTCAGATGATATTCGATTATGAAGCAAGGGTAATACTCATTCCAAGCATACTCATCGGACAGTTCTCACATAAGATCCCTGCATCTTCAATATATGCAGCATTGAAGGAGATTGGCTTCACTCATGTATTCCAGGTTGAGAATACAGTCGACATGGTTCTCGAGGCCTATTCCGAATACAGGCAGAAAAATGACATAAGGCCGCTGATTTCATCATTCTGCCCTGCCATAGTCCGCCTCATACAGGTCAGGTTCCCCTCGCTTGTCGATAACATTATGAGGGTAAATCCCCCCATCGACATGTCGGCCCTTTATTACCTCGAACAACTGAAAGTTTCAGGTATCCCCGCCGAAAAGACAGGTTTGTTCTATGCAACTCCGTGCGCCGCCAAAATTGCAGCCATAAAAAGCCCGGTGGGCGACACCGAGTCGGTAATAACAGGCGTCATCAACATGAACTTCCTTTACAACAAGATTCAGAAATACCTTCAGAACACTTCAGCTAAAGAAAGCATGCCGGTTACCGACGACCTTCTGAACTCGAGCGGTATTCTCTGGAGCCTTACACGCGGTGAGGCCATTCATTGCGACAAGAGGGCCCTGGCTGTCGACGGCATCAGGAACGTGACCGAAATACTTGAGGATGTTGAAAACGATAAACTGGGCAGCGTTGAGTTTCTTGAACTAAGAGCATGCGATGAAGGCTGCGCGGGTGGCATACTTATGACGGGCAACAGGTTTCTTACCGTTGAAAGGCTCAGGAAACTCGCGTCTGAACACGCGGGATCAAAAGAGGATAAGGACAAAAAGCTTAGCGACAGGTTTATAAATGTTAAGGAACACAGCTTTCTGGGTAATATTGAACCCAGAAACATAGAGAAGCTGGATGAAGACTTTAATGTTGCCATGAAAAAGATGGCAAGAAAAAGAAGAATGATGTGCTTCCTTCCGGGTTTCGATTGCGGAGCCTGCGGAGCCCCAGACTGTCAGACTCTCGCTGAGGATATCGTACAGGGACGAGGTCAGATATCCCACTGTGTTTTCCTGCAGCACCAGCTGGTTAAACAGAATCTGCTCAGCCATGAAAAGGCTGTCAGAATAACTGAGGAGATCTGGGGTAATGAACGCCTTGAAAAAAATTGCAACAAAATAGGAGCAGAAGATGAAAATTACTGATGTAATACGCGAACTCGGCCTGAAGGTTCTCTCCGGACACGAAGGACTTGAAAATGAAGTAACAGGCGCTTATGTATCCGACCTGCTGAGCGATGTCATAGGGAACGGCCGCGAAGGCAATGTCTGGATAACCCTTCAGGGACACCATAACATTGTTGCAGTGGCTTCGCTGAAAGATCTTGCAGCCATTATAATCGTGAAAGGTATTCAGCCTGATGAAGAAACCATCAGGAAAAGCAAACAGGAAAACATACCCCTCCTGTCGACTGAAGATGATACATTCACCGTCGCGGGAAAACTTTACAACCTGATCCTGAAATAATGAAAACATACCGGGCCGATCTGCATATTCACACCCTGCTGTCACCATGCGGCGACCTGAGCATGACCCCGGCAAATATTGTATCCGAAGCTCTTAGAAAAAAACTTGACATTATTGGCATCACCGACCATAACAGCACCAGGCAGTCAGGCCTTGTCGGAATGCTGGGAGCCCGCGAGGGATTGTTCGTTCTGCAGGGAGCAGAAGTCAGTACCAGGGAAGAGGTGCATTGTCTGGTCTTTTTTGAAAATCTGGCGGAACTTGAATTACTCCAGGAATACCTCGACGATAATATCCCGGCTATCATAAATGATCCGCTGATATTCGGAGATCAGGTGGTAATAGATGAGAAGGAAGATATTATATATACTGAAGAAAAGCTGCTGACCAACGCCACTAACATCAGTATTGTGGAGCTTGAAAAATATGTCCATGCCCGGGAGGGACTTTTCATCCCGGCTCATATCGACAGGATGAGAACCAGCATATACAGTCAACTTGGTTTTCTGCCCGACGATCTGAACGCGGATGCCCTTGAAGTTTCAAAGAGAAGCACACCGGAAAAATTCAGCCTGATACATCCTGAAATCAAAGCGTACCCCCTGATCACCAATTCGGATTCACATTATCCTGAATCAATCGGTACAGCGTACAATTGCCTCGAGATGAAAGAACTATCTTTCGGGGAAATAAAAATGGCCCTGAAAGGAATTGATGGAAGAAGAATAAGAAAAAAATGCTGACACTGGCCTTAAATATTCTTGATATTGTCCAGAATTCCATCCGGGCAGAAGCTTCGATGATAACTGTCGATATTAGAGAATCGATAAAGAATGATTTTATGGATATCAGGGTCAGCGACAACGGGAAAGGAATGCCGGAAGAATTACTGTCGAAGGTGACAGATCCTTTTGTAACAACCCGCACCACGAGGAGGATCGGGATGGGTCTGCCCCTACTCAAGCACCAGGCAAACCTTGCCGGAGGTGATCTATCAATCGAATCAGGCGAAGGAAAAGGGACCAGCACGTACGTCACTTTTTCCCTCAGCCATGTCGACAGGCAGCCCCTGGGTGATATTGCCGGAGTAATGACAATTCTCATGTCAGCTAATCCTGAAATTAATTTCCTTTACAACCACAAAACCGATACCGGGGAATACAGGTTTTCTTCATTGGAAATCAAAGAGTATCTTGGCATCGGGGATTTTAACGACAGCCATCTCCTTGCTGACATAAAGGAAATGATCAACGAAAACCTGAAAGACATCGGTGTATCTGATATAAAATGAAATAAAAATATATACTGATGAATTAATTATCATAAAGCAGCCACAGAACTTGGTAATTCAAATAAATATAACGACATTTCTGTACTGAATTTAATATGAATCTAACTTAATAATAAGAAGCATGTCACAAATCAAGTCGCTTGCGGATCTGAAGAAGAAACGCGAAGAAATAAAGACCGGACTGGATGTCAGGATCAAGTCAATAGATCCTGAGAATCATGTTCAGGTTAAGGTAGCAATGGCTACATGTGGTATTGCCTCAGGAGCAAAGCCAATTATGGAGTTTTTTGTGGAACAGCTCGACAGGAGGAATATACCCGGTGTAGTAACCCAGACAGGTTGCATGGGTTACTGTTTTGCCGAACCAACCGTTGAAATCAAACTCCCCGGAAAAGATCCCGTGGTATTTGGCTATGTTGACCTTAAGAGAGCCGATCTGATCATCGAAAAGTACATCAAGGAAGGTGAACTGATCGACGGTATAATCCCGGTGAATTACGAAACCATTGAATCAAAAGAATAGGAGGATAGAACATGTCAAAATACAACATGCATATTCTGGTTTGCGGAGGCACGGGCTGCCATTCCTCCCAAAGCGATGCGATCCTCTGGAATCTAAGGGACGAAATTGAGGCTAAAGGGCTAAGCGATAAGGTTCAGGTAATACTTACCGGTTGCTTCGGCTTCTGCGAAAAAGGCCCGATCGTAAAGATCATTCCGGATAACACTTTTTACACCCAGGTTAAGCCTGAGGATGCTCAGACCATTGTTGAAGAACATATTATCAAGGGAAGGAAAGTAACCAGACTTCTTTACAGGAATCCTGAGACAAAAGATGCTGTCGGAGATTCAAAACACATGGGATTCTTCAAAAAACAGTTGAGAATAGTTCTCCGGAACTGCGGATTCATCGACCCCGAAAACATCGACGAATACATTGCAAGAGAGGGTTATATGGCTCTTGGTAAGGTGATATCGGAAATGACACCCCAGCAGGTGATTCAGGAAATAAAGGATTCGGGACAGAGAGGACGCGGCGGTGCAGGGTTCCCGACAGGATTGAAATGGGAGATCGCCAGTAAAAATAAATCCGATGAGAAATATGTTGTCTGTAACGCCGACGAAGGTGACCCTGGTGCATTCATGGACCGTTCAGTGCTTGAAGGCGACCCTCACGCGGTTCTCGAAGCAATGGCTATATGCGGATATGCAATAGGAGCCTCGAAAGGTCTTATTTATATCAGGGCAGAATATCCGCTGGCAATCCATAGACTGAAGATCGCCATTGCCCAGGCTAGGGAGTACGGATTGCTTGGAAAGAATATTTTCGGCTCCGACTTCAGTTTTGACATCGAACTCCGTTATGGCGCGGGTGCCTTTGTATGCGGCGAGGAAACCGCACTTATCCATTCAATGGAAGGGCTCAGGGGAGAACCTACAATCAAGCCTCCCTTCCCCGCTGAAGCCGGATTCAAGGGAAAACCCTCCAATGTCAACAATGTTGAAACACTGGCGGCAATCCCTATAATCATCCTTAAGGGAGCAAACTGGTACAACAAAATTGGAACCGAAAAATCAAAAGGAACAAAGGTATTCGCACTCGCGGGGAAAATAAATAACGTCGGACTTATTGAAGTACCGATGGGAACAACTCTCAGGGAGATAATATTCGAAATCGGGGGAGGAATAAGGGACGGGAAGAAATTCAAAGCAGTTCAGACCGGAGGTCCTTCGGGAGGATGCCTCACGGAAAAACATCTCGACACTCCTATTGATTTCGATAACCTCGTCGCGGCCGGCTCAATGATGGGATCGGGTGGAATGATTGTAATGGACGAGGATAACTGCATGGTATCAGTGGCAAAATTCTTCCTTGAATTCACAGTGGAGGAATCATGCGGGAAATGCGCCCCCTGCAGAATCGGTAACAAAAGGCTTTACGAACTGCTTAATCAGATTACCGACGGTAAAGGAACAATGAACGATCTGGACAGACTCAGGAACATGAGCGTGGTCATTAAGGACAGCGCCCTTTGCGGGCTTGGCCAGACATCGCCAAACCCTGTGCTTTCCACTCTTGATAACTTCATGGATGAATATGTTGCCCATGTTAAGGATAAAAAATGCCCTGCCGGAAAATGCAAGAACCTGATGGAATATTTCATCATCCCGGAGAACTGCGTTGGCTGTACGGCCTGTGCCAGAGTTTGCCCGGTAAATGCTATAACAGGAGAGCGTAAGGAGATCCATCAGATCAATCCTGAAGTCTGCATAAAATGCGGTGCATGCAAGGATAAATGTAAGTTTGATGCAATAATTATCAGATAAGCGGTAAATTAATGGAAACAATAAAATTAATTATAGATAACAAGGAGATTGAAGTAGAAAAGGGTACTACAATCTTGAAAGCCGCCAGGCAATTGGGAATAGAGATCCCCACCCTGTGCTATCTTGAACTTCATGACATGAATATCGAGAATAAGCCCGGAGGATGCAGGATATGCGTGGTGGAGGTTGAAAAAAGACGTAACCTGGCGCCGGCATGTTCAACCAGATGCGAAAACGGTATGGTTGTCAAAACTCATACCAACAGGGTGCTTAATGCCCGCAGAACCGTTATGGAATTCATCCTCTCCGACCATCCGAAAGATTGCCTCGTGTGTGCCAAATCAGGAAACTGCGATCTGCAAAACATGGCCAACAGGTTGGGTATAAGAAATATCCCCGGTCAGGAATATGCTGAGATGTCAACATACAAACCCGACACATCTCCTTCCATAAAAAGGGATCTCAACAAATGCATTATGTGCCGCAGATGCGAAACAATGTGCAACGACATCCAGGCAGTGGGAGCTCTCTCAGCCGTCAACAGGGGCTTTATGGCAGCCGTCGCTCCGGCATTCGAACAAAACCTGGAGTATTCGACCTGCACGTACTGCGGTCAGTGCGTGGCAGTTTGCCCGACAGGAGCCCTGACTGAGGTCGACCACACTCCTGATATTCTCAGGGCCCTTGCCGATCCTACAAAAACCGTGGTCGTTCAGACTGCTCCGGCAGTTCGAGCCGCTCTCGGCGAAGCTTTCGGCATGGAACCAGGCACGCTCGTGACCGGAAAAATGGTATCCGCACTCAGAGCCCTTGGATTTGACTATGTGTTCGATACCGACTTCAGCGCCGACCTTACCATCATGGAGGAAGGAACCGAACTTCTCGGCAGACTGAAAAGACATCTCAACGGTGACAAAACAGCAAGGATACCGATCCTGACTTCCTGCTGCCCCGGCTGGGTAAACTTCTTCGAAGAATACTTCCCCGACCTGAAAGATGTTCCTTCAACATCAAAATCACCCCAGCAAATGTTCGGTGCAATTGCCAAAACATATTTTGCAGATAAGATCAAGGTCGACCGCAAAGACATGGTCGTTGTATCAATAATGCCCTGCCTGGCAAAGAAATACGAGTGCCAGAGGGAAGAATTCTCTGTCGACGGCAACAGGGATGTCGATTTCTCGATCTCAACAAGAGAACTCGCCAGTTTCATCAAACAGGCAAATATTGATTTCAAAAGCCTTGAAGATGGTGAATATGATGATCCAATGGGTGAATCGACCGGTGCCGCCGTGATATTCGGTACAACAGGCGGCGTTATTGAAGCTGCCTGCAGAACCGCTTATGAAGTTTTCACCGGGAAAAAACTGGATAAGATCGATTTCCATGAACTCAGAGGTCTTGAGGGAGTCCGATCGGCTGTCATTGATTTCAACGGTATTCCCATTAACATCGGAATTGCTCACGGCCTGGCAAATGCCAGAAAGCTTCTGGAAGAGGTCAGGGAAGGAAAATCGCAATTCCATGCCATTGAAGTTATGGCCTGCCCCGGCGGCTGCATCGGAGGCGGAGGACAGCCTCTGCACCACGGCAAGTCGGGTGTCCTAAAGGCCAGGGCTGCTGCCCTTTACAGGGAAGATGCAAACAAGCCTGTCAGAAAATCGCACGAGAATCCTTTCATCATCAAGCTTTATGAAGAATTCCTTGGCGAACCCAACAGCGAAAAGGCTCACCACCTGCTTCATACCAGCTATTTCGACAAGAAAAAGAAAATTATCGTCAAACAGTAGAACAGAACCTGTAAGGTCCATTAAAATTCAATGTTATGTCAAGTATAAAAATAGAAATAAGACAGGAAGATGTAAATAAGATTAAGGAGATTTGCGCTTCCTACAACAGAGATCCCCAGGAACTGATAAATATACTTCATGGCTGTCAGGAACACTTCGGTTACCTGCCGGCAGAGGTCCAGGAAGTTATATCTGCAGAGACAGGTATCCCTGTTGCAAAAATATATGGGGTGGTCACTTTCTACTCATTCTTCTCAATGACGCCGAAAGGGAAACATCCAATCAGCATTTGCATGGGTACCGCATGCTATGTCAGAGGCGCTGAGAGGGTCCTTGAAGAGTTCAAGAAAGAACTCAAACTTCAGGTTGGCCAGACAACACCTGACGGCAAATTTTCACTGTCGAGCCTGAGATGCGTTGGAGCATGCGGACTGGCACCCGTTGTGCTGATTGGCGACAAAACCTACGGCAGGGTAGCCCCCGATGATGTAAAGAAAATACTCAAGGAGTACGAATAACTGATTCCTTTGAATGTTTTAAAACCTGACCTTAGCCGGAACATGAAGTTCCGGCTTTTTTTCTTACCCTCGGCCGGTACCAGAAGAAATAGTCCTTCTGCCTGCACTTCTCGGCAGGAATAAAGCTTTTTTTGTAAATATATTCCGGGCTTTGTTGAAAAATTCATGTGCTAAAATTATACAATATTAGTATCTTGCTTAATCATGCCGTTGAATTGCAGGTTAAAGTCAATGCAATCAGAATATTTAACAATGAAAGCCATTCGTTTATCATTCCCGGGGAAGACGATACCGGTAATTGTTTTACTGATTCTTCTATTCTGCACCTGTCATTCTGTTTCAGGCCAGAAGGCTGAGGGGAAAAGGCCCGGGCTGGGTCTGGCACTCAGCGGCGGAGGGTCGCTCGGGATGGCCCATATAGGTGTGCTGAAAGTAATGGAAGAAGCCGGACTGAGACCTGATTACATCACAGGTGTAAGCATGGGCAGCATTGTCGGATCACTTTATTCAATAGGCTACAGTCCCGATACAATGAAGTATTTATTTCGCCATGCCGACTGGAACCTCATACTTTCAAACAATGTTCCTGAATACAAGGTGATCTATACAGAGAAGAAGTATTTTAACAACAACATTTTGGCTCTGCCTATACTGGCAAGAAAAGTAAAGCTCCCTTCAGGTCTGATAAATGGCCAGCAGATAGAAAAAACATTAAGCCATTTCACCTGGCCGGCGGCTGATATCAATGATTTCTCAAAGCTGCCCATCCCTTTCCTGTGTATAGGTACCGACCTGATATCGACGGGTAAGGTGGTGTTGAAAAACGGTTACCTGGCTGACGCCGTGAGAGCAAGTATGGCTGTTCCCTCCATTTTCACTCCCATGAAAATAGATTCTGCCGTGCTTATCGACGGCGGTTTTGTGAGGAATATTGCCGTATCGGAACTGAGGGAAATGGGAGCTGACATAGTGATAGGCTCTTACACAGGTTTTCACCGCTATAATGAACAGGAACTGGAGTCGGTGACCGGAGTACTCAAACAACTCGGTTTCTTTAATTCCATCAACGATTACGCCAAACAGAAAAAATTAATCGACATACTTATTGAGCCTGACGTCAGGGATTTTTCTTCCACTGTATTTACAAATTCCGATTCCATAATCCAAAGAGGCTATCTGGCAGCACTGCCATTCAAGGAAAAGTTCAGGCGGCTTGCCGACTCCCTCAACAGGCTGGGACCGCAGAAACCGCCAGAGTCCCTCCTGAAAAAAACCGAATACCAATTTGACAGGATCGAAGTGATCGGTAATGAACTGATACCTGACGACCGTATCCTTGGTGTACTTGACATCTATCCGGGTCAGATAGTCACCAGCGATATGATTGGAGAAAAAATCGACCTCCTGTACGGACGGGCATGGTTCGACAAGGTAAAATACAGGGTGTTTTCCGGCAACGATTCATTAAAGCTTGTCATAGAATGCCAGGAAAAACCACAGGCTATGCTGTACGGATCCATTCACTACGACAATAACCTGATGGCAGGAATACTCATGAACATGTCGGTGAAAAACCTCCTCAATTCGCGCTCACTCATCGATATGGATGCATATATCGGCCAGTGTTATCGTTTCAGGATCAACGCCACACAGTTCATCGACAGAAACCAGTCCTTCGGACTCAATGCATCATTTTACACCGACAACACTATGATACCTGTGATGAAGCTGCTGGGAGAAACAGGCAAGTACACACTCCGAACGAGCAGCGGGGGTATCGGAATAAATAAAAGATCGGGACTCAACCATTTTATGAGCCTTTCAGTTAATCTCGAGTACGCCGGCTTCACACCGGAGTTTATTCGGACCGAGGCACTTAGAAGAGTCACGTTCAGTTCGGTAAATACAAGTTACCTGAATCAGCTGAACACAGTCGACACAAAGCATTTCCCGAACAGCGGAACTGTTTTTCAATTTTCGTTAAATGTCTCCCGGCTGATCTCCGCTAAAACGATATGGGAGAATGAGAAAAACAAATACACCCCTGACCAGCCTGACGGGTTTATGTTCAAACGGCTGTGGGCGGCAGGCGGAAGCGTAAGACAATATGTTTCATCAAGCAGAAAACTTACATTCACGATAGGCGCCGATGCATTGCTGACTTACACACCCGACTCCATGCCATCGCCTCATACTTATTACTTCGCCGGTGGAATTGAGAGCCCTTACTCGAAATCAATACCCCTGACCGGATTTCATCCGGGGGAGATCCAGGTCAGCCAGTTTGCCGGAATCAGGTTTGATACCGACTGGGAGGTTTACAAGGATTTGCATGTCGGACTGCTGACTTCCTTTGCACTGGCAAAGGAACCCGAAAGCGGGAAAGAATACTCCGTCCTGGGAGGATACGGAATCGGCCTTGGATATATGTCGGTAATTGGGCCCTCGCGTATAGGATTTATGCACGGATTCAGCAATACCAAACGCTGGCTAAGTGAGTTGAAGGGATTTATCAGCATCGGATTCAACTTTTAAGCTTAAGCTTCGGGCACAAAGAGAAATTATGTCATGAATACTGCCTTACCCACAGCCTTTTTATGGCTGAACGGGCAACGGTCTGATTGTTGCAGTGAAAGTATAAGCCCGGACAGGTAAATCGTCAGGCGGAAAACATCAACAGCTTGTGGATACTTCAAAAATCATATTGCAGCATAAACGTGTATGTAAACTAATATCCGAGAAAAAGATCAAGCAAAGTCTTGATATACTGAAGGATATGATCCTTGTTTCATCACTTGGCGATCTGCATGACGAATACAACAACATCGTCATGACCTACAGGAACATGCTTACATATACAATAGAAGGAATAAACGATCCGGAGCGAAGCAGGATATACCTGAAGCTGATACAGTCAATTCTCAATCTGGCCGACCGGCTGAGACAGGACATATTGTCACGTTATTCCGGCTGGCACACCTACTGGGTCAGGCAACAGACGATGAAAGAGCAGAAACTTTCCGGAAAATCACTTGTTGAAACTGTTGATGACCTGATGTTCAAGCAGGAACTGGACGAGTGGCTGAAACTCACAACTGATATATGCCCCGATCCGGAGTCCGAACTTTCCCTCAAACACAAGGAGCTTATCAGGAAGATCTTCAACCATCTGTGGCTTACCGATTACTATGGCGATGCCGAGGATAGTCTTGTTGAAATCATCATGAAATCAGGTAAATTCAGGTGGTACGAGTCGAGTATCTTCATCAGCGCAATGACGCTTAGTTCATTAAGAACATTCCAGGTAAACAAGCTCATGAACCTGATCCGGTTTTACGAGGCCGGAACCCCGCAGGTCATGGAAAGAGCGCTTACCGGTCTCATTCTCAATCTTCACTATTATGATTCACGGATCCTTTTCTACCCGAAAATAACTGACAGGATAAAGAGCCTGAGCAATACCGGAAATTTCAGCGAACATTGCAGGATAATAGTATTGCAGACCATCAGGTCGAGGGAGACTGAAGACCTTAGCAGGAAGCTCCACGAAGAGATACTCCCCAAGGTTGCAAAACTCAAACCCAGGATTGAAGAAAAGCTCGATCTGGATGATATTCTTCCCGGGGATATTTACGGTGAAAAGAACCCCGACTGGTCCAAGATGTTCAGCGAGTCGGAGGAGATCTTCAAAACCATGGAAGAGCTTACCAACCTCCAGATGGAAGGTGCCGATGTTTATATGTCGGCATTTGCAAATCTCAAGCATTTTGATTTCTTCAAGGTTTTTCACAACTGGTTTGTTCCTTTCCACCCCGATCATGAGATCCTCAACGAGATATTCAATGATGAAATACTGGGCCCCGGAACAAACGAGCTTGCTGAAGCTCTCTACAAGACTCCCTTTATTTGCAATTCCGACAAGTACTCCCTGCTGCTGAACCTGAAATATCTTCCGTCATCACAGAAAACCATGATGCTTAAGGTATTCCGTATGGAACTTGACGGACTGGAGCAGCTTGGAGGGGAAGAAACGGGAAGCGATCCATATAAAGCCTTCAGAACCAATGTCACTCAGTATCTGCAGGATATCTACAGGTTCTACAAACTGTCCCCGTACAGGAAGGAATTCGAAGACCTGTTCTCGGGCAAACTGGATATTTACAACTCGGAGTTTTTCCGGATTGCATGCCCGTCACGCGAAGCTGATGCCGGTCTGGCCGAATATTTCTTCAGCAAGAATTACTTTTCCGATGCACTTGATATTTTCCTGAGGCTTGCCAAGTCGGATCCCGACAATTCACAGCTGTATGAGAAGACGGGCTTTTGCTATCAGCAGGAAGAAAATTACGGGGAAGCGCTTAAGTTCTATCAGAGAGCCGAACTGATAGAAAGAAAAGTATGGACTCTGAAGAAGATCGGATTGTGCCTGAGGCGCCTCGGGAAAACCGAAGAAGCTCTCGATCATTATCTTCAGGCCGGAATGATGGACCCTGACGACATGCACACCGCGATCATGACCGGGCACTGTTATCTTGACCTGAACGACTATGAAAACGCTCTCAGGTATTATTTCAGGGTTGAATACAAAGACCCCGGAAACCTTAAGATATCGCGGCCCATAGCATTCTGCTACTTTGCACTCGGACGTTTTTCAGATTCGGAAAAATACTATGAACGATTATCAACCGGGAAACTCAATGCCCACGACTATATAAACAGGGGGCATCTTGCACTGTGCCAGGGACGCGGGAAAGAGGCCGTTGATTTTTACCGCCTTGGCATCAACAGCGGACAAATTACAAAAGAAAAGTTTATGAATATTTTTGAGGAAGACCGGGCTCTTCTGCTTTCACTCCGGGTCAACCCCGACGATCTTCCGATTCTGCTCGACTACCTGTTATTCTCAATTGAATAATCAGCGCTGTCGCGCGGGGGCGGGGGCGGAGGTCCCTGCCTCCTACCCTGATAAGGCCTGTCGTCGCGATAATCCGGTCTTTCACTTTCCCTTCTCTTCCTACTCTCTTTCATCATCTCCTGACGCCTTTCGTCCATCTCCTTAATACGGTCAAGCTGTTCCTTTGTAAGGTTGGAATCAAGCTCCTTCCTCATAGCCTTGACATTGGAATCAAGCTCCTTCCTGAACCGGCTCTGGGTTTCACTGTTAATTCTGGCGTATTTATCGAGTATAAGGTCAATCTTGGCCTTCTGTTCTTCATCAGGCTGTATCAGCCTGTAGAAACCTTCGCGGAAACGCTCCTCGGAGAAATACATTCGCATGGGCTTCATCCTGTTCAGCCTTAAGTGTGCCGATGTAAGCATCCCGATAACAACACCTATAAGCAGGATTACAATAGCAAATATTACTTGTCGTTTTCTCATGACTTCTCAGTTTCCGGTAAGAAGATACAGGAGGCTTTCATCATAGCTGTTGCCAAGGCCCAGAAATGCATCAACGGAAAGGGAGCCCTGTATCATAAAAATGGAGATCAGCAATATCACTATTGCCGCAACTCCTGAGAGGGCAATACGATAGAAAAGATTATTCAGGTTGCGGACCGACTCCATTTCCCTGACTATCGCGTTTCCCGTTGAAGCAATCCTTTCAAGTACCTTATCCTGGAATCCGGCGCCAAAACTGTAACTGACTCCGGCTTCCTCAAGGAGCCTTGAGGCTTCCTTAGGATCGCTGTTGCTATCCAGTGAACTGACCATCAATGATTTCAATTCAGATATTTCCATAACAACTACAATTTTTCCAATATGATCTTCATCTGTTCCTGTGCCCTCGACAGCCTCGAAAGGACTGTTCCGAGCGGGATATCCAAAATTTCGGCGGTTTCCTTCGTGGAGTAACCCTGCAGCATCCTCATCACGACGATTACCCGGAATTTTGGCTCCAACATCTTCAGAGCCTTGCCAACCAACTCCCTGGCGTCCTTTTTCTCCTCCGTATCATGGTCGGCAATCTCAAACTCATACATCTCGTTGTTCCCTTTCTGAGAGAACGTTGAAAAGAACCTCTTTCGTCTCTTTATCTCGTTCAGGGTTAGATTGACAGCTATCTTCTGAATGTAAGTCGAAAGCTTTGCCTCTCCCCTGAAACCGGAAAGTGAATAGTACAGCTTGATAAACACATCCTGCCCTATGTCTTCAGAGAACACGGAATCTCCAAGCATAGCCTTTACAGTCCTTGCAACCATTCCCTGGTACCTCTTAACTATATCGCCGAAAGCTTGTTTGTCGCCCTCCAGTGAAGATTTTACCAGTTCAGCATCGCTTTTCTGCCTGTACGATTCCCTGATCATACTTCTTTTAGACAATTTAAAGGTCAACAATATTCCCTCTTGTTAATTTTTATTAACATTCGGGGTTTTTATCTTATCCGGCTTTCCTGACAGTAAACTAATCTGTGTCTGTAATATGCTGATTATATGATTCTACAAGCTCCAGTTCGTAGTTCTCAGAATATCTTACAAGAAATAATTTTTGAGTTTCAAATCCATCACCGGGGTTCCGTCTCCTGAAATCAAAGTCGGTATGGAGCATATCCGGATTATGAATCCACGGATGCGACAGGAACAATGCCTTCCCGTGAATAGCCATACCGGAGAGGAAATAGTAAAGGACATCATAACCCTGCCAGGCATAGCTGATCTCCGGAGGTTCAGTAAGAAACTTTTCACGAAACAGTTTATTGAAACGAATCACGTCCTTATGTGAAAAATCTATCCAGTAGGGTGAATAGATCATCAAGCCCAGATCGAAGCATATCCTGTGATCGAGATTATCAAGATAGCGCATGCCCGGGTATCCGAATACATTCATCTGGTACTTTCTTGCAAGGGCATGGATGTTTGTAATTGTTTCGCTCATCACAGGCGGGTCTTCCGAAGCTATGATAATCACGTTCCGGTTTGTGTCCGACAATGAATTAGCAAGCCTGTTGATGGAATCACCTCCAAATGTCGATCGGCTGTAGAAAGTAATATCCCGTATCCTGATTTCAGCGGGATGACTGATTTCGTCAAGGATGAGATTCCTTATCCTTTCCGCGCCTTTTACTTCCTCCGCGGAACTTGAATGGATGATAATGAAATTGGAGCCTGCATAATCCTGCATTTTTCCGGCCATATTCTGCTGGGCCACCTCCAGTGATGAAATCGAGAGAAACAGCAAGGGGTTGTCGCGGAGAACCGTATTTTTTTCAAGTTGTACAGGTGAAACAACAGGTATCCCTATCTTTCCCGCGTATGAGGCAACAACAGCCAGATTTTCTGAATATACAGGTCCTATGATCAGATCCATATTATCAAGCCTGCCTGATCTGATCAGCCTTACTGCCTCCATGGTGTCGCTCTTCACATCAAATGCATGAATATTGATATTCAATCCAAGCGAACGAAGTGTATCGGCTGCAAGTAAAATTCCCTGGTACATCTCGACGAAACCAAGGCTGCGGGGATAGATCCAGTCGTCGGGCCGGTTTATCTCCCTGTACACTCTCTTGCCGGCAACAACCTTCGATGAGTCTATCTCGTATCTTCTTGAATTCTCCCACAGGTAGAAAGGAAGCATTACTGCAACGTTGTATGATCCCGTCAGACCGGTAACCGGTGTTAACTCAGAAGGCCTTTCAATGGTATCGGCATGTACTATCTCTTCCACTGCTGCCGTATCAAGGGCTGCAGCCTCAAAATATTCAACGGCAACAGGTACCGTGACCTTCATCCCGGGTATTCTCAGGGAGTCGCCGACCTGCGGAAACCTGACGTATGGGTTCTCTCTCTTCAGTTCCCTAAGGGCTACTCCGTATTTTCTTGCAATAGACGACAGAGTCTCACCCCTTATCACCTTGTGGAAAAAGGGCCTCTGCTCCTGAGTGCTGACTGAAGATCTTTCAGCGCGATGTCTCTCCTGAACGCCGGCTGTTCCCTGTGCAGGCGGCAGGGATCTCTGCCTGGGGATTGCAATCTCATGACCAACAGGCAATTTACTTATGTCAATTCCCGGATTGCTCCCTACTATGTCATTTTCGCTTACATTGTAGAGCTTCGACAGGCGGTACACCGTTTCCCCTGCCTGCAGCTTGTGATAGATATAAAGTTTCTCATTCCTGGTCAGCTGAGGTATTTCCGGAATGCTTGCAGGTGGCGCGGTATCGACAAGCCTTTCAGGTATCCTGATACTCTGGCCCTCCTTAAGGCCTTCAGCTGCAGATGGATTCTCCCTGACAAGATCCTGTGTGGTGATTCCGTATGCCCTTGCAATTGAATATACGGTCTCCCCTTTACGTACGGGATGAATGTAATAGTTCACTCCCGAGATGACAACCTTGTCACGCGACCTTTCGACCCTGACCTGGGCAATGGCCTCAGTCGAAAATATCAGCAGAATCGCGATAAGAACCGGTATTGATCTGTATTTTGTCAAAATATTCATTATCTCTCCATTCTTGTTTCCAAATTCATATTTCGCGTCAGCAAGAATCAGACCATGATGAGATGTGTCCTTTGTATCTTCATTCATTTATTGCCATTTGTTCCGGATTCATTTTCATCCTTCTCATAGGCCTTTATAATATGCCTGACAAGCTTATGGCGGACAATATCCCTTTCATCAAACCTGATTATGGATACCCCTTCAATATCCGAGAGAATTCGCATAGCCTGAAGCAAACCCGAATCCGACTTTTTCTGAAGGTCGATCTGGGTTGCGTCGCCTGTCATTATGAACTTTGAACCGATACCCATCCTGGTGAGGAACATTTTGAGCTGGGGCATGGTGGCATTCTGGGCTTCGTCGAGAATGACAAACGCGTTCTCAAGTGTTCTTCCCCTCATAAAGGCGAGGGGAGCAATCTGAATGGTTTCGTCTTCCATCCAGGCCTCAAGCTTCTTGAAAGGGATCATGTTATGCAGGGCATCATACAGAGGCTGAAGATAGGGATCAAGTTTTTCCTTCATATCTCCCGGCAAAAAACCAAGCCGTTCTCCTGCCTCAACGGCCGGACGCGCGAGAATTATCCTCTTAACCTCTCTTTCCTTGAGAGCCCTCACGGCAAGGGCTATCGAGGTGTAAGTCTTACCGGTACCCGCCGGCCCTTCAGCTATGATAAGATCATTTGTCCTGTAC
>ERZ1026805.520-NODE-520-length-25296-cov-17.644348_pt1 | contig 25296 bp, 26 predicted proteins | sample MGYA00520883_ERZ1026805 | MGnify/ENA primary metagenome ERZ1026805 (study PRJEB33270, sample SAMEA104284476) | anaerobic digester metagenome | biome: Anaerobic digester microbiome; feature: mesophilic sludge digester; material: Anaerobic digester biomass | place... | reverse complement strand
ATTCACGATTCACGGTTTTGATTCACGATTTACGGATTTTGGTTTCCGATTCACGGTTTTGAATCCATCTTCTTTCCGGGGGGAACTGTATGCCCAAGTATGTCTTCGTCACAGGCGGTGTCGTTTCATCGCTGGGGAAAGGCATCACCGCCGCCTCGCTGGGGGTCCTTCTCAAGCGAAGGGGGTTCAGGGTATCCATAATCAAAATGGACCCCTACATCAATGTGGACGCGGGGACGATGAACCCCTTCCAGCACGGCGAGGTCTTCGTCACCGACGACGGGGCCGAAACGGACCTGGACCTCGGCCACTACGAGCGTTTTATCGATGAGTCCCTCTCGAGGGACAACACGGTGACCACCGGGAAGGTCTACTCCGCGGTCATCTCCAGGGAGCGGGCGGGGCAGTATCGCGGTGCCACGGTCCAGGTGATACCCCATATCACCAACGAGATACAGGAGAGGATCCTTAAAGTGAACAACGGCGTCGACGTCGTGATCTCCGAGATCGGCGGAACCGTCGGGGACATCGAGGGACAGCCCTTCCTGGAGGCGATCCGCCAGATGGCGACCCGCGTGGGCCGCGAGAACGTCCTCTATTGCCATGTCACCCTCGTCCCCTACATCGCCGCCGCCGGTGAACTGAAGACCAAGCCGACCCAACACAGCGTCAACGAACTGCGGCGCCTCGGGATACAGCCCGATGTCATCGTCTGCCGGTCGGTCAGCCACCTGGGAGCCGACATCAGGGAGAAGATCGCCCTCTTCGGCAGCGTCCCCAAAGAGGCCGTCGTGGAGGCGATCGACGTCCCGTCGATCTACAAGATACCCCTCCAGCTTCACGAACAGCGCTTCGACAGCCTCGTGATGGGAAAACTGGGCCTGGAGCCGAAGCAGGAGCCCGACCTGGAGGACTGGAGGGCCTTCGTGAAGGCCACCGAAAACCCCGAACGGATCGTCGAGGTGGCCATGGTGGGTAAGTACGTGAGCCACAAGGACGCGTACCTGAGCGTCGTCGAAGCCCTCTCCCACGCCGGTACGGCCAACAGGGTGAGGGTAAGGATCCGTCAGGTGGAGGCTGAGGACGTCGAGAAGGAAGGCGTCGGTCTCCTGGAGGGCGTCCACGGTATCCTGGTACCAGGGGGATTCGGTTCCAGGGGTGTCTGGGGGAAGATCCGGGCGGCCGCCTACGCCCGGGAGATGAGGATCCCCTACCTGGGCATCTGCCTTGGGATGCAGATCGCCGTAGTGGAGTTCGCCCGGAATGTCTGCGGCATCCCCTCGGCTCATAGCGTGGAGATGGACACTAACACGCTGGACCCGGTCATAGCCTCGGGGCCAAGGGAACCGGGATCTGAAGACCTGCCTGGTGCCATGCGGCTGGGCCTTTATCCCTGTGAACTGGACCCATCCTCTCTTTCCTTCGATGCTTATGGCGGGAAGAAGGTCGTCGAGGAAAGGCACAGGCACCGCTACGAATTCAACAATGACTACAGGGAGATCTTGTCTTCCAGGGGGATGCGGATAGCAGGCGTGTGCCCGGAGCGGGACCTGGTCGAGATCATCGAGCTGGAGGGCCACCCCTGGTTCGTGGGCGTCCAGTTCCACCCCGAACTCAAATCCAGGCCGGTGCGTCCCCACCCGCTTTTCGTAGGTTTTATCGGGGCTGCCCAGGAAAGGGCGGAAGAAAATGAAAAGGAGGCCGGAAAATGAAACCAAGGATCCGTTTTGCGTTTCCCCTCGCGCTCCTGCTCCTGGTCATGGCTTTTGCGGGTGTTTCCCATGGGCAGGAAGTTGACACACCGGAGCAGGTCCAGGACCGGATCGACCTCCTCATCTACGCCGAAAAGGGCGCCGGGGGGATCATCCGGAGGCTCGAAAAGATCGAGACCGATCTTTTCGGAAGGGAACTGCCGGGCAGCATCGCCGAACGGCAGTCGGGGCTGCTGAACTTCATAAGTAACGGGACGCTGGGTCAACCCTCGCTGATATTCAAGGCGGGGCTCGCCGAGTGGGCCATCGCCCACGAGGTCAGGCCTGACCTCCCTCTCGCAAGCAGGGTGACCGAGATAGAGCGGCAACTCGAGGGCGAGGCGGCCGAGGGGCGCCCCCTGGCGATGAGGCTTGAGCGGGTGCTCACCCTGCTCTTCCCGGGCCAGGTCCTTTGGCAGGACGTCAACGTCCCCGCCAACCTGGTTTTCAAGGCCACCTTCATTGACCGGGTATCTCCCAGGAACGCCGCCGCCGGGGACGTGGTCCGCCTGAAGCTCGAAGATAACCTCGCCGTGGAAGGCTTCCTGGTGGCGCCGAAGGGTTCGAGGGTCATTGCCAGGGTGGACGTCGTTAAACCTCCCCGGAGTTTCGGCAGGCCATCGGAGATAAAGTTCGCCTTCGAAAGGCTGGAACCCCTCGGCCCCGAGGCGATACCCGTCTTCGTCGGCGATGCTTCCGCCCTGGCCGCCAAATCCGACACTACCGTGGCCACCGCCATAGGGACGAGCGCCATAGGAGCGATCCTCCTCGGGCCAGTGGGCCTCGTGGGTGGGTTGCTCGTGAAGGGGGATGCCCCCGACGTGGCTCCCGGAACGCCGATCTACCTGGAAACAGCTTCGGCCACGCCCGTGAAAGGTTACGCCATTCCGCCGTCGCTCCAGGGGCTCCCGGGAGGTGTCAAGCCGCCTGCCCCGCAGGAAGGCACCGCCCATGAGGAGTTCGAACAACCTATGGAGGGTGGCGACCTACTTGAGTAGAGGCAGAAGGGTCATTGCGTCAATAGCCGCGGGGGTATTGCTCTTCGCCGGAGCGGCCTCGGCTGTCGACCTGGGGGATCTCATCGGTGTGATAGGGGGAGGGCTCATCGTAGGCGCCTTGGGGAACCAGATAAACGACTTCATCAACACCGTCACCTTCAACAGCGGCGTGGGAACCGATGAAGAGACCAAGGTCATTCCCATCGTGTCCGTCGGGAGCGGTACGTCCATAGGGGCGGCCCAGGTGGCGGGCCCCAAGGCGGAAGTGGACAAGGTCAAGGCCGTGGCGGAACTTTCGGTAAGCTTCATGGGCCGGATAGGGGTCAGGGTGCTCGTGCCCATCGACTCCACTAACCCGCTGGAGAGATTCCGCAGGGTCCAGAAGGTAGGGGTCTCGGCGGTCATCAACTACAAGCTTTAGTTGGCGTCCTTTATCTCATTGCTTCGGCCCGAACGGGGGGAGTGCGGTGGTTCCTGAAAGCAAGCGGCGCTTCTTCCTGATCGCCGCGGTCGTGCTGGTGTTGCTTTTCGCCGTCGGGCTGGTGAGGGACCTTCTCCTGGGCCGAGAAGATGTCGCCGTGTCCCTGGAGACGCCCGCCATTATAGTGGAGGGCCTTGACGTCATCAGGCAGGAAAAGGGGGATGACTGGCATCTGAGGGCCGAAAGGGCGCAAAAGAGCGATGACCTCAGCGAGGCGGAGGATATAGACCTGTTCATCCGGTCCAAGACGGGGGTCCTGTGGGATATGACCGCCCCGAGGGGGACCATCTTTGAGGATTCCGGCGGGGTCAGGCTTTTCCAGGTCACGGGGCATATCACCCACCCCTCGGGGGAACTGGACTGGAACGCGCCCGTCGCCGACTGGGACGAAGGGGGTTCGGTCTGGAAGCTCCCCGAGGGTCTCGAAGCCTCGGACGACCGCCTCGTCCTTGTGGGGAGCCGGGGCCGGATAACCATGTCCGGCTCCGTCGTTGTGGAGGAAGGAGCGGTGGTCACATGGCAGGGGACAACCCGATGAGGGCGGGCGCTTTTCTCCTGGCGCTTTCATTTTTGCTCTTCGGCCCCCTAGCGGCGTCGGCCGGCGACGGCCGGATCGTGCTGGAGGCGGACAGGGTTGAGTTTGACCAGGCCTCGGGTTTTGCCGTCGCCACGGGGGCGGTTTGCATCAGCAGGGACCTGCTGAGGGTTTTCGCCCCCAGGATCGAGTATTCGGCCGTCGATAACACCATCGAGGCCTTCTCGGAACCCGGCGGGAAGAAGGTGGTCCTCTTTCACGGTCCCCAGAGGCTGGAAGGGGAGCACCTGGCCCTCGACATGGTCTCCGGCGAGGGGCTCTTCCGGAACGCTTCGGGCGGCTTTCCGGCTGAAAAAGGTGAGGTATACGCATCGGGCTCCGACGTGACCACCACCCGTGTCAAGGAGGGGCAGCGCTTCGGATCGATCCCCGGCAGGGTCCAGAAGGACCTCGTGACGGGGGACCAGGTCTACCAGTGGAGGAACGTCGGTTTCACCACCTGTCCCGCCGAAAATCCCCACTACCAACTGGTCTCGAAACGGCTCGTGGTCATCCCCGGTTTCCGGCTCGTCGCCTCGAAGCCGGCCGTCTACATAGGAGGGAAATTCCTGCTCTCCTATCCCTTCGACTATGTTATCGACCTTTCGAACGGCAGCCGCAGCCAGTTCCTCCCCCAGGTGATGTACGAGGGCGACAAGGGTGTGGGCGTATCCTACGGGGCTCCCCTGGCCATGGGCGATGTCAACGCGCGCTGGAAGGCCTTCCTTTGGTCCGGGGTAGGGCTGGAGGCCGTCCTCTCCGTTGATCACCGGTTCAGCGACGGGATCGTTTTTTTCGCCGACGCCTCCTACACCTGGGATGGCGACCGTGAGGAAAAAAGGTTCCGCCCGAGTTGGGGCGTGGATTACGAATTTGGAGGATGGACGGGAAGGTTGTGGTGGTCCCGGGCGGAGAGCGTCGAGGTGGAAAAGGACCTGGGCGAGACTTTTGAGGGCCTCATCGACAGGAGCCCCGAATTCACGCTGTTATCACCCTGGTGGACCCTCCCCGGCGTGCTGGGGCAATGGCGCTTCATGGCGACCTGGGGAGATTACGAGGTCTCTTCCGAGGGCGGCACGGTGAAGTCTAGTTCATCGAGGCTCGGCCTTGGAGCTGCCTACGAAGGTGAAACGAAGTTCGGCAACGTCGCCCCTTTCTGGGGGGCCGAGTATTGGTGGTACGACTACGGGTCGCCCGGCGACAGCCAGAAGGTCATGACCGTCAGGCTGGGCCTTGCCTGGCCCCTGGGTCCGGTCACCATGACGAGCCTTTGGAGGAAACGATGGGTCGAGGGAGGTTCGCCCATGGCTTGGGACGACCTCTCCGACAGCGAGGTCTTCTACCAGAAGGCGGAGATACCCTTCGGGGAACACTGGAGCCTGGCCGTCAGGGGAGGCTACAACCTCCGGGATAGCAGCCTCGACGAAATGTACTACCGCCTGAGTTACGACAGCAAGTGCTGTTTCAGGGTCGAACTGGTCTACCGCGATGATCGGGTCGGCGAGGACGACTGGGCCGGGATGGTATTCGTCCTGAACGCCTTTCCAAGTCACCCCTTCTTCCTGGGCCCGCGAGAGGCCGGGGAGTACAACCCGTGATACCCGCAGAGCCCACCAGGGTGGCCGTCCTTTTCGGGGGGGACAGTCCCGAAAGGGAGGTTTCCCTCTCCAGCGGCAGGGCGCTATGCTCCGCCCTCGAGGTCGCGGGCTTCCTGGTAGAACCCCTGGAGGCCGACTCCCCCCGCCGCATGCTTGAAATGGCAGGGCGCTCCGACGCCGACGTCTTCTTCATAGCCCTTCACGGTTCATGGGGGGAAGACGGGAGGATCCAGGCCGCCCTGGGACTGATGGGCAAGGTCTATACGGGTTCGGGTGCCACGGCCTGCGCCCTGGCCATGGATAAGAGGGCCAGCAAGGCCCTTTTCACCGCCGACGGCGTTCCGACGCCACGGGCGGTCTGCCTTTTTCCAGGCGACAGGGTTTCCGGCGCGGCCGAAATGAAGGCGGCCGATGCCCTCAAGCGGTGGGGCAGGATCGTAATAAAGCCATCGGGGTGCGGGAGCACCGTGGGGGTGACGATCGTATCCTCCCAGGCCGAGGTGGAGGAAGCCCTTTCGCTGGCCTTCTCCTTCGACAGTGCGGTCCTCGTGGAGGAATACATCCCCGGGAGGGAGATCACCGTGACCGTGTGGGAGGAGAGAGAGGAGACCTCCCTGCTCCCCGTGATCCAGATAGAACCCCGGCAGGGTTTTTATGACTACCAGGCCAAGTACACCCCGGGACAAACGGAATACCTCTGCCCTGCGCCCATGGCGCCCGTGGAACTGGAGAGAGTGGCGGGAGCCGCCGTCGCGGCCCACCGGTCTTTGGGCTGCAGGGTTTTCAGCAGGGTGGACATGAGGCTGACCCGAGAGGGTCACCCCTATGTCCTGGAGGTCAACACAGTTCCTGGGATGACGGCCATGAGTTTGGTGCCGAGATCCGCGGCCGCCATGGGGTGGGGTTTCGATGAACTCGCCCGGAGGATCGTTCGGTCCTCCATGGAGTTGAGGTCCGCTGGGACCGGTCCTTTAACCCGTCGGTAGGATGGATATATCGGTGATCCTGAACTTCCTGGTGCCCTTGGGGACCTCGACGGAGAGCTCCTCGCCGACGGTCTTGCCGATCAGGGCCTGCCCGACGGGGCTGCTCGCGGATATCCTGTTCGCGGCAGGGTCCGACTCCTCGGAGCCGACGATGGTATAGCTGAGGCTTTTGCCGCCGTCGAGATCCAGGAGGGTCACCGTCGTCCCGAGGCCGGCCTTCGAGGGGTCGATGTCCTCGGGCTCCACGATCCTTGCCTTGCCCAACTGGTACTCCAGCCACTGTATCCTCGTTTCCAGCTTGCCCTGGGCTTCCTTGGCGGAATGATACTCTGCGTTCTCATTGAGATCTCCGAAGCCGCGGGCTTCTTCCAGCAACCTTGCTATCTCCTGGCGCCCCTCGCTTCTTAGTTCGACCAGTTCTGCCTTCAGTTTTTCGTATCCCTCCCGGGTCATGTCGATGTGGTCTGTCGTTGTAACATCTGACATGGGTCGATCCTCCCTTCGGGGGGAATATGATGTCCGCTGATGGCGTATTTTAACAGACTGTCAAGACTTGGGCAACAGGGTGAGGTTTAATGTGACCGGGACCACTCCGCTTGACAAATCCAGCCCGGGGTCCTATAAAGAAGGACATCCGTGGAAGTATCGCGGTCATTGGATAAGGTAAAGGCGATGAAGGGGAGAGTAGGTGTTTTTAGCGCGCCAGAGAAAGGGGCCCAAAGGCTGGGAGGCCCCTTCGCGAGGAAAACGTTGAAGACCACCCCGGAGCAGGATCCGAAGCCCTGGCGAAGGGATAAGGTGACGGGGACCCGCCCCTGACAGCGGGGACGAGGGCCGGCGCCAACTTGCCGGAACCGGAGTGGAACCGCGGAAAGAGCCCCTTTCCGTCTCACGGGTAGAGACGGGAAGGGGCCTTGTTTTTTCAAGATATGGAGGGAGAGCTTGAGGATGAAGGGTATTTTAAGTCGTTACAAGACCTTGTTGCCGATCAACCCGGGGACGCCCCTCGTCTCCCTGGGGGAGGGAGAGACCCCTCTCATACCCCTTGAGACGCTGGGGGAGGAGCTCGGCCTGCGCCTTTTCGCCAAGTACGAGGGGGCCAACCCCACGGGGTCCTTCAAGGACAGGGGGATGGTGCTGGCTGTCGCCAAAGCGCTGGAGGCGGGGGCGAAGGGGCTGGTATGCGCGTCGACGGGCAACACCTCCGCCTCGGCCGCCGCCTATGCTGCAAGGTCAGGTCTCCCGTGCACGGTTCTCCTGCCCAAGGGGAAGGTCGCCTCAGGGAAACTTGCCCAAGCCCTCATCCACGGCGCGAGGGTCGTAGCCATCAGGGGTAATTTCGACGAGGCCCTGGAACTGGCCCTCGCCCTCTCGAGGGAGATGGGCCTGGCGGTGGTCAACTCGGTTAACCGCTACCGGCTCTGGGGGCAGAGGAGCGTGGCCTGGGAGATGACCGATGAACTCGGCCGCCCGCCCGACGCCGTGGTGCTCCCCGTGGGCAACGCCGGTAACATCACCGCCGGCTGGGCCGGTTTCGTCCAATACCGCCGCGCCGTGAAGGCCGACTCCGTTCCCGCCATGATCGGTGTGCAGGCCGAAGGTGCCGCGCCGCTCGCCCTTGGGAAACCCTGCCCTGCCCCTGAAACGGTGGCAACGGCCATCAGGATAGGGAGGCCGGTGAACGGGAAGAAGGCGGCCTGGGCCGTCCGTATGAGCGGCGGGAAGTTCTTGGCCGTGAGCGACGAGGAGATCCTGGGGGCCCAGAGAAGGCTGGCGGCCCATGAAGGCGTTTTCGCCGAGCCGGCATCCTGTGCCGGGATAGCCGGCCTATTACGGTACGCCGGGCAAGGGCTCATCCCCCGGGGCTCCACGGTGGTGGCCATCCTCACCGGTAACGGGCTGAAGGACCCCGCTACGGCCGTGGCCGGCGCTGGAGCGCCCCTTGAGATCGACGCCGAGGTGGGGGCCCTCAGGGAGGCCTTGTCATGAACGGCCCCTCGATCCGCATCCGGGTCCCGGCGACCACGGCCAACCTCGGCTCGGGCTTCGACACCATCGGCCTCGCCCTCTCCCTTTACAACCTCTACGACGTCTTCGATATAGATGAGCCCGGGGCGTACCGGATGGAGGTCATCGGCGAGGGGAGCGCCGAACTTTCCGACCCTGAATCAAACCTGATAATAAAGAGCTATGAGAGGGCCTGCGAGGAGTGGGATCTTCAATGCCCCGGTTTTTCCTTGCGCTGCCTCAACGCCATCCCCCTCTGCCGGGGGCTGGGAAGTTCCTCCACCGCCGTCGCGGGGGGCGTGATGATAGCCAACGCTTTCCGGAAGGAGCCCCTGCCCGTCGAGGAGCTGATCCCCCTGATGGTGGAGATCGAGGGTCACCCCGACAATATCGTCCCAGCCTGCCTCGGCGGCCTTGTCGTCAGCGGCGCCGGCGAAGGGAGGCTTCGGTACGTGAAGCTCCCACCGCCCCCCGGTGATATTTTCGCCGTCGTGGCCGTCCCGGAGGTGAGGGTCAGGACCGAGGACGCCCGCAACGCGCTCCCCAGGGAAGTGAGCCTGGGCGACGCCGTCTTCACGCTGAACAGGGCCGCGATCCTGGCAGCGTCCTGGGCCGCGGGCAAGTGGGAGAACCTCGCCTGGGCCATGGACGACAGGCTCCACCAGCGGTTCCGGGCGAAACTCTTCCCCGGGGGCGAGGTGATCCTGGAGAAGGTCAAAGGCGTTCCGGGATGCCTTGGCGCCGCCATAAGCGGTTCCGGCCCGAGCGTGCTCGCCTTCGCGAAGGGAGCCCCGCGGGGTGTTGCCGAGGCCATGTGCCGGGTATTCAGGGAGCACGGTGTGAGGTCCCGTTTCTTCGTCCTCGATGTGGATGAGGCAGGTGCCGTGGTTGAGCGGGTTTCTCCGGGGGTGACCCGGCCATGAGCATCGAGGTCCTGAAGTACGGGGGTTCGTCCCTGACGGGGGAGGGGAGGATCGAAGCCGTCGCGCACCAGGTGGCCGACCTCCACCGGAAGGGCGTTTCCCTGGTCGTAGTGGTATCGGCGGTGGGCCGCACCACGAAGGAACTCATCGAGACCGCCAACGGTTTCGCCGGTCGGTTGAACCGCCGGGAGGTGGACCAGCTCATTTCCACCGGTGAGCAGCAGAGTATGGCCCTTCTTACCATGGCCCTGGGCGAGATGGGTATCCCCGCCCGTTCCTTCGCGGGCTGGCAGGCAGGGATAAGGGCCGGCGGCATATTCACCGACGGACGGGTCCTTTCCGTGGACCCCCGGATGGTGGCGGGGTCCGTCGAAAAGGGTGAAGTAGCCGTCGTCGCCGGTTTCCAGGGTGTCACCGACGGGGGGGATGTCATAACCCTGGGCAGGGGAGGGTCGGACCTGACCGCCGTGGCCCTTGCCGCTGCCCTGGAGGCTGAATGCTGCCGGGTCTTCACCGATGTGGAAGGCATATTCTCCGCCGACCCGAGGGTAGTCCCGGGGGCTTTCCGCCTCGAGAAGGTCAGTTACGGGGAGTGCATGGAGATGGCGGCCGCAGGAGCCAGGATCCTCCAGGCGAGGAGCGTGGAGCTCGCCTGGAGGTACGGGGTGCCGCTTTTCGTCGGTTCCAGTTTCGGGAAGGGGAGGGGGACCTGGATAATGAGGGATGATGTTTCCGAGGGGTTCGTGGTGCGATCGATAACCCACGATACGGAGGTCGCCAAGGTGGCCGTGCTGGGGGTCCCCGACAAACCCGGGATCGCGGCCAGGGTTTTCTCCTCCCTGGCCGGGGCCGGGGTGGGCGTCGAGATGATAATCCAGAGCATCATGAGGGGTCAGGTCAACGATATAGCCTTTCTCGTCAGGAAGGAATTCCTGGGCGAAGCCATTGATGTATGCCGCAGGACAGCCAGGGATATCGAGGCCCAGGGCGTGGCCTTCGATACGGAGGTGGGCAAGATCTCCCTCGTGGGAGCGGGCCTGTCAAATCATCCCGACGCGCCGGCGAGGATGTTCTCCATACTGGCAGGCGAATCCGTCAATATCGACATGATCTCCTCCACCTCGATGTCCATCACCTGCGTGGTCTCTTCGGCCGACGTGGAAAGGGCTGTCGCCGCCCTGCATAAAGCTTTCATTGAAGAGGCCGCGGTATGAGGGTCGCGCTGCTCGGCGCGACGGGTCTCGTGGGCCGGGAAATGATGCGCACCCTGGAAGCGAGGGGTTTCCCCGCCTCAGAGGTCGTACCCCTCGCCTCTTCCCGCTCCCGGGGTTCCAGGGTCCCCTTCAGGGGTGGCGAGCTGGAGGTCCTGGAGGTGAACGCCGACTCCTTCGTGGGGGTGGACATAGCCTTCTTCTCCGCCGGCGCCGACGCGTCGAGGAGATGGGCCCCCGAGGCGAAGAAGAAGGGCGCTGTCGTGATCGATAACAGTTCGGCCTGGAGGATGGATCCCGACGTGCCCCTGATGGTACCCGAGGTCAACCCCGGGGCTATGGCGGGGCATAAAGGGCTGATCGCCAACCCTAACTGCGCCACCATCCAGGCGGTCATGGCCCTGAAGCCTCTTCACGACGCGGCCGGCCTCGTGCGGTTTTCGGTCGTCACCTTCCAGTCCGTGTCGGGCACCGGCAAGGAGGCCATCGAGGAACTGGCGGGGAATTCAGGGGCTTTCCTGTCCGGCGAGGAGGGCGCCGCCTCGGTGTACCCTCACGACATCGCCTTCGACGTCTTGCCCCAGATCGGCGGTTTCGATGAGGACGGTGTCAGCGAGGAAGAGTGGAAGATGATCAGGGAGTCCAGGAAGATCATGGGGATCCCGGGCCTCGAGGTGAGGTGCACCGCTGTCAGGGTCCCGGTTTTCAGGGGCCATTCCGAGGCCGTCACCGCGATCTTCGAGAGGGTCCTGACCCCGGGGGAAGCGAGAGAACTGCTTTCCTCCGCGCCGGGTGTACGCCTGCTCGATGAACCCTCGAAAGGTCTTTACCCCACGGCGAGGGGTTCCCAGGGACGGGAACCGGTCTTTGTCGGCAGGGTCAGGAGGGACACCATAAGCGAAAAGGGCCTCATGATGTGGGTCGTCTCCGACAACCTCCTGAAAGGTGCCGCCCTTAACGCCGTGCAGATAGCCGAGGCCCTCGCCTTCCGGTGATATTCGGCCCTTTCGGTGCTTTGCTGCCCGGGGGGGCGGGGAATAAGGTAAAATAGCGGCGGCGCCCGACGGGCGCCGCCATCTCGCTTTTTGAGGACGGTGCCTGTGACCATGGATAAAAAGGCCGCCTTAATGATCCTGACGGCTCTTATGCTCCTCGCTGCCGCCGCGGCGACCGGGGCCGACCAGATGCAGCTCACCTCCGACACCCTCCAGTACGACCCTTCGGGGGGCGTCGTTTTCGCCTCGGGGCACGTCAAAGTCGTCGGGAGGGGCGCCGAGATAACCTCCGAAGAGGGCGAGTTCGACCCGACGGGGGCGCGCTCCCTGTTCAGGAAGAACGTCCTGGCCCGGTGGCCCGAGAGGCGGCTTACCATGGACTGCGATGAGATGATCGTGGAGGAAACCCCCAGGGGCCAGAAGATCATCGCCCGTAAGGTGACCCGGTTCCACGACCCGGCCAGGAAAGTGACCGTGCGCGCCGAGACGGTGGAAGGGTTCGTGGTCGGCGGGGTGTTCACCGAGTTCGACGCCCGGGGCGGCGTCGTGGCCGATGCTGTCGCCCCCGACGGTGAACCCACCAGGGTTTCCGGCGGCAGGTCGCGATACTCCCGGGACCGACAGACGCTGGAATTCACCGGCGGGGCCGTGGGGGTACAGAAGAACCGCAGGATCACCGCCGATACCTTCATCGTTCACCTTGAAAGCGGAAAGATCGAAGCCGTGGGGAACCCCCGCATGGAGGTCGACCTTCCTCCCCAGGAGGTCCAATGAGCAACCGCTTCCTCTGGGCTCGTTCGCTGAGCAAGAGCTACAAGGGGCGCACCGTCGTATCCTCGGTGGACCTGAAGGTCAGGCAGGGGGAGATCGTGGGGCTTCTCGGACCGAACGGGGCCGGGAAGACCACCACCTTCTACATGGTCCTGGGCATTGTGAAACCCGATTCGGGGAGGATAATGATCGACAACGACGATCTCACGGGGCTCCCCATGTACATAAGGACCAGGCGGGGGATAGGCTACCTCCCCCAGGAGGCTTCGGTCTTCAGGAGCCTTACCGCCCGGGAGAACATTGAACTGGTCCTCCAGGAAAAGGGCGAGTCCAGGAGGAACATCGTCCTCCTGACCTCTGACCTGATCGAAGAGTTCGGGCTGGGCGAGGTGGAGGACATTCCCGGTTACGCCCTTAGCGGTGGCGAACGGCGGAGGGTAGAGATCGCCCGCAGCCTCGCCATGAAGCCCTCCTTCATCCTGCTGGACGAGCCCTTCAGCGGTATCGACCCCATTGCCGTCTACGACATCCAGCAGATAATACTGAGGCTGAGGACCAAGGGGTACGGCATCCTGCTCACGGACCACAGCGTCAGGGAGACCCTGGCCATAACCGACAGGACCTACCTTATCCACCGGGGGCAGATCCTGGTCGAAGGCACCCCCTCGGAGGTCGCCGAAAGCGAAGCGGCGAGGAAATTCTACCTGGGGGAAAGGTTTTCGCTGTGAAGGGGTGGGATCTCGCCCCAGGTTCCGTTGCAGACAGCCTCGGCCACCCTGGCGGCGGCGGTCTCGACGGGCGGCGAAAGGCCTTCCCTGAGCCCCGTGAAGGCGGGTTGTATGGCTATGATCCTTATACGGGTCGCCCCTTCGAAGGGGGCGAGAAGGACCGAAAGGGGGATGCCGTGGGAGGAGAGGGCCGCCCCTTCCACGTCCCGGAGCCCGAGAAGGCGCGTCTCCCCCGGTTCACCGCCGCAATCGGCCGCGTCGATAATTATGAGGTTCTCCGGGGGGGCCTCCCTGAGAGGGGCGAGGTGGTTCTCGGGGAGAACACCGCAGAGGAAGACCCGTACCCACGGCAACGCCCGGGTCTTGACCATCTCGGCGGCCCTGATGCCGACGGCGTCGTCTCCCATGAGTTCATTTCCCATGCCCCATACGAAGGTGAGCCCTTTCATGGCCCTTCACCCTTTCCCGCGTCCCCCGCGCCGAAGGCTGGTGTCCTGACATGAGTTCCCCCGGTTCCAGGATGGTCCGTCACTCCCTCAGGATGATGGCCGGGACCTTCCTGAGCCGCATCCTGGGCCTCGCCAGGGAGGTCCTGACGGCGGCCCTCTTCGGGGCGACGCGGCAACTTGACGCCTTCCTCGTGGCCTACACGCTGGCGAACCTCTCCAGGAGGCTGCTGGCCGAAGGGGCCCTTTCGGCCGCCTTTGTGCCCGAGTTTACCAGGACCCTCGCGAAGGACGGCCCCGCTTCCGCCCGTTCCCTGGCCAGGCAGATCATGTCGGTGCTTCTCGCCGCCACCATCCTCGTGACCGCCGCCGGCATGGTAGCGGCCCCTGTCCTGGTGAGGGTCATGGCGCCGGGCTTTGACGCCGAGGGTACCCGGGCGGCCGTGTCGCTGACGCGCCTCATGTTCCCCTTCCTGGTCTTCATCTCCGTCGCGGCCCTCGCCATGGGGGTATTGAACAGCCTGGACTGCTTTTTCGTCCCGGCGATAGCCCCCGCCCTGAGCAACGGCGTCTTCATCGTTTTCCTGGCGATTGTAACACTCCGGTGGGGGGTCTGGGGCCTCGGCTGTGCGGTTCTGCTGGGGGGAGTGACCCAGATGGTCCTCCAGTGGGCCTGGTCGGCGAAAAAGGGGGTCCTCCTGGTACCGGCCATGCCGAGAAGGGACAACGAGGCCCTCTCCAGGGCGATGAGGCTCTTCCTACCCTACGCCGCGGGGCTCTCCCTGAACCAGCTCATACCCCTCATAAGCCGCATGCTGGGGTCGTTCCTGGAGGAAGGGGCCATTTCGGTCCTGAACTATGCCGACAGGGTGCTCCAGCTGCCCCTGGGGCTCTTCGTCATAGCCATATCCCAGGCCATACTCCCCCAATTGTCCCGGCAACTCCTGGCGGGGGAGGAGGACTTCTTCCAGGGCGTGAGGGAGGCCCTGAGGTACGGCCTCTTCATCGTCCTTCCCGTGGCCCTGGGGATGGTCTTTTTCTCTGGTGAGATCATCCACCTGCTCTTCTTCCGTGCCGCCTTCGGCGAATGGGCGTGGAGGGGGACCGCCGGCGCCCTGGCAATGTACTCCCTCGGGCTTCCCGGGATGGCCTGCTCGACGATCCTCCTCAGGGCGCTCTACGCCCGGGGTCTGCCCAGGGAGGCCATGATCGTGACCGCCTTCAGCGTGGGTGCCAACGTGGTGTTCAGCCTCCTCCTGATCAGGCCCATGGGTATAAACGGTCTCGCCCTGGCCTCATCGCTGGCCTTTTCGGGGACGGCGCTGCTGACCTGGAGGCTGCTCCCGGGACAAAAAAGCGCGGAGAGCCTCTTCCGTCGGGACTGGGTCATCCCCCTGGCGTTGGGTTTGGGCCTGATGGGGCTGCTGCTGGTTTGCTTGAAAATACTGTTCCCTTATCCTCTTTACGGGAGTATCCTTTCAAAGAGCTCCTGGATGGCACTGCCGCTGCTGCTGGGAGCCGGGGCTTACGCCCTGGTCACCTGGAAGGCCGGGAGCCCGGAGTGGGCCTGGATCGTGGAGGCTTTCAAGGGCCGGAAACCAAAAACCGTAAATCGTGAATCGTGAATCGAAAAAGCCGTAAATCGTGAATCGTGAATCGTGAATCGAAAAATCCGTGAATCGTGAATCGGATACCTAAAACCGTAAATCGGAAACCGGAGAACCGGAAACCGGAAACCGGAAACCGGAAACCGGAAACCGGAAACCGGGAAGCCAAGGCCAAGGCAAAAGGCGTAAATCTGAAATCAAAATCCGTGAACCGGAAATTGTGAGTCGAGAATCGATGAATGATCAAGGGGGATTATTCCGATTTGTCCATAAGCATGAGACCTCATTGTAATCTTGATGTATGGAATCAAGCCATGGAACTGGCTAAGGTTATTTACAAAGCCACAAAGGGTTTCCCCTCGGAGGAACGCTATGGGTTGACCGGACAGTTGAGACGCTGCGCGGTCTCAATTCCAAGCAACATAGCAGAAGGCGCGTGCAGAGGTTCTCGGAAGGATTTTCTTCGGTTCCTGATGATAGCGAGGGGTTCACTGGGAGAACTGGAAACCCAGTGCCGCCTGGCCGCCGATCTGGGATATCTGCAAGACGGGAATCCCATTTATGAAAAAGCCGACAGGATTTTCCAAATGCTTTGTGGGTTGATTCGGTCACTGAGAGATTAAGGGGGAACAGTATCGGGGATCACCCCGATAATCTCCTCGTTAATGGCGAGCTGATTCCCGGCTTTTGCCTTTTTCATTGTTCCTTGAGCATTGGCCTTTTCGACTCCCGCTTCACGATTTGCGGTTTTTAGTTTCCGGTTTACGGTTCACGATTTACGATTCACGGTTTTTAGTTTCCGATTCACGATTTACGGATTTTGTTTCCGATTCACGGTCCACGGTTTTGATCCTCGTTTTCCGATTTTGGTTTTTCGATTAACGATTCACGGTTTACGGTTTTTTTTCGATTTACGATTTACGATTCACGGATTTTCCGATTTACGGATTTTACTTCAAAGGAGGTTATGACCTTTGAGGAAGTCTATATTGTTTTTAGCGGCGATGATCCTGCTGGTGTCCGCGGCGACCGCCTTTTCCACCGACCTGGAGGTGCTGGTGAAGGAACGGAGCGTCACGCTCTACCCGGAGGGTCAACTCCTGGGTGACCTTGTGATCGGGGCGAGGGGCAAGATCCTCTTCGTCTACGTGGACAAATCCCTGGCCCACGCCGTACGGGGCACCGAAATGCCCCCCGAGTGGCTTTCCTGGCATTCCCGTTACTGGGGAACCGACCAGGCCAAGGGTAAAGCACTTTTCATCATCCGATACGAGGCCAACAAGCCCTGGACCTTCGACCCCGGCGATATTTTCATCGGAGGAAGGCGCCTCGAGCGGGGCGATATCCTGACCGACAAGGCTTTCATCGCTGAGGGGGACCTCCCCTCCGGTGCGGAGGGCATCCTTTCGGTCGTCGTTCCCCTGGAGAGCGCCGCGCCCGGGAAGGTCACGACCATGGCCTACCTGGAGGATTCCGTCGAATGGACCGTGCCGGCTAAATGAGCACCGAACACCTTTTCCGGTGCGCCTCCTGCGGAGAGAGGTTCACGAGCGGGTGTCGCCCCTCCCGTTGCCCGAGTTGCGGTGCCAGGGCTTTCATCCACGAAGCGGGGCCGCCCCTCGGCAAGGGGTCGAAGGGCTGTTCCGGTTCCTGCCAGGGGTGCCCCGGTTGCCGGCATTGAATCCCCAGGGACACGGCCCGGTCGTGCTGGGCATCGAGACGAGTTGCGACGACACGGGGGTCGCGGTCCTGGGTTTTGACGGCCGGGTGAGGTCCTCCTTGCTCTCAAGCCAGGCGAAGGACCACGCCCTTTTCGGTGGTGTGGTGCCGGAACTCGCCTCGAGGAAGCACCAGGAGGCCATCATCCCCCTTTTGAGGGCGGCCCTCGCCGAAGCCGGGGTGGAGGACCCCTCGAGCCAGGTGGGGCTCGTGGCAGTCACCACGGGGCCGGGGCTCATGGGGTCGCTCATCGTGGGCTTCATGACGGCCAGGGGCCTTTCCCAGGCCTGGGGTTGCCCCCTGGTGGGGGTCAACCACCTGGAAGGCCATATATTCGCGAACCGCGTAGCCCATGAGGAGCTCGAAACGCCCTTCCTATGCCTGATCGTCTCCGGCGGCCACACCGAGGTGATCCTGGTGGAAGGGTGGGGCGATTACACCCTCCTGGGGAGGACCAGGGACGACGCCGCGGGGGAGTGCTACGACAAGGTGGCCAGGATGCTGGGGTTGCCCTACCCGGGTGGCCCCGAGGTGGACCGGCTCGCCGCCTCGGGCGACCCCGATTCCTTCGATCTCCCGGTGCCCCTGGGCGCGACCGGCCGGGTGGAGTTCAGCTTCAGCGGCTTGAAGACCGCTGTGCTGTGGACCGTGAACAGGATAAATAGCGAGGGGCGGAGCCTTCCCCTGGCCGATATCTGCGCTTCCTTCCAAAAGGCCGCCGTGGAGGCGCTGCTGGGAAAGATGATCCTCGCGTCAAGGCTTACCGGCGTCGGGAGGGTCTGCCTTTCCGGAGGGGTTTCGGCCAACTCGGCCCTCAGGAAGGCCTTCAGAGACCGTTTCGGGGACAACGTTTTCATCCCCCCCCTTGAGCTTTGCACCGATAACGCCTCGATGATAGCCGCCGCCGGGCTTTTCAACTTTCTTCGGTCTGGCCCGTCGGGACCCGACCTCTCGCCGGATCCCTCGGCATCACTGACCGATAAGATCACGCAAAATGAAGTAAACTAGGAGAAAATAGAGAAATACTGTCCTTTTCAACGTTATTTACCCAGGAAGTATGGTCAAACCCCTTGAGATTGAAAGCCCAGCCTATTAATATCATTCGCGGTCATTTAGCACTCGATGCTATTGAGTGCTAACATTTTTTCAACATATGTCCGCAAGGAGGGGTATGGAAATGAAGTTGAAGCCGCTCGGTGACAGGATAGTCGTGAAGGTCCTCACCCAGGAGGAGAAGACAAGGGGGGGCATCGTGATCCCCGACACCGCCAAGGAGAAACCCCAGGAGGGGGAAGTCCTGGCCATCGGCTCCGGAAGGGTCCTGGAGAACGGGCAGAAACTCCCGCTCGAGGTCAAAAAGGGAGACAAGGTCCTTTTCAGCAAGTACGGCGGCACCGAAGTCAAGATCGAAGGCGAGGAACTGCTCATCCTCAGCGAGCGCGACGTCCTTGCCGTCCTTGAGAAGTAGTCCGGACAAATAATTTTCCTGAAGAGCCAGGAAGGAGGAAGAACAGAAATGCCTAAGATCCTTTCTTTTGGTGAAGAAGCCCGCAGAGCCCTTGAGCGCGGGATCAACAAGGTCACCGATACCGTGGGGAGTACCCTGGGGCCCAAGGGCCGCAACGTGGTGCTCGAAAAGAAGTTCGGCTCGCCGACGATCACTAACGACGGCGTGACCATTGCCAAGGAGATCGAACTCGAGGACCCCTTCGAGAACATGGGGGCCCAGCTGCTCAAGGAAGTGGCCTCAAAGACGAACGACGTGGCCGGCGACGGCACCACGACCGCTACCGTCCTCGCCAGGGCCATCATTCTTGAGGGCATGAAGAACGTGGCCGCCGGCGCCAACGGCGCCCTCATGCGGCACGGCATAGAGAAGGCCGTCGACCTGGTGGTCGACGAACTCAAGGCGATGGCCCACAACGTAAAGGAGCGGGAGAAGATCGCCCAGGTGGCCGCCATCTCCGCCAACGACCGCGCCGTCGGCGAACTGATCGCCGAGGCCATGGAGAAGGTCGGGGAAGAGGGCGTCATCACCGTCGAGGACAGCCAGACCGTCGGCACAACCTTGGAGATGGTCGAGGGACTCCAGTTCGACAAGGGCTATGTGAGCCCCTACATGATGACCGATCCCGAGCGCATGGAAGCCCACCTGGAGGACGTCTACATCCTCATTAACGACGGCAAGGTCAACAGCGTCAAGGACATGGTCCCCCTCCTCGAGAAAGTGGTCCAGACCGGCAAGCCCCTGCTGATCATCGCAGAGGACGTCGAGGGTGAAGCCCTCGCGACACTCGTGGTCAACAAGCTCCGCGGGACGATGCAGGTCGTCGCGGTGAAGGCCCCCGGCTTCGGTGACAGGCGCAAGGCGATGCTCCAGGATATCTCCATCGTGACCGGCGGACAGGTGATCTCCGAGGAGATCGGTCTCAAGCTCGAGAACGCCGATCTCTCCATGCTCGGCAAGGCCAAGAAGGTCAGGGTGACCAAGGAAGAGACCACGATCGTCGAAGGCGCCGGCGACCCCGACGCCATCAGGAAGCGCGCCGCCCAGATCAAGGCCGAACTGGAGGAATCCACCTCCGAGTACGATAAGGAGAAGCTCCAGGAGCGCCTGGCCAAGCTGGTGGGCGGAGTGGCCGTCGTCCAGGTCGGGGCCGCCACCGAGACGGAGCAGAAGGAACTGAAGCACCGGATCGAGGACGCCCTCAACGCCACCCGGGCCGCCGTCGAAGAAGGCATCGTGGCCGGGGGAGGCGTGGCCCTGATCAACGCCATCGAGCCCCTCGACAAGTTCATCGTCAAACTCGAAGGCGACGAGAAGACCGGCGCGACCATCGTCAAGAAGGCCCTCATCTCGCCGATCCACCTGATCGCCGCCAACGCCGGGTACCAGGGCGACGTGGTGGTCGAAAAGGTCAACGGCCTCAAGAAGGGCTTCGGCTTCAACGCCATGACCGGCGAGTACGAGGATATGATCAAGTCCGGCATCATCGACCCGGTCAAGGTCACCAGGAGCGCCCTCCAGAACGCCGGCTCCATAGCCTCCATGGTCCTCACTACGGAGACCCTCATGGCCGAAAAGCCCAAGAAGGAGAGCGAGATGCCCGCGATGCCCGGCGGCATGGGCGGGATGGATTATTGATAGACCCTCTAGTATAGAAAGGGCCCCCGCGGGGGCCCTTTTTTCATTGTGAGCGCCCCGTCCCGGTTCTGATAAACTTGTGTCGTGAGAGGTGATCCTTTTGAGTCCAGGAACGAGAGAGACCATCGTCATCATCGATTGCGGTTTTCAGCAGACCCAGCTGATCGCCAGGAGGGTCCGGGAAAAGGGTGTCTTCAGCGAGGTGGTCCCCTGTGGCGCCGGTCATGAAGCCATCATGGCCAGGGACCCAGCGGGGCTGATCATCATCGGGGGCCCGGCGACGGTCCTCGAAGATGACTCGCCCAAGGTCCCCGTGGAACTGCTCGACGGGAAGGTCCCGGTCCTGGGCGTCTGCTACGGTATGCCGTTGATCGCCAGTCTCCTGGGCGGCGAGGTCGAAAGGGGTGAGCCCGTCGGGTTCGAGAGGGGCAGGATCCTGGTAGAAGGTGGAGGAGGGGCCCTATTGCAGGGATTCCCCGCCGAAACGGAGGTCTGGGTGAGCCGCTGGGACCGCGTCCTGTCGCCGCCTCCGGGGTTCACGGTCACCGCAAGGAGCGAGTCCGGTACGATAGCGGCTTTTGAGGGACCGGGTTCCAGGGTTTCGGCCGTGGCCTTCCTTCCGGAGGCGCCCCAGGACCCGGGCGGTGCCGACATCCTCTCCAGCTTCCTTTTCAATGTCTGCCGGTGCCGGAAGGCCTGGGACCTCGGGGAGTGGGTAGAAACGACCGTGGGGGAGATGAAGAGCACTGTAGGCGACGGCCGTGTCGTCTGCGGACTCTCCGGCGGCGTAGACTCGACCGTGGCCGCCGTCCTCGCTTCGAAAGCCGTAGGCGACCGCCTGGAATGCATCTTCGTCAACAGCGGCCTCCTCCGGCTGGATGAGGCCGAGCAGGTCCTGGAGACCTACCGGGGATCCCTGGGGCTTAAGGTGCATTACGTGGACGCCTCCGATGATTTCCTCTCGGCCCTTAAGGGGGTGACTGACCCCGAGGCGAAGCGCAAGGCTGTCGGCGAGACCTTTATCAGGGTCTTCGAGCGCAAGGCTCGGGAGATAGGGGGGGCCTCCTGGCTCCTGCAGGGCACGATCTACCCCGACGTGATCGAGAGCGGCCCCCGCGGTAAGGGAACGCCGGCCGTCAAGAGCCACCACAACGTGGGCGGGCTCCCCCAGGAGATGGACTTTCAGCTCCTTGAGCCCCTCCGGGACCTCTTCAAGGACGAGGTCCGCAGGATAGGCGCCCTTCTCGGCGTCCCGGAGAAGATCCTGGGGAGGCACCCCTTCCCCGGGCCGGGCCTTGCCGTCCGCTGCCTTGGTGAAGTGACCCGCGAAAGGCTCGAAACCTTGAGGAAGGCCGACGCCCTTTTCATTGCCGAGATAAGGGACGAGGGGCTTTATGATAAGATGTGGCAAGCCTTCTGCGTGCTCCTTCCCGTGAGGAGCGTCGGAGTCACTAACGACGCCAGGACCTACGCGGAGGTCCTGGTGCTGAGAGCCGTGGGATCGCCCGACGGCATGACCGCCGACTGGGTCAGACTGCCCTCCGACCTCCTGGACAGGGTCTCCAGGAGGATCTGTAACGAAGTGGACGGGGTCAACAGGGTCGTCTTCGACATAACCGGTAAACCCCCGGCGACGATAGAATGGGAATGATCTTATTTTATTTGAGCAAATGAATTATCCAAGTGTTAAGCCTGCTATAGAAGTAAATGATGGAGAAATAAAGGTCATGGGCCTCGAGAAGGTGGCGGAACTTTCAGCACGTCCTTTAGTCCGGAATTTACCTCGTTGCCAAGGTCTATCCCAACAAACCGCCGCATGGATCCCATGTCGTAGAGAGCTTCTTCGGCTCCTGGGTCGCTGAGGTTGAACCAACTCTGCAGGAAATGGGTCCGAAGCATCCGTTCCAGCACTATGGGAGGTCTGCCCCTTCCCGGCTTGTGGTAGTAGGGTTCTATTAGGGCGCAGAGTTCCTTACAGGGGACGACCTGTTGCATCTGGGCCAGAAACTGCTCCCGCCTTGTGGGTTTTTTGTACTTCTCGAAGGTCATGGCGTTGGCAAGGCTCTTCTGGCTCTTCATGCGGGATCGGCTCCCTCAGAGGATGGTATGGTCGTACAGAAGGCTGGAATGGACAAACCAAGGCTGTCCCAACCATATTTTGCTAGGTCAAGGTCCGTTTCAAGAGGATTTTTTCAGAGATACCTAAATGATTAAACAAAATTACTTGAAATACCATTATATTTAACAAGTGGGAATGGATTTTTGGGGCCAAGAAAAATTGATTAGCAAATACATTAAAAATAGCGATACCAAAAACCATATTGTGCAATACAAATGGCTACAGTAATTTGCTTGATTGTAAGGTGTCGTTATCGGTTTGTGAGCTACGATTAAGAAGTTTAATCAAAATTCAGTGCTAGCATCAGAGAGGATATTGTTTTGTGGTGATAAATTATGGAAAAGCTTTTAGAAAAAACAAGTTCATACAATTTGCTTAACAACTTAATTCCGGGTAGTGTTTTCTGTTTTCTACTTCCAAGTTTTTGCGCTATTGATATTCTAAGTAATAGCGCAGTGGAGAACCTATTTATATATTATTTTGTAGGCATGGTCCTTAATCGGGTGGGTTCTATTGTAATAGAACCTATCGCTAAAAAGGTGAAACTCGTTTCGTTTGCAGATCATGACGACTATATTATGGCAAGTAAAATAGACCCCAAAATTGATGTTCTTTTGGAGACTAGCAATCTATATCGGACGATTGCTACTGGTGGGATTCTAATTATATTCGTGAAAATATTTATTGCTGTTGAGCCCTATTTACACGTGTTGTCTTGTGCGAGCCCCTACATCATGGCGGTTCTTCTATTTGTGATTTTCTTGCTATCATTTAGAAAACAAACCCAATATATTAATAGAAGAGTAAATAACGTTGTTAGAAATAAGAAAGAAATAAGAAAAAGGAAGATGAGGAATGAGTCTGATTGTGAAGTTTTATGATGTAGAACATGGCAGTTGTACGCATATCATTACACCAAACGGTAAGCATTATTTAGTTGATATTGGAACTAAATCGAATAGTAGTATTTCTCGACATCTGAAACAAAATTATTTTCAGTATCAGGGATGCATTGACTTCCTTGTTATAACGCACCCGCACATTGACCATATCGCAGATTTAGAAAACCTTTATGCATATAGCATCAAACCAAAGGTTTTGTGGCGTGATAAAGATGCTTTCCCATTGAGTATTTCGCGTAGCGATTCTCCTGCCCAAGTGTCACTCAAGAAAAAAGCGAATGAAATGCATAAGGAGTACAAATTCCCCATAATTGATTCAGAATCTCCAACGAACTCATCCTTTAACGGCGGGATAGAAATTGATCTATTTCCGGCATCTGTTGTCGAAGCAGAAAAGGATGATTTGAATTTCTTTTCATGCGTATTGGTTCTGCGCTACGTAGGGTTTAAGGTTGTCCTAACAGGCGACAATCCGGCTTCAAAATTAGAGGAAATGTTACAAATAGATAGCTTCCGTCAATCTATTGGTGACGCTACAGTATTATTAGCGCCTCACCATGGACGCAATAGTGGTTTTTGTGAGAGCTTTGTTAAAACAGTAAATCCCCACCTTACTGTCTTTTCGGATAAACCGATTCAACATGAAACTCAGGCTCATGCAGCACAGAAATATTACGATTTAACAAGAGGGGTCACGTGGGCTGGAACGCCACGTACGGTTTTTTCTACACGAAATGACGGAACAATTACTTTCACGTTCAATAACAACAATACATGGAGTATTAACACAAACTCAACCGAGTATTAAGGAGAATAAATTATGAGTATTGTAAAATCGTTTTCCGTTGGTAACGGCGATATGTTTTACATTAAACATGATGCAGACAGCTTCAGTGTCATTGACTGTTGCTATAGTACAGATGATGATTGGAAACGCCAATTGGATGAGATTGAGTGCAAGAGTAAAAACAAAGGAATAACTCGTTTTATCTCTACACACTCCGATGATGACCATATAAAAGGGCTTAAAGCTTATAATTCTCGTTTCAAAATCTCCAACTTCTATTGTGTGCGAAATGAAGCGACCAAAGTAGAAGAAACAGATGATTTTAAGGAATATAAAAGACTGCGTGATAACGAAAAAACTTTTTGGTGATTGCACCCTATTTGGCACTGGTATTAGGATGGTGCCATGGACCTCAAAGCCTATGAACACTTGATCCGTACCGAGTCTGCAGCCAGGAAATTCATGTTGGGATTTTGCTGGAAAAACCAACAAAGATTTTGTCCTAAATGCAGACAAAGAAAACTTTACAGGCTTACTGACGGTAGACGTCGATGCTCCCGTTGCGGTTATACCTTCCACGACTTCTCCGGAAGGTGGATTAATCTGGTTGACCTTGACTGCGGACAGTGGCTTCGGCTAATAAAGCTCTTCGAGCTGGAGCTTTCATCCCGAAAGATTGCCCAACAGCTGTCCGTTTCATACAAGGTCGCCCACAGGGCTGTAATGGTTCTTAGAGGGGCCATTATGGCCCATGCACCCGATTCCCAAAAACTCCTGGGCGGCGAAGTGGAAATAGATGAATCCTATTTCGGCGGCAAACGTAAAGGCAAACGCGGCCGCGGCGCCGCAGGCAAGGTCCCGGTCTTCGGCATCCTGGAAAGGGACGGACTTGTTCACGTGGAGGCCGTCCCGAACGTAAGGGCCGAAACGCTCCTTGGCATGACCATAAAGAAGGTGCGCCGCGGAAGCATTGTCTACACGGACAAGTTCAGGGTCTACGATTCCCTTATGTTCTGCGGATACAGGCACCTCAAGGTGGATCACGGCAAAAGGGTCTATGCCAGCGGCAAAGTCTACATCAATGGCCTGGAAGGCTTCTGGAGCTTTGCCAAGGAACGCCTTATCAAGCATCATGGTGTTTCAAGGACCTGGTTCCCTTATTACCTGAAAGAACTCGAGTTCCGGTACAATAACCGACGAAACGAAATATTCAATGTTCTCTGTCAGTATATATGTGACTTTACACCTCTTGTGCCAGATAGGGAGTAATCACCTTTTCGATTTACGCTTCACGATTCACGATTCACGCTTCACGCTTCACGCTTCACGCTTCACGCTTCACGCTTCACGATTTACGATTCACGATTTACGGCTTTTTCGATTTACGGCTTTTCGTTCATCCTTTGTGAGCCTTTTTGAAGAGTTCCAGGTAGCCCACCCGGTCGATCTTCCTCGGGTTGCTCTCGGTGGACATGTTCTCCTCCGACAGCAGTGCCAGTTTTTCCAGGTCCTCTTCCTTCACGTTGAGCGATCTGAAACTGGGGAGCC
>ERZ1026805.509-NODE-509-length-25545-cov-6.292664_pt1 | contig 25545 bp, 19 predicted proteins | sample MGYA00520883_ERZ1026805 | MGnify/ENA primary metagenome ERZ1026805 (study PRJEB33270, sample SAMEA104284476) | anaerobic digester metagenome | biome: Anaerobic digester microbiome; feature: mesophilic sludge digester; material: Anaerobic digester biomass | place... | reverse complement strand
CGGTTACAAGACATTTGCCACACGCTCAGTATTTGAATTCCCAGGGCAGATTACTGCCATCGTGGGACCCAATGGATCAGGCAAATCAAATATTGCGGATGCCCTGCGCTGGGTGTTGGGAGAACAGTCCTACTTGCTGTTGCGTGGACGAAAAACAGAGGACATGATTTTTGCCGGCTCGGAACAGCGTCCACGGGCTGGAATGGCACTGGCAAATATTACTTTTTATAATAACGACGGCTGGCTTCCCATCGATTACTCGGAAGTATCCATCAGCCGCCGGGCGTACCGGGATGGTGACAATGAGTATGTTCTCAATGGGCAACGGGTACGTTTGAAGGAAATCAATGAATTATTGGGGCAATCCGGGCTCTCAGAACGCACCTATACGATCATCGGGCAGGGTCTGGTGGATGCTGCCCTGTCACTCAAACCGGAAGAACGGCGGAGATTCTTTGAAGAAGCGGCGGGAATTGGATTGTACCGTTCCCGGCGTGAGGAATCTCTGAATCGGCTTGAAGCAACCCAGCGTAACCTGGAACGGGTCCAGGATATTCTGGGTGAACTGGAACCCCGCCTGAAAAGCCTGGAAAGACAGGCGCAAAGAGCATCCGAACATGAACGGATATCTGCGGACCTCAAGGTCCTGTTGCGCGAGTGGTATGGTTATCACTGGCACCGGATTCAAAAGGAAATCGAAAAAGCGCGCGAAGTTGTGCGGCTCCAGGAGATGAAATTGGAGCAGGCACGGCACAAGCTGGAAGGGGTTGAGCAATCCCTGGACGTGGTTCGAAAGCAGATGATTGATCTGCGCTCGAAGTTGAACATTTGGCATTCCGAATTGTCGGGATTCCATTCGGAATGGGAAAAGACAAGCCGGACTCTGGCAGTGCTGGAAGAAAGACAGCGGGCATATATCAGCCAGGAACAAACTTTGCAAAATGACCTGGCAAGATTACAGGAGGAAGAAAGCAGCCATGACCTGCAATGGCAACAAGCCCAGAAAGAACATGAACGCCTGACTGTTGAATTTACTGAAGCCCGGAATCAGCTGGATTCGGTCCGCAAAACGTTAATGACCAGGCAGCAGGATAGACAACAATTGGAAAAGGTGCTCCAGGAGCAAAGGAGACTGGTGGTTCAGGCGGAAACCAGGCTGGTTCAATCCAAAGCCCACCTGAATGAATTGCAGAATCGTTTGGAATCTTTGAAACGCAGCCATCAACTCATTCTCGAGGAACAAGCCGGGGCAGCTGACTCCCTGCAGTCAGCGGAGGAGCAGCATCATCAAGCAGAAGCCGCCAGGCAGGAAACTGATCGGGCGGTGCATCAGGCTGAAGAACAACTTGCCAGTGGGCAGGATGCATTACATGAATTGGAAACCCGACGTAAAGAACTCCTGGATCTGCAATCCCGATTGGGGGCACAGCGCTCAAGGTTGAGGGCACAGTTGGAAGTGTTGGAACAGGCAGAAAAGTCATTGAGCGGTGTGAACCAGGGTTCACGCACAATCCTTGAGGCGGTGAAATCAGGCAGGTTGAAGGGGGCGTACAAGGTCATCCATGAATTGCTGGATGTTCCAGCTGAACTGGAAACAGCAATTGCCGCCGCCCTGGGGGAAAGCCTGGATGGCATCTGGCTGGCAGGAGGGGGCAACCCCGAACAGGTGCTGGCGTTCCTGGAGGAAAACAGTAAAGGTCGGGCGGTTATTTATCCCCAGGAATGGGCTCAGACTGCAATTCTAAGTCATCTCGAGGATGCAGATTGTTTGGGATCAGCAGCAGATCTTGTGCACGCTGCTCCTGAAAACAGGGAGCTTGTCAATTGGTTGTTGGGTCAGGTTGTGATTATCAGACACCGAAATGCAGCCCGACGGATTCTCGCCTTGTTACCTGCGACAGCAAAAGTTGTCACCTTAAAGGGAGAAGTTTTTCTGGGCAATGGAGTGGTGATTGCCGGGCAGGAAAGCCGCTCCGGTGTGGCAGGCAGAACACGCCAAAAAAGGGAAATCAGCGAGGAACTGGCTAAAGTTGAAGATGATTTACACAGTCAAAACTCAATATTAAGTGATGTGGAGCAAAAATTAAATCAATTGCGCCAGGAGCAGGGTGAACAACAAAATATCCTGACTGCTGCCAGGCGATTACAGAATCAGGCAAATCAAAAAGTACAACAAGCCACCCTGGGATTGGCTCAGGTGAAACAAAAAATTAAATGGGAGACCGACCAGCGTCAAAACCTGGAGGAACAAATCCGCCGAACCTCAACTGAGATGGAGAGCGGGGGGTCTGAGATTCAGGCACTCATGGATGAGATCCAAAAACATCGCGAGTCAATCCAGGAGCTGATTGGGAAACTGAATGAACTTCCGACCGACGAATTTCAAGAACAGGTTGTTCTGTGGCAGACAACGACTGCCGTATCTGAAAAGGCTGTCATTAACGCAGCCAACCGGGAGGAAGAATATCGCAAGGCATTGGAATCCCGCCGCCAGCTTCAGCAGGCAGTTCAGCAGCGTGAAAAGGGATTGGTAAAAGCAAAGGAAGAATTAATCCTGGAACAACAATCCCTGATGGAACAGGAAAAATCCTTAAACGAACAGATATCCAGAACACAGATATTAATTCAACCGGCTGAAGAAGAAATGAGGGGTCTGGATGAACGATTTTCCCAGGTCCAGGATGATCAGATTTCCGCCCAGCAGGCGGTGAGCGTGGCTGATCGACATGCAACCCAGGCACAACTGGAGTATTCGCGCCTGCGTGAAAACTTTGATTCCCTCCAACGCCGCATTGAGGATGATTTTGGTCTGGTGGATTTTGAATATGCATCCACCGTTTCCGGACCGACACCTCTGCCATTGGAGGGGATGGTATCGGAATTACCGATGGTTGTTGAACTTGCCCCGGAAGTGGAGGAAAATATCAACCGGTACCGGGGACAATTAAGGAGGTTGGGTGCCATCAATCCTGAAGCACTGGGAGAGTATCGCTCCGTAAAGGAACGCAAGGAATTTCTCACCCAGCAGGTATCTGATCTGCGGCGGGCGGATACGGATTTGCAGGAAGTTATTACCGAACTGGATGACCTGATGAAGATGGAATTTCGGAAGACTTTTGACGCTGTCGCCATCGAGTTCAAGGAGATGTTCACCCGGTTGTTTGGGGGGGGAGCGGCGCGTTTGATGTTAACGGATGAGGATCATCCCGCGGAAACCGGCATTGATATCGAAGCCCGGCTGCCGGGTCGGAGGGAACAGGGCTTGTCCCTGCTTTCAGGTGGGGAGCGAAGTTTAACCGCTGTAGCTTTAATATTCTCTTTATTGAAAGTATCACCGACACCATTCTGCGTACTGGATGAAGTGGATGCCATGCTGGATGAGGCAAACGTTGGACGTTTCTGTGAATTACTGCGGGAGTTAAGCCAGGAAACTCAATTTGTGGTCATCACCCATAATCGAAATACGGTACAAACAGCGGATGTAATTTACGGAGTAACAATGGGGAGAGACTCTGCCAGCCAGGTAATCAGCCTCAGATTGGATGAGGTCAGCGAGGAACTTGTCAAATAAATAGAAACCCCCGTTGGAAAAACGGGGGTTTTGAATCATTTGTGTTTTGAATGGATATTATTGTTGAAGCAGTTCAGGAGGCAGGGTGGGTTCAAGTGGGATATTTTCCTGCCAGATCAGATCGAATTTCTCAATCTTATAGTCAGCCCGCTTTTGGACCAGCCATTGATCGAAATTATCCTGTTTGAGCTGTTCAAATTCAGATTGGGACAGGGGACGGATTTCATGTCCAAGAACTTGAATCAAATGCCAGCCAAATTTCGTCGGGATGGGTTGGCTGATTTCTCCAGCTGGAAGGCTGTAAGCCGCCACCTCAAATTCTGTCACCATTTCTCCAGGACCAAACCATCCAAGATCACCGCATTTGGAATTGTTGGATGTGTCGGTGGACAATTCGGCAGCCAGGTTACACCATTCTTCTCCCTTGTTGATCCGCTCCATAACAGCTCTGGCTTCATCCTCGGTTGCCACCAGAATATGACGAGCCCATACCTGGTCCTGTTCCGGTTTCAGATCCTTGGTGACTTCTTCCAACATCCGTTCATGATAGATCTGAGCTTTCAAGAGATTGTTAAGATCCGGGCGCGTGAAATTCAGATCGCTGATTGAAGTCAAATAATCCTTCATCAGCTTGGTATAACCATCATAGGTGTATGGAGTTATGGTGGGTTCCGGGGTGGCAGTATATGCTTCGGTTGCCGTGGGGGCAGCTGTGGCGGTAAGATCCGGCGTACTGGTGGGTTCTGCAGTGGCTGTCGGCGGAATGGAAGTGGGTTCCAGGGTGGCGGTCGCTGTCAAACCCGCTTCTGTGGGTTCCAGGGTCGGTGTGGAAGTTGGGGCAGTGAGTGTCAACTGAAGCGGATTCATGGTCGATGTGGCAAAAGGTGTCACAGTAACGGTAGGCGTTGGAGTACCGTCTGCATAAAACCGGAAAAACTCCTCCATCCTTTTATTCACTTCAGCATCAGAAACCGTGATGCCCAGTTTATTGGCTTCCTTTTCCGTGATGATGTTATCAATTAATTCATCAAGGACATTGCTGGCTAGTGTTTGACTGTCAGTAAGAATCGATTGGATTTCTGTCAGATATGATTGATAAAAGGAAATATCCAGTCCATAAGCTTGTGCAAACTGGTAGGTCTGGACGGCATTCTGGACATAGTTATAACGCCGGAAACGTACCTGGGATTCATAATCGCTCAATGTGATGGCTTTATTATCCACCCTGGCGACCGCCCGATTTTGCTTCAATACATATTCATTGACGACACCATAAGCAATTAATCCAAACACCAGCGCTGCAACCACGACAATTCCGAATGTCAACCAACGCTTGTTCCTGGTCTCCCGGATCATACGGGATTTTTGTTTGGAATTGAGGTATTTTGGGGTTGGGGTTTTTGTGGTCATTGATGAACTTTCTGGAAATCATTGATCCGGGGATATCGGATATATTCCACCGATAACCCTGGATACTGTTCCGTTTTCTTTGAATTAGAATGAGTCGATTGATGATTCCCCAATATAGGGAAGCAAGGCGATATGCCGGGCTCGCTTGACAGCAGCAGCAACTTCCCGCTGATGTTTCGCACAGGTCCCGGTCTGCCTCCGTGGACGGATTTTGCCATCTTCCGTCACAAACCGGCGCAGCATATCAACCTGCTTGTAATCAATTTTTAATTCCTTGTCGGCGCAAAACTGGCAGATTTTTGGGCGGGAAATATATCGGCGTCCGCCGCCCTGCGGCTGCTCAGATTCGTTCGAAGAATAATCAGACATGGGTCTTACTCCTAAATGATGTGCTCATCCTGCCATCAGGCAGGGGTCAATCCGTATGGACGAACCGGATTTAAGGCAATGATCCGGCAGCATCCAAAAATGAACAAACCTGAATTATTCAGCCACAGTGATCATATGGCGAAGTACAGGTTCCTGGAAGCGCAAATTACGGTCCAATTCCGTTACAGCATCCGGGGACATTTCAGCATGGATCAAATAATATTGTCCTTCGCGCTGTTTGCGGATGAGATAAGCCAACCGACGTTTGCCCCAGTTGTCAACCTTGGCGATGACGCCGCCAGATTCAGTGATCCATCCCTTGACGCGTTCCAACAAATCCGCAACGGCTGTTTCGTCCATTTCGGGCTGGAAGATGACAACCACCTCATAATGACGCATTGCAATAAATCCTCCTTTCCACGGGATTGCCCCTGGACGACATCGTTGATGAAGCCGGGAGCGGAAAGGCAACAGGTAATCACCCGCTGACTGTTCTGAGCATGAATTTTATCACAATACCCGAAATTGATCAAAGAGGATTTCAGCCATGCATCAGGGGATTAACTGGCGGGCTGGGGCGCGCAGATAATATTCCCGGTAGGAGCGAACCTCTGCAAGTAAACGGTTGAGATTTGTCTCAATCAATAATTTTTGTTTATGATCCGGAACCCCACCTTCATAAATTATTAATGGATTATCCTGTAGGGAATTGATTCGGATATATCCGGCAGTAATCAACCATTGCACTCCATACCAGACGACAATTTCCCGTTGTGCTGTTGCAGCAGCCAGTTCCTGAATGGTGGCTTTTCCATTATGCTTTTGAATGGCATGGTGTATCAATCCGGTGAGGGTTTCCAGGAAAGGCTGGATATGATCCTGACCGGATTGGAATGCCAGCAGAATGACCCGCTCAGCCTGGCAGGCAGCAACGGCAGAAGCAAGCTCTTCCGGTCCAGGTGGAATGGACAGGATGATCAGGGTTTGGGCGGGTTTCAAGTGATAACGGTCGACGCCAGGGGGTGTTCTTTTTCCAATTCCTTCGCGCCAGATGACGGCATTAACGGCATCAGAAGATTTATCAAGCCAGGCGATGGGATCCGGCAGGCGGCGCAGATCCTCCACCATAATTGGAGAGGGTTGTGTCACTTGAATGGTTTCAACTTCAACTTGACGGGCAGCCACCCAATCCAGCTGTAAATCAACCTGACCACGGTAAGACGAGGACCGGACGGTGTATGCCAGGTCAAAAAGATCGTTGGGAAGCGGAATTCCGCCACCCTGCCAGTAAACCACCCGATGGGAAATCCCATTTTCATCTTCCACGGTGATCAACAGGTGTTCCCCGGTTTTTCCCAGGCTGGCTGAACTTACAATGGATAGATTCGTGGAATAAAAAACCGGTGCCGGGTTGCCGGGACCAAATGGAGCCAGGCTAATTAATTGTTCCGCCAGGTCGAGATCAATTTTTTCCCAGGGCAGTCGGGCATCCAGATGGAGTTCATGGGTGATATGTGACTCCTGTTGCAGGCGTTCCACAGTTCGATTTATTGCCCGCTGGAAAGCGGGGATGTTTTTCTCCGGAAGGGACAAACCGGCTGCCATCGGATGCCCCCCAAATCCCAATAAAAGAGATTTATTTTCAGATATTGCTGCAGTAATATTAATTCCCTCAATGGATCGGGCGGAGCCGCGAGCGGTTTGCCCCGGGGGCGAATTCAATAGAATAACCGGGCGTTGGAACATCTCCACCAGGCGGCTGGCAACGATACCCAAAACGCCTGCCGACCACTGGGGATGGGACAGAATCAGGATGGAATGATCCAGCAGGGAGAGGTTTGCCTCAATTTGAGCCTGGGCACCGGCAAATACCTGGTCTGAGAGGAACTTCCGTTGGGCATTGATTCCCTCCAGTTGGGATGCAACAACAATCGCCCGGGTTTTATCTTCCGTCAACAGGAAATCGATTAATGGATTTGCATCATCCAACCGACCGACTGCATTCAGACGCGGAGCGATGACGAAACTCAATTGCTCCTCAGTGATCCGCTGGCTGCTTATTTCAGCCTGTTCGAAAATGGCTTGAAACGAAGGGCGCAGCGAATTGGTGAAAATGTCCAATCCACGTTGGACCAGGTAGCGGGTATCTCCCTGTAGAATTGCCAGGTCAGCCACCAATCCAAGGGCGACCAGATCCAACATTTTTTCCACGTCACGGGAAAGTGAAAATTTCCGGGCGGTTTCCAGGCAGAGAAGATACGCAACACCCACACCGGACAGGTTGCGGATGGGATGAATTTCAGACAAACGCTGTGGGTTAATCACTGCGAAAGCTGGTGGAAGCTGATCGGGCAGGGAATGATGATCGGTAATGATCATGTCCACCCCCTGACTTTGAGCATATTTTATAGCATCATGGGCGGTAATCCCGGTATCGCAGGTGATGAGAAGTTGGATACCCTGCTGGAGGAATGATTTTAATGGTTCAGGTTGAATCCCATGTGATTCGAGTGCCCGCACGGGAACCCGATGTATGACATCAGCCCCCATGGAACGAAGGGAGCCGACCAGAACAGCTGTGGCAGTCTGACCATCCACATCAAAATCACCCCAAATGCCGATTTTTTCACCAGTTCTGAGGGCTTTCAAAACCCGTTCAACACCCAGGTCGAAATCAGGCAGATCAAAGGAGTTGGCGGGGGTGTATACACTTGGATCGAGGAACCTCCGGGCTGAATCAGGAGAGTTAATGCCGCGCCGAATTAATGCCTCTGCCAGAAGTTGTGAACCGCCCAAAAAGCTATACAGGTCAGGCGGGATATCAACCGGGGAGGGTTCAACCCAGGCAGCGTGTAGATATTTCAAAATTCAATCTCCCCGATCTGTTCAAAATCGAGCTGGAAGGATTGCAGTTCATCGACCTCCTGCTCGTCTCCGGCATCGGTCATTTCACCCGGCAGTATGCCACGATCGCAGAGAGTGCGGTATTTACAGAATTTACATTTATTCTCATCAAGGGTGAGTGGGAAGGGGTTTGGAGATTCACACAGGGCATGAATTTCTGAGATGAGTTGCTGGAGAATGGCGCCATCCTCTTCGCAAGCCAGCTGCGTATAGGCAATACTCAATGGATGCTGTGAACTGGCGGTAAACCAGTAGATCATCTCCACATCTTCCGGTTTGATGGGTGTGACGCCGTATAAATGGTCGCCTGCCTGTACGAGCAAATACCTGTAAAGCCGGGTCTGTATCCGGTTTTCCAAATCATGAGATTTGGGACGGTGGCGGTTGGTTTTCCAGTCAACGATAAACGCTTGCTTGCCGGGTTCGATGGCAAGGAGATCATATTTTGCCACCAGCCGGTAGCCGGCAAATGGGGTTGAAAGGATCCATTCCGGGTAACGCTTCTCAGGTAAATTCCTGGGAGAATTGGCAAGATATTCATGCCACCAGACAGCGAGATCGGAGTCTCCGATACCCGCTTGAATGATATCAACCGGCACACCCAGCTGATGTTGGTGGACCAATTGATGGAATCGCTGCCCCAGTTCCATATGGCGTTCCTGTTCCAGAACAGGCTCGGATTGGACGGCTGGCCAGGGCAACTGCAGGAGATGTAGAAGCTCAAACCGGCGCGGACAATCCAAAAAATCCTGCAGGTTATTTTGACTGAAGTGGAAATTCGGTCGTAACCTCATATTTCACCATTTTCCCATAAGCTGTGAATGGCAACCAGAGCCTGAGCCATCCGGGCTTCTTGGCGACGCGACTTACCCGTATTCCAGGTGATGATTAATTCCTTCCTGGCGCGGGTGATTCCCACAAATAGAAGCCGGAGTCGTTCGGAACAATAGCTGATGCGGGCTTCCTGGGTTGCCCATCCTTCTTCCACAAATAATCCGATTTTGTCGCCGCTCAGGAGGGCTTTGGTTTGTGCAACAGCTTCAGCTTGAAGATTGAGCCGGTTCCGAATGAACCATTTCTCACTGACATATTCATCATAGGATTGACCAGCAGGAAAATCATAGTTCGAAACCGATGTGAGATGAACGCGATCCCATTCCAATCCTTTGGCTTTATGAATGGTTGTCACAATCACCGTACCGCGATAGTCATCCGGGTTGAAACCTGAATCAGCCCTGCTGAACCCGAGCAATCCGCCCTGATTCCTGGTGATCTCCGCCAATTCTGCGGCAAATTCCTCCAGATGCCAGGATGGATTGCTGCGGGCTTTATATTCCAGCATTATTGCAATGCTGTGCCCCAGAGCCAGATCGATGGGATCTGTGAACAAATCCACCGAGATTGTCAGGATAAGCTGGTCAATTGGCAGCAACACAGCTGATGTCCAGCGTTGAAGCAGAGGGCGGATCGTGGATAGATATTCCTTCACATCAGATGGAATATTGTCAAGGGAGGTTGATTCCAACCAATCCCTGCCCGGGAGTGGATAAAGGAAATCCTCAACATAGGAACATCTTTTGATCCATTCAGATGCAGATTTTCGGATTTCTTCGCACCGGCTCTGCCTGGCTGGATCAGGGGTTTCCTCCAATGGGAAATCGACAATCAATTTGGATAGATGGGGCGTGTTGGTTGGTTGTGACAGGAATTGCAGGACTTTTGTCAGGATGTGAACCACCCGCCGGGTGGGCTGGGTGTTTTTTAGAATTTCAAAATATGGCAGATTGGCTTTCTTCAGGGCTTCCACATACTTTTCACCCCGACCGTTGGTTGGCACCAGGATCGCCACGGTATCCCCGGGATGTATTGGAAGCCAGTTCTTCAGGGAGTCGACAACGGTTGTCACCTCCCTTTCAGGAGTATATTTCACGCTGGATATGAAAATTTTTCCCAGCTGATCGGGTGGATTGGGTTGTGGATCTCCCGGAGGGGTGGCTTCGATATAGGGAGTTGTCAAGGAATCCCGCAACTCCTCCACAGGGTGGTCGGTGTTGGTCCAGTGAATCAAGCCATTTGCCAGCCGGATGATACTGAGGGTTGAACGTCCCGAGTTGGGAAGATCCCGGGCGACTACCCCGGGTTCCCGGCGGAAATTAATAAGAAATTCAGGACTTGCGGTTGTAAAGGTCTCAAAGATTGCCTGATTTGGATCCCCCACCCGAACCCAATTTCCATCTTCACCGACCAGACGACGCAGGATATCCTCCTGGAGCCGGCTGGAATCCTGGGATTCATCTTCCAGGATGTATGGCCAGCGATAGCGTAATCGTCCCAGATATTCCGGATCAAGTGTGAGAACCTGTAATCCGAGACGGATCAAATCATCAAAATCAACTGCACCGCGAAAATTTAATGCCCTCTGGTAATTGGTGTAGACTTCCACGCCAAATTCCATCAAGGGAAGGGGAAGATTCATGGTGGAGAATCTTTCCCTGAAGATTGCTGGTGTGACTTGTAAATCCTTGGCAGTCCGGATGATGCTGTTGGCGACGATCGTGAGATATTCGGACCAATCACGCGGTGATATCTGGGAACTGGCATCATCCATATCAGGTTTGGAAAAATATGAAATGATGCTGGGATTGGAACGGATATAAGCTGTCGCAATCGCACCCAGGATGCGGTCCCGTTCAAGTTCATCCACGATTCCAAACCGGTTGGATAAACCAGCAAGGTCCGTGCGACCACTGACGATATCCCGCGCCAGACCATGTAAGGTACGGACACGATAATTAACATTGGGAAGCAAGCGAAATTCATTCTGGATGAAATCATCCACGCGTGTTGCGAAGTTGTTCACCGCTGAATTTACCAGGGTGACAATCAGGACTTCCTGATCGGAACGAACCCACCCGCCGGCGATGAGTTTGGCAGCCAGATAAGATAGAGTATGGGTTTTTCCACTCCCCGGAACTGCCGATACTCCCATCCGACCACCCGTGTAATTGAGAATTTCAGCCTGCATGGGACGGGGGTTAAACATGGTGTCCCTCCAGTGCACGCTGTTTTTGCAGCAAGGTGGAAATCGCCAAAAGTAGATCCCCGCGTTGCTCGTTGCCCTGTTCATCCATGCCCACCGCATAAACATAGATCCGCTGGCTGCAACGCCTAATTAATCCAGCAGTCAACCTGAAAAGAATTAGCCGGTTGTATTCAAGCTCATGTTCATCCGTCCATTTCCTGGAAGTTTGCCAATTTCTACTGAGAACAACCGGATGGGTCAGGGGTTGGTAGAGGCGTTCTGACCAGCCGCGGCTGCCAATATCCAGCCAAAATTGGATTTTTACCGATTGGTTGGTCATTAGAAAGGTGTGGGCAGGTGAGATTAAAACAGAATCCTTATCCATCACATCCCAGGCGGGCAGGGAAAGGGCAGCCAGTATGCCGGATTGAATCATCTGAATGTATTCTTTTTCAAATTCACCCGGCGTTGAAAAAGTAACCGGATTAATTGCCCGACGGAATTTCTGTATGGATTCAATCAGGCGGGCTGCAGCGGCAGTGGCATTGTGGTCTCTGTGAAATCCAAACCCGGACCTTGACAATATTTCTCCGAACAATCTGGAAAAGAAAACATCCAATGGATCAGGCTGGCGTTGCTGGTATGTCATGATCCAGTTACGGAGTTCTTCGAATCGGTTTCCAATGGAAAATGTGATCCGTTGTTGCGCCTGGGGATTTATCAGGTCGAAACTGGAAATATCATGACCATTTTTTCCCCGCAGGCTGATTTGGGCAATGAAATAAGCCCGGATGGGATCCAGGTTCTCAACAGATGTCATCAATGCGGTGGAAAAATCAGCTTTCGTGATAGGAATGCCCCATTGGGGGTGTGCCAGTGCTGCCAGTGTAAAAAGGCATTGTACAGCCGGTTCATCCCGCAGGCTGCGTGAAGGTCGGATGGTATGACTGCTTATTCCCAACTTTTCCAATCCATTGCTGAGTGAAAACAAAAGAGAGTCACTTAAAAAAGGTGACAGGATGACAATTTCAGCCGGTGGAATTTGTTCATTGTGAATGAGGTGATCCACCTTGTCACATATCTGCCGGATCATATCCGGAAAAAATGGTGCATGTGATTCAACCATCCATTCATGTAAATCGGGAGGAGATTGAGGTTCCTTGTGGAGGATGGATGCCGCCAGACCGTGCTGTACCCGGGATAAACCTGCAGGGACAATGAATGATTCATGCAAGGTGGCGGTTTCTTTACAGGAATCCTTAAGAGCGGCGGCGGATATTGGATCGGCACCCAGGAATTGTCGGAAACCGCCATCCAGGTCATGAATCAATAAGGCAGAGTTGAAATGCGGCAGCCACTCACGAATCAAATCATGGGCAACAGGAATATCCTCTTCAACGTTATCGAAAATCAAGTGGTGATAACGGTGGTGCAGATATTTCTGGAACAGGAAGGATTTCCAGAGGTGTTGGGAGAGCATTTCCAGCTGGAGGGAAAAATCAAGCAGTTGATTTTGCAGACAATTCTGCCTGAATCGGGTGGCACATTCCTGAACGTGCAGAAAACCATGTTTCTGGCTGGGGTCCGTGATCAAGGATGAGACAAGCCGTTCACCGATTTCCAGGTGGGAGAAACCCATTGCGGCAGCTTTGTTAAGATTATCCAGAATCTGGCTGATAAGACGTCCACGATCAATGTGGATATTCTCAAAATACCCTTGGGCAAGAAGGGGATCCACAATTCGTGCCATGTAATACTGGGCGGTTTCCAGAGTCAGGAAAATGGGTGGTTTTTCAGGATGGGTAAATCCAGCGGAAGTCGCTGCCAGCTGCCAGAAGAGGGATGTCATGCGCTGAGCCAGACCTCCCATGGTGACCAGGTCCACCTGTCCACCGGGCGGCAGGTCAGGATCGGCAAGAGCTTTCAGATAAACGGCTCCCAGGGTGCGTTGAGGAACCAGAATCAGGATTTCATTGGCTGGAATGCCGGATTGAAGCAGGAATTGCAGGCGAGCCAGACCCACCGTGGTTTTTCCACAGCCGGCATTTCCCTGGAGAAAGAGGGATGAATCAAGTGGAAATTGTGCAATTTGTTCCTGTTCTGTGGAAAATATCATATCACCCCAAGATCTATGTGTTGATCATCCAATTATCAAATTATGGAGTTTTACTGGGCTGCACCATGGAGAGGTTCAATACGGCAATCCGGCTATGCAATGAAGGACCGCCCGCGCCAAAAGTGTATCCTCGTGGGCACGATGAGCGTTTGGAATGGGTATATTAAAATATTTTCCCGCCTGTTCCAGGCGATAACGGCGTAATGAACCGCGTTTCGGATCCCATTCCCCGATGTATTCAGAAAATAATGCCATGATGTCCAATGATAAGAATTTATCACGCCATGGCAGGCGGTATTGTTCCAACGATTGCTGCATCATGCGTAAATCGAATTCAGCATTGTACATGGCGAGCAGCCTCCCGGAAAGAAGGGGACGGATTGACTGCCAGGCAATCGCCCAGGGACGGGAGGATTGTACCATCTCATCGGTGATACCGTGAATGGCGATGACATCAGCTGGAATGGATTTTAAAGGACGAATGAGAGACTCGTATACTATTGAACCGTCGGAGTCCAGGATGGAAATTTCCAGAATTTCATCGGTTCTGCCAATGCCCGTGGTTTCAGTATCGATATAGAGTGGATTTTCCTTAAGTTTATGACGGGCGATTTCGACAATTTTTTGGCGCGGGTTTGGTTGGTTTATCAGCATCATTGGTTAATTCCAGTAAGCAATTTCATCCACAAAAAAATAAAATCTACAGTCTGATTGGCAGCAATAAAATAACCAAAGTAACCATCATTCAGAATGCTTGAATCATTTATTTCCTGAAGGAGGAACCCATTGATGTAGAGTTTCCATTGATTCCCTTCAACCCAGGCACCCAGGCGGTTGGTCTGGTTGGATCCTGCATGGATGGAATCACTCGATGTCCAGGACAACAGGTCTTCCAGGGAGGATGAGGTCCAAACGGACAAATTGTATTGTCCATCACAGGTGAGTCCGAGGTAATATCCGCGTCCACTGTCATAATCCGGAGCACGCAGGACAATCCCATACATGTCATTGCCAGAGCAGTTTCCAGTTTTGAGAGTGGCTTCAATATATCCATTTTGAAATTTCTCCCCGCCCAGTCGCCAGGAATGCCAGCCGGCTGCTTGGAGGGCCTGCATTTTCAAAAATCCGCCATCCATTTTGATTTGGACATAATCATCCTTATACCCATCATTACCCAGTCCCCAGGTGCTCCCTTTTTCCATTGGGTTTTCATATGAAGGCTCACCCAGGATCTGCCTGGGATCGGTCGAGACAGGAGTGAGGGTAGTGGTTGACTCTGGAGTTGCGGTGGTGGTTTCAGGTGTGGTGGTTGATGTCCCGGTAATGATGTGAGGAGTGGGTGGAAGCGTAAATGTGGGTTGGGAGGTCAGGATTTGTGAAACCTGGGTGCCAATAACATCGACTGTTGGTGTCGAGTCAATTCGGGGAATATTACAACCTGCAAGGAAAATGAGTAAAACAAGAATCAAGCCAAACAAGGATGGATTCCATTTTTTCATTCCAATTATCCTCCATGGATATCCCAATTATACGTGAATTGGTCAGGTTGTAGAAATGAAGGTTGCACAGGTTTATGTCCATATGACCCATTTAGTAAAGGTATAATTTATGAGGATGAATGTATGAAGACACAATTTATACGACTGGAAAAATATGATGACATCATCTCTGTAGGGGATAAGCTGGGTTGGAGCAAGACCACCCGGGTGGTGCTGGTTCTCCCGCCTGCTGGGGGAAAATTACACCGAAAACTGGATCTTGTCATGTTATTGCGCCAGGCGAAAAGCTTGGGAATTCAAATCGCACTGGTGACAAGGAATCAGGAAATCCGTCAGAACGCGGCTGATCTTGGGCTGCCGGTGTTTTTATCCGTCCATCAGGCACAACAGAAGACTTGGCGAAGATTATATCCGGTCACCCCGCAGCGCCGCGAACGATTGGTTTCAATAAGTGAATTGAAAAACCAGGCAAAAAAATTAGAATTTTCAGAAATGAGTCGAACAGCCCGTCTTGGGGTATTTTCAATGGCTGTTTTACCGGTGCTGATCCTCCTTGTATTGTTTTTTCCTTCAGCAAAAGTAACCATTCGACCTGAACGCCTGCAACAGGAGCTGACCTTCGAGATCACTGCCAATCCCAGATTGCAAAGCGCCAACCTGTCCGGGGGGATGCCGGTTCATGTGGAGACTGTCCTTGTGGAGACTAAACTTCAAAAAAACCCGACGGGCGTGGTGACCATTCCGGAAGACAAGGCTGCAGGGGTGGTTGAATTTATCAACATGACCGAAGAAGCGGTGCTCATTCCAGCAGGGACGGTAGTCCGGACAATCAATGATTCGACGATTAAATTTACTATCGATGAAAAGGTATTTGTCCCAAAGGGCGTTGGAGAGACTGCTTCCGTCAAAGCAATTGCCGTTCAAGGCGGGCTCACCGGAAATGTCGATGCGGGTGAAATCCAGGCAGTGGAGGGACAGGTGGGACTGTCCGTATCTGTTCAAAATCCAATGCCCTTCAGCGGTGGAACCGACCGGATTACTTCAACTCCAACACAGGGTGACATCTCTGCCGCCCGCAAAGAAATAATGGATATATTATGGGTAAATGCACAAACTGAATTTACCCAGTTATTGGAGGATGGGGATTTATTAATTTCGGAATCAATCCAACTGATTAAGGTCATTGAAGAAACCATTACCCCCCCGGTGGGCAGTCCCTCGGATCAATTTGAAGTATCCATGCGGGTGCAGTATGAAGGATATATTCTCAAACATGAGGATATAAATAGGATTGCTGTTCTGGTCCTGGATGCAGCTTTCCCGGAAGGAAAGGCAGGTATCGAAGGTGAAATCTCAATTACTCCGGTGGCAAAAGCGGTTTCTGTGGGTGAACAGATTTATTCCTGGTCGCTCCTATTGAAAAGGTCATGCATTCCCCGGGTAAACCGTGACCAGATTACCTCATCCCTAATCCGCAAGCCAAGGGCTAAGTCATCTGATATCATCCAGGAAATAGTAAAGCTGGAAACAGAACCCGAAATCCAAACCGCGCCCGGATGGTGGCAGTGGATGCCATTTTTCCCGTTCAGACTTCATCTGGAGGTGGAATGAAGGAATCTGTAAACAAGCGGATTCTGGCAGTGGATCCTGGCGAGGCGCGTATTGGCATCGCCATTTCAGACGCCACCGGAACCATTGCCAATCCATTGACGGTGATTAAACATATTTCCAGGGTTGTTGATGCAGCTCTCATTGCTAAATTAGCGGAAGAACAGAATGCGATTCTGATTGTAGTCGGCATGGCTTCGGATTCAGAGGGAATGCCAAACCCGGCTGGTCGGAGGGCAATGCGATTTGCGGATGTCATCCGCACTCAAACCAGCATACCGGTTATCATGTGGGATGAAAGCGGAACCACCGTGGAGGCGCGGGCAGCACACCTGAAAATGGGTTCCAGGAAACAACGCCAGCTGGGACACCTGGATGACCTGGCAGCCACTGTTTTGCTGCAATCTTATCTTGAAGCACATCGAAATTTATCCATTGAGGAGTAAATCATGAAACAAAAGGATACAGGCTGCAGCAGACCACTGGCTTTTTTAATTTTGGCATTCCTGGTTCTCGTGGGTTTGTGGGGAGTATGGACCATTGATAGGATTCCAAGGTTGGCGGAAGAGTCGTTTGGGGCGGCAAATCCAGCTCTGGGAGTTCTGGATCGGGCATATTATGGAGCGCAAATTCTTTTCAACCGGCAGGATTTGTTATTTCCAATGAATCCAGGGGACAATAATCGTTTGTTTGAAATCCTGCAGGGTGAATCTGTAAATTCTGTGGCTCTACGATTGGAAGAAGAAGGATTTATTTCTGACTCTGCAGCATTTCGGAATTACCTGCTATATGCTGGATTGGACACTGGAATGAAGGCTGGAAAATACACTTTGAATGCCGGGATGACGGCTGTGGATATCGCCCATACTTTGCAATCCGCCATATCGGAGGAGGTCAACTTTGTGTTACTGCCAGGTTGGCGGGCCGAAGAGGTCGCAGCGGCATTTTCTGTGAATGGTTTATATGCTGATCCAGCAGAGTTTCTAAGGCTTGTCCGAAATCCCCCAACTGACCTGCTGCAAGGGAATCTGGCTGGTATTTCCAACCTGGAAGGGTTTCTATATCCTGGAGAATATACATTTAAACGCAAGCTGACTGCGGAAGCGATTTTAAGGCTGATGGTGGATCGCTTCAACATGGAGGTGGTTTCCCGTTTGGGAACGGAGTTTGAAAAAAGGGGATTATCGTTGAATGAAGCTGTAACCCTGGCATCGATTGTGGAGCGGGAATCCATCATGGATGATGAGATGCCTGCTATTGCATCGGTATTTTATAACCGGCTGGTTGTGGAAATGAAATTGGATAGTGATCCAACCGTCCAATACGCAATCGGTTATAACAGTGCCCAAAAAACCTGGTGGACAAATCCCCTGAGCAATCAAGATTTACTCAGAGACTCAAGTTATAACACCTATCTTTATCGGGGTTTGCCGCCCGGACCTATTTGTAATCCCGGGTTTGCCAGTCTGAGTGCTGTTGCATATCCCGCTGAAACGCCGTATTATTACTTCAGAGCTAAATGTGATGGTTCAGGGCGTCATAATTTCGCAATCACCTATGAAGAACAACTGCAAAATGCATGTCCTTGATGTATGAAGTGATTTTTGGAGGGAGCGATGATTGGTCTGGGAGTTGACATCGGCGGTTCGGGGATCAAGGGCGCATTGGTGGATGTGGAAACTGGAAAACTGACCTCACCAAGAGAACGGATTCCCACCCCGGAGGATGCCAGACCGGAGGATGTGGGGCAGGTGGTTAAAACCTTGGTGGATTTCTTTCATTATCAAGGACCCATTGGGGCAGGTTTTCCAGCAGTCATCCGAAATGGGGTGGCTTTAACAGCAGCCAATGTCCATAAAAGCTGGATCGGGGTGAATGCTGACGAATTATTGACCGAAATGACAGGTTGTCCGGTGAGGGTCCTGAACGATGCTGATGCAGCCGGGATTGCAGAAATGAAATTTGGGGTGGGGCGCGATTATCATCATGCGGTTGTAATCATGCTGACTCTTGGGACGGGAATTGGTTCGGCAATTTTTACCGATGGCAGGCTGTTACCCAACACCGAATTTGGTCATCTTGATATTCGGGGGAAGGACGCTGAACACCGGGCTTCAGACGCCGCCCGAAATGACCGGGACTTGAGTTGGAAACGGTGGGCAAAAAATTTAAACGAATATTTGAATATTTTGCATTCCCTCTTTTGGAATGATTTATTCATTTTGGGCGGCGGGGTCAGCCGGCAGGCGGATAAATTCCTGCCCTATCTGGATGTACCGGTGAAAATATTACCAGCCCAGCTGCAGAACATGGCAGGCATAATTGGTGCAGCAATTCATGCAGCTGGCAGTGGGGAATAAAGGTTTATCCTTCTCCGCCGAGCAATCCACCTTCTGTAAATCCCCTCAAATTATTAAAAATGGCGTCGACTTCAATCGGCGTTACAACGGCTCCGGTTGTCTGGCTGCGAAGGACACCCAGACGGGCTTTTTCCATTGATAATTCCCGGATCGTTAAATTTCGTTCCTGAGCTTCCTTGACCAATGCAGCTCCTGCAGCATATCCAATGATTGGATTCAGGGCTGTTACCAGGATGGAGTTGTGCGCCAGCCAGCCTTCCGCTTTGTTTCGGTTGGCTTGAATTCCAATTACGCATTTTTCTGTAAAGGCGTTGAGTGAACCAATGATGATTTGCATGGCTTCAAACAGATTGTGGGCGATGATGGGCATCATCACATTTAATTCCAATTGACCAGCCTGGGCAGCAAGGCAGATGGTTGTATCACAGCCAATAATATGGAACATTGCCATATTCAACATCTCAGCCAGGACGGGATTTACCTTACCGGGCATGATACTTGAGCCGGGTTGGACTGCCGGCAATCGAATTTCATCAAGACCGGTGGCTGGACCGGAAGATAGCAGGCGAATATCGTTGGCGATTCGAATCAGGGTAATTGCTAGGGTGCGCAAGGTACCTGAAAAATCCGCCATGTCTGCCATGGATTGCATGGATTCAAATAAGTCATCCGATTCCACCAATTTTATACCGGTCAGTTGGGATAAACAGGAGACCATGCGGGTGTGGTATTCCGGGTGGGCATTTAAACCGGATCCCGTGGCTGTTCCACCAATCCCCAGTCGCCGGAGGTTGTTGGCAGATCGTAGAATCCGTTCCCCATCGCGTTCCACAGCACACGCATAAGCATGAAATTCCTGTCCCAGCCGAACAGGAACAGCATCCTGCAGGTGGGTGCGACCTGATTTAATGATGTCATCAAATTCTTGCCCCTTTTGACGAAGAGCGGATGCCAGGTTTTGGATTGCCTGATTGAGTTCATCCAGCCTCCATAAACAACCCAACCGGATTGCGGTGGGGATGACATCATTTGTGGATTGGGACATGTTCACATGGTCATTGGGGTTCACCTGATATTCACCCAAGGAACCTCCCAGGATTATGGTAGCGCGGTTGGCAAGAACTTCATTTATGTTCATATTATGGCTTGTGCCCGCCCCAGCCTGGAAGGGATCCACAATAAATTGGCTCTCCCATTGACCATCCATCACTTCGTGTGCTGCTTGTTGAATTGCCTTGGAAAAATCCGGGTTTAACAAACCCAGATCTCTATTTACCCCGGCAGCGCAATATTTAATGGCTGCCATGGACCAATTAAACGCCCGCCAGGGTTTCAGGTGTGAAACATTGAAATTTTCCACAGCCCTTTGAGTTTGAGCCCCGTAATATGCATCTGCAGGAACCTGGATTTCCCCCAGCGAATCGCGCTCCTTACGATATTTTTCTGACATTGCAGGCATACGGGAGTACCTCCATAAAAGGGAAAAGATTCCAGGATCGACTGAAGAAGGAGAGGAAGTCCTCCTGACTTCCTCTCCCGTTGATGACAGACAGGTTTATTGGTTGGCAGAATATCCGGGACCATCCGTGAAAAAGAGTTTATTAACTTCAATTGCTGGAGTCAGGTCGACAATTTCACCAGCTTGAAGGATCCGGGTGCCTTCCAGGTGAACAGGGTCGCCTTTGTTGTTTTCTCCATCGTACACCGTGGTAAATCCGGCAGTTTCCACGGGTCCGGATAAATATTCACCACCTTTTGCTTTGTAAGCCGCAGGGACTTCATCCTCCGGGAAGATGGCTGACCAGGGACATTCAACCACACAGGCTCCACAGTCGATACATGTATCAGCATCAATGTAATACCATGGCCATTGATTCACCGGACTACCGGGGACGATGCATTCCACCGGGCAAACATTGGCACAACCGCCGTCCCGCAGGCATAAACTTGTGATTACATGAGGCATGTTCCATTCTCCTTTTGATCTAATTTGGAGGGAATTAATTACTGTAGAAATCTCTCTTCAGCTTTAAGCCAGTTTACCAGATTCCACCAGTTGGTCAGGTATTCCGCCCGGCGGTTCTGATACTTCAAGTAATATGCGTGTTCCCATACATCACAAGTCAGGATGGGAGTCAGTCCTGTGGAAAGGGGGCATTCCTGGTTGGGAGTGGAATGGATCATCAGTGATCCATCGGGTTTCCTGCTCAACCAGGCATAACCGCTGCCAAACCGGGTGAGTCCTGCTTTTTCAAACTCTGCCTTGAAGGTGGCAAAATCACTCCATGTGGTTGTGATGGCTTTTGCCAGTTTGCCGGTGGGTTCCCCGCCGCAGTTGGGTCCCATGGATTCCCAATAAACCATGTGATTGTAAACCCCCCCGCCATTGTTGATGACTGGAGTGCGGATTTCATCCGGCAGCCGGGACAGATTCGACAGGATTTGCCCCAGTGTAAATTGGTAGAATTTCGGATGATTTTCGAGAGCCTTGTTGGTATTTGCCAGATAGGTGGCATGGTGCTTGGTATAATGGATTTCCACGGTTCTTGCATCAATCCAAGGTTCCAAGGCATCAAACGAGTATGGTAATTGAGGTAATTCAAAAGCCATATTCACCCTCCATATTAAATGTAGTATTTACAAAACAGTGTGGTTAAAATATTCTAGCGACCCTTGATTGTTTTGTCAAGAAATCATCCATCAAATCCGTGCGAGGGATCATTTGGATCATAAAATAACCAGACTTCGAAAACTGGCATATCCTGTACTGTTCATCGGGGTGTTGGCAGCATCGACAGCTTCCTTGTTTATCCGATTTGCCCAACAGGAAGCGCCCTCCATTGTCATTGCAGCTGTTCGATTGACCCTGGCGACATTGTTAGTCTTCCCTTTTGCGATACCGAAGTTAAAAGAGGAAATTAAATGCCTGAAAGGAAACGAGATTGGTTTGATTATCCTGGCAGGTGTATTTTTAGCGATCCATTTTGCGTCCTGGATCACCTCGCTTGAGCATACAACAGTTGCCAGTTCGATTGTTTTGGTTTCCACAACCCCACTATGGGTGGCGATGTTTTCCGGGGTTCTGTTGGGTGAAAAATTAAATAAATGGACCTGGGTTGGGTTGGTACTTACCCTGCTGGGTGGTGTCATTGTGGCAGGGAGCGCTGAATGCCAGCTGTCGGCTTCCGGTTTTACCTTTCCAAATGTGGGAAAACTTTTCACGGGAACGAACGCGTGGGGTAATCTACTGGCACTGGTGGGGGCATGGATGGTGGCGGGTTATTTAATGGTTGGCAGACGGCTACGTCCACGGCTTTCGTTGCAGTCATACGTATTCATGGTGTACGGATCAGCAGCCTTATTGCTTCTGACCCTGGCTGGGATCGAAGGTCACTCCCTACTGGGATATTCCAAGGAAATTTATTTATGGCTGCTTTTATTGGCAGTAATTCCCCAATCCATCGGGCACACATCCTTAAATTGGGCTCTGGCATACGTGCCGGCTGCCTTTGTTTCGGTGGCACTGCTGGGTGAACCTGTTGGTACAATCATTTTGTCTTCAATATTTTTAAGAGAAACCCCCACCATCCTTGAATTGATGGGTGGAGCATTGATTTTAATTGGCATTTACACTGCTTCAAGGATGGACCACCAGGCAGACCCGCAGGAGGGTTAAAAACAGATGGGCAGATGCATATCTGTTTTTTTTTATGAATGGTGAAGTGATTATGGATGCCGCTGCCCCGTATCTTCTCCATGAATGGAGCGACTGAAAAGAACGTTCATTTCCGTGATGCGTTTAATTAAATCAGGATTCAAGGCAGCCGGTGTCATCCGCCATGTCCAATTTCCGGAAGGTTGACCTGGAAAATTCATGCGTGCATCCGTGCCCAGACTCAGGAAATCCTGCAGGGGTGCAAGAGTAAATCTCGCAACGGATGACCAGACGGCTCGAATTAAATCCCAGGCGATATCCTCACCAGAGCGGGCGAGATAACGGCGGCAAAAATCACGTTCCTTCCCAGGCGCAGTTTCATACCAACCGACCGCTGTGTCATTATCGTGTGTGCCAGTATATGCCACACAATTCACTGGATAATTATGTGGCAGGAAAGGATCATAAGAATCTGTGCTGAAACTGAATTGCAGAATTTTCATTCCTGGCAATTGGAATTGATCCCGCAATTCGATTACATCCGGGGTGATTTCCCCAAGATCCTCCGCAATAATCGGAAGTTTGCCCAATTGACGATCGAGGGAAACAAAGAAATCCGCACCCGGTCCGGTTACCCAGCGACCGATTTCTGCGGTTGGATTTCCAAAAGGAACTTCCCAGTATCCAGCAAATCCGCGGAAGTGATCCAACCGGATGATGTCCACAAGTTTCAATACGGAACGGAGGCGTTCGACCCACCAGGAATAACCTGTTTCCTTGTGATTTTTCCAGCGATACAATGGATTCCCCCAGAGCTGTCCAGTCGGAGAGAAATAGTCGGGTGGAACACCCGCCACCACAGAGGGAATCCCATCCTTATCCATATAGAATAAATCCCGGTGAGACCAGGCATCCGCGCTGTCATAAGAGACAAAAATTGGGATGTCTCCAATAATCAGGATATTATTCTGAGCGGCATAATTTTTAACATTCATCCACTGGCGGTAAAAGAAAAATTGGCGAAAAATATGCCGTTCGATATCATCCTGGTGTTCAGCGCGAAATTCCATTAATGCTGCCTGATCATGATTTCGCAGAGGTTTTGACCAATCACTCCATGCAACCCCGCCCTCGGATTCCTTGATAGCCATAAAGAGAGCGAAATCGTCCAGCCAGTATTTGTTATCGGCTTTAAAAATTTCCAATTCAGATAAAAAAGGATTGGGATTGAGTGCTTTATAACGGGCGAAAGCTTTGTCCAGCAGATTTATTTTCCATTGGATGACCGGACCAAAATCCACCTTATCAATGGGAAAAGCTGGGCGGTCCGAAAAATCCGAACGGGTCAGCAGCCCGTCCTTTTGCAGCAATACCGGGCTGATCAGATAGGGATTGCCGGCAAATGCAGAAAAACATTGATAAGGAGAATCCCCGTAGCCGGTCGGTCCCAGGGGCAGGATTTGCCAAAGACCACAGCCAACCTCTTGCAGGAAATCGATCCAATGAAAGCACTCCGGTCCCAGGTCCCCAATTCCATCCGGTCCGGGAAGGCTGGTGGGGTGAAGAATGATTCCGGACGAGCGTTTATAGTTCATATACTTTCCTCCGGGTTTGCACGTAAGCGCCAGCGGGAAGGATTTTGGAATCGTAATCGGTTTCACATACATCCGTCCAAATGATGCTTCCCGGCTGCACGATCGTCTCTGCTGGAACGATGGAATTTTTGCCCACCATCGTTATGACTACATTGTCCGGTTGTTTACCTCCCAATTTGCTGCCGGAACCGATTTTAACCCGTTTATCAGTAATGCTGCATTGAACCACCGCGGATTCATCCACCAGGGTATCTGTCAACAAAATCGAATCTTCCACCGACGCCCCGGATTTCACAGTTGTGCCAGGACCAAGGACTGACCGGATGACTTTGGCGCCGGGTTCAATGGTACATCCGTCGCAAATAAGACTGTCGGAAATTTCCGAGGCACGATGCATACGGGCGGGTGGGCGTTCCTCTGTCCGGGTGTGAATAACCCACCGTGGATTGTAGAGGTCAAAGGCTGGTGGATTGGTGAGCAGGTCCATATGTGCCTGCCAATAGGAATTGACCGTTCCCACATCCACCCAATAACCATCAAATGGGTAGGCATACACTGGTCCGCTGCTTGCCACCATACTGGGAATGATATCCTTGCCAAAATCGTGGGAGGAATCCCTTCTCTCATGATCCTGCCACAGCAGATGATCCAGGGCTTCCCGGTTGAACACATATACCCCCATATTGGCGAGGTTGGATGGAGGACTGGCGGGTTTTTCGGTAAATGCCGTTACTTTCAAATTGGCATCCACTCCCACAATCCCGAAACGGGGGGCTTCCTCGATTGGAACTTTAATGGTTGCCATTGTCAATTCCGCACCGCATTCAATATGGTAATTAATCATGCTGGAATAATCCATTGAATAAATATGATCCCCCGACAGGATTAATACCAATTCCTTGCTGCCACGTTTGATAAAGGCGAAATTTTGCTGAATGGCATCCGCCGTGCCGATAAACCAGTTGGCGGATGGAGATTTATAAGGAGTAAAGATTCGTACTCCGCCGGTAAAATCCCTGTTTAAATCCCAAGGTCCACCCGCGCCAATGTGCTCAATCAGTGAGTGCGGTCTGTATTGGGCAATAATCATGACATCAAAGAGATTGGAATTGACGCAATTGGATAAGGCAAAGTCAATGATCCGATATTTTCCGGCAAATGGTACAGCCGGTTTTGTTCTTTTGGCGGTTAAAACACCCAGGCGGGTGCCTTCACCGCCAGCTAAAATGACAGCCCTGGTTCTCATGATTTTCCCTCCAATAAATTACAATAAATTTGGGTATAAGCCTGTGCTGATTTTTTCCAGGAGAAATTCTGGGTCATGCTCCTGATTTGCATGGCTTTCCAGGCTGAATGATCAGAAAACAAAGCCAGTGCCCGCAAAAGGGCAACAGTGAAAGCTGCAGGTGAGGTTTCCTTAAACAGGAATCCAGTTC
>ERZ1026805.486-NODE-486-length-25989-cov-7.306547_pt1 | contig 25989 bp, 17 predicted proteins | sample MGYA00520883_ERZ1026805 | MGnify/ENA primary metagenome ERZ1026805 (study PRJEB33270, sample SAMEA104284476) | anaerobic digester metagenome | biome: Anaerobic digester microbiome; feature: mesophilic sludge digester; material: Anaerobic digester biomass | place... | reverse complement strand
TCTTTGATAAAATAATGTTGCAGTCTGTCTGGGTGCCCCCCTCACCCCGGCGGGTTGCATTTTATTTACTGGAAATAAAACCATTTTTTCTTAAAAATGTGGGTTTCCACAATTCGGAATTTGAGTTAATGAGTTATTGGTATAAATATGATGGAAAACGATTGATTAAAAAATACCGCACGGTGGGATTCTCACCGTGCGGTATCCTGCACCAGGCTGGGTTGTTGTGCGGGTTAATGGTTCTGTAATGATCTGCTACGTTTTACATTTTTCTGGAATGAAACTACGATGTTCTGCGATGATGGTATGATGAACATGAGTGGGGCAATGGTGAGCTTTAGTGATCAGCCTGGACTGCTGCTACAAGTTTTTGGATGGCAAATAAATCGCCCTTTGCCCAGGGGCGGTCCAGCCACTTAATCAATTGTTCTTGCGAATCACCAATAATATACGCATGAGCCAGGAAGTGTGACCAGGCGGCTGTGGGATCGATAAAGGATGTTTCATAAATTTCGCCATTAATTCCAGCCCGCGTCAAGTACCACCAAGGATAATTATTGCCTGACTCTCTTTCCAATAGATATGTTTCTGCCTGCCCGTTTAATTGTTCACGAAGGTATAATCCAATTTCAGGTACCAGACCGTAAAAGACAGGCGCGGTTAACCCAGTCGCCCGGTTGGGAGGTGAGGGGCGTAGATCAGGATAATTTGACACTGATCTGGCGGTAAATGTTCCAAAGTTGAGTCCATTCTGCATCCCGCTGAGAGCAGCCGATACGCCATTATTGTAATCGTTTGTATAACCAAAGTGAGCTGCCATTCGGGCATATCCAATCGCCCCGGCGATATCAGCGTAATAATATTGGGTATTTTTCCTTTCATTAAACAGTGATGTGATTTCATTCCAGTGAGTTTGGGCGTATGACCAATCCCCGGAGTTTTTCGACCACAACCATAACCCATACAAAGTTCCCAGGTTGCGACCTGGAGGAGGCCAATTATTTAAAGAGTCCCGATATGGAACATTGTATAATTCCCGCTGCACCCCTTGTTTCAACCAGGTCATGCCGCTCCAGGGCAGGTTTTGCAGAGGGGGATAACGAACCCATTCCGCTGCCAGATATTCGCGGGCAGCCTGCTGCTCCTCTGCAGTCAGGTATGGATACGCCATTGCAAGGGTGTAGAGAAGTTCACCCGGATCGAACCAGTATGCGTTTCCAGTGTGGTATTGGGTAATTTCAGGAAGTCCTGATTTTCCATCCGTATTGTACGGCCAGAGTTGGGATTCGGTAAATCCACGGTGCAGGAACATGGGTGTCATGTGGTCGCCGGATTGGATGATCGAATCGACCAGGTCTTGAATTTGTTGAACCTGCTCGGAAGGCGGATTGGAATTTGGTTCCGTCAGGTCGAGAGTAATGTATTCAGAGAGTGATCGTTGGGGCACCGTTTCTTGTGGTGTTTCCGGAAGAGGTGGTTCATCGGAGTTGTCACCTTTACCAAACCAGATATATGGTGCCGGGCATGAGTCGCCTGATTGATGTGAAATTCCTGCCAAACCGGCTTCAATCACACGCCAGTAAAGCATATTATTGGCAATTACCACCCCTCCACGCATCCGACCCTCTGTAACCCGTGGTTGAGGAAATGGGTAGGAAGAAAAGAAGGGATTATTTGTACCTGGACTGCATTCTTCATGACATTCAGGCCAATCCTTTGCTACTGCTCCCACATGGATTAAGTTTCCGTTGGCTGTGTTGATACCACCTAAACGTTCCCAATTGTCAACGTATAAGATATTTCCCCCCATGGAAAGGATGGAGGGCTCATCAGAAGTCATTCGAAATTCCGGTGAACCGGAGAGCCATCTGCTGGAATGTAATCCGGTAATATCTAAATTGGTCAGGTTTAAGGATCCCAATTCGGCATCGTATCGCGTGGTAACGTGAGTAGTTCCACTATCATTCTGAATGCCATGCCGGGCGCGATAGGTTACAAAAATGCCCCGGCTGGAAACAACCGGTGTATTGGGAATATCATTGGATCCAAATGTGTATAAAACTGGAACCGTTCCCAGGGATTGACCTGTATTTCCATCGAGGACGAAAAATGTCTGCTTGGAAGGTTCCTGGTTGAGGTAAGAAAGAATTCGGGTGCGAACACCTGCCCAATCCACGCCCCAGTCAGGATTCAAAGGCTGGAATGTACCGCCATTGTATGTTCCGTCCAATACCTTGTCACCATCATCACTTAGCAGGGAGTGGAAATAATAGTTAGGCTGCGATCGGAACATCACCCTGGTTCCACTGACAACTGGATACCGGTCAGCCAGGCTCAATCCCTGCAGGGATGTCCGCCATAGTTCTGACCCATTACTGGCACGAATCGCGATGGCTTCAATTGCTTCGGTTCCAAGGTAAATGGTCTGGGCATCCTCACTCAAGGCGGGCGAGGTCAATATGGGTGCACCAGCATGGAATTGCCATACGATGTCTCCAGTGTGTGGATCAAGGGCTGATAAATCGCCCGATGTGGATGCGATATAAACATAATTCAATCGAGGTGGAACCAGGGGAGCTGTAGCGCTGCTTCCGGTATAGATTTGCCACCGGAGAGCGCCATCATTAAAGCGAAAACCATAGGTATAGCCATCATATGAGCTGAAGATGACTGTGTTGCCTGCAATTGCTCCTGAATGACGGATGGGACCATCAGTCTGATATTCCCATATGGGTGCGCCTGTGTTTGCATTTCGAGCGTAAATAATTCCATTCATCGATCCAATGTACAGAATTCCATTTGCCACCACTGGCTGAGCGCGTGAGGCAATTGGAGCTTCGTACCATTTCCAGGTGTAACAATATGGTGGATCCACTTGTATGGGAGAGGCATTGGTGCGTTGAGCGTTATATCCCAGTTGAATCCAGTCACCTGGATGGGATGAATTCCTTGAAACTACCGGGAGGTATATAAGGTGTGTCTCTTCTGGATTGTTCCCATCCGGCTGGGGATTCAGAGCTGACACCTGATTTAAATTAGCCAGCAAGCTTATCAGAACCAGTAGAATGGTAAGGGAAGTTTGAATTATCCGGGTCAAAATTAATCACTCCAGACTATTTTTAAAATGGGGCGACCTTCGGCATTCCAATCACCAGTATTGGATGAAACGAAGTATTTTCCACTATGGAAGAAATTATCGCTGGAATATAAAACCAAATTGACGGGTATCCCTTTCTGATAAGCTTCAATTACAGCTGAGGTTACATCCCAATTATGAGGAGTGCCTGGAAAATAATCTTCATCCGGTGGTGACGGTACCCAGGTGTTTGAGATGTAGCGATCAATATATGGGGCATTGTTCCACGTAATTGTCGTATCTGTCCAACTCTCGTCAACCGTATATACGTGGATGAGGGATGCAGGTTCATTTCCTGCTGATCCTGCATTACCAAAAACATGTAAGGTCATGGTTGCTGAGAGAATTTGTTTTCCTAATGGTACTTGATCAAGTGGGAATGAGATATACACCTTGGAGAAACAAGGCCAGTCAGAGATATTGGCTTGATTCTGAATGTTGTAATTTGAGCGTTCTGGATTATAAAACCCTTCATTTGTGTCCCCCCATAATGTCCAATAATTTTCCGGATCGCCACCGCAAACCGCATAACCACCCACGGACGCATCCGGGACAAAGGCGTTATTCATCCCCTGGCGGATTAGGGTTATATTTCCCACCTGTGTAGGGGTTGTGGGGGGCAAGCCAAAACTTAATTTGCCCCAGGTAACCGGACTGTTTACATTAACGTTTTTCGGCCAAACCTTGGGAGTAATATATGTTCCAGCATCATCATCACGATCATAGTTTGCTATTGCCATTCCCCAAATTGTTCCATATGAAGGAGCACTTGATAATCCCATGCTTGTGAAGGGGATGCGCAGGCTGGCAATCCATCCACGGCAATTGGTTTTTTGATCGCTGATATATTGATTGGATGAATTCATAGAGAATGGTAAATTGGCTTCAACCCAGGAGTAACCATTTCCTTGATAGGAAAATTTTGTGATTTCCCAGGGTGGATTCCAATTCATATCCCTGTCAAATTGGACCAGAAATTGATATGAATTGAGCGAGGGTGTGTTGCCAATATTCCCACTCAAATTTAGAAAAACAGCAGCTCCATCCCATCGGGTCGGTTCATCCAGGGGTGGATTTTGGTCATAAAAACAACCCCGGTCAAATACTTGCAGGCGCAGATATAATTCGCTGCTATTATATGCAATCCGTACATCTGTATAATTTTCAACACCCCTGACTTCTCCAAACCAGAAGACCGGGAATTCCCCTATGGGATATGGCTGATTGGGATCAGTGGGTATTGTAAAGTAAGAAGCTGAAGCTTGGGGTGCTTCAGGAAGAATCGGACCCTTTGAAACGACAGGCAGGAATATGGTTGTTGGTCCATCTCCCTGTAAACCAGGGAATGCACCGGCTTTTCCAACCGGCATCACCAACATGGTGATTACAAGCACCAATAATATCCGTTTAATGGAAAACAATTATCTGTCCTCCTAAGGAATACAGGGCGGGCAGTAATGTTCCATGTGCTAACGTGCTTGTGTAAAATACCCTGGGCTTTGATCAGGTTCCTTGATCGTCAATTTTCACGAATTTATCTTCTGAGGTTAATGGTAAGGCAACCTGATCCAATTACATTCATGTTAATAAGTCAAGCAAATCGGATACAACTCTGCATAATATACCAGATAAACACTAATTGTAGATTAAAATAAATTGACAATATTGTAAAGTTATAGAAATGCCAAAAATATTGCAACCTTGAGGATTGAAGCCTGTTTATTTATTTTTGATATTAATTATTTTTATCAAATTGTCTACATATTGGATTTATTCTTTCTCCGGGAACCGTTTTTAGTGGATTTGTCATGGTAATATCCACCATAATAATGAGCCTGTGCCGTAACGCCATTTGCAACTACACCAAGGATTCGTGCTCCAGAGCGTTTTAACTGATCACGAGCCATCAGTATCATCCGTCGATTTGTATGCATTGGGCGAACGACAAGTAGCACTCCATCCATTTTTGTTGCCATGACTGACGTGTCAGGAACAATGGTGGGTGGACAGTCAACAATTACCATATCAAACAATTTTTGTAATTCTTCCAGGATTGTTTCCATTCGTCTGGAAGCCAGCAAATCAGTAGGATTGGGTGGTGGGGTGCCGGATGGCATGAAATAAATCTTTCCATCATATACAGGTTGCAGGACTTCCTTAACACTAATATTTTCGATGAACAAACGGCTTAACCCCATCTCATTGGATACTCCCAACAATGTGTGAAGACTGGGTCGCCGCATATCAGCATCCATAATCACGATGTTTTTATTCCCTTTTGCTATGGTGATAGCCAGATTGAGTGCAATAGTGGATTTTCCATCCGCAGATCCAGGACTGGTTATCAACAGGGTATGAATGGGATGATCGATCCCCATGAAACCCAGGTTAACAGTCAACATGTGAAATGAATCTGCTACGGCTGAATCTGGATTTAATTTTAAATAATCCCACCCCTTGTCCTTTGGGAGTTGGGCAATGGTGGCAATAATGGGGGCTTCGATGATGGCGGAAATTTCGTTGATTTCTTTTATGGAATCGTCAAGAAACTCGATGAAGTATGCTGCTGAAATGGATAGTAACAATCCACCGAATATGGCTGCAACCACAACAATCAACACTTTTGGTCCCACAGGTCTCACTGGTATCGAGGCAGGTTCAAATAGGGATAGGGAATTAATGGCAGTCTGAGTTGTTGAATTCATCAAATTGGCATAAGTGGATTGGTAAGTTGTTAATTTTGTCTCCAATGCAGTAATATCGGCTTGAATCCGTTCGATTTCCTGGGCACTGGTTAAATTGGCTAATTGATCTTCTTTTTCGGAAATTTCAGCTTGGGTTGTGGTAATTTTCTCCTGCAGACTGGTGAGTTGTCCTTGAAGGAATTGACTCATTTGAGCTTGTTCAGCTTGTTGAATATTCGTTGGGCTTAAATTAATGAGTTGATTTGCCAATTCATTGGCAACCCTGGCTGCCATTTCCGGATTAACATCTGTCACAATGATCTGTAAAAAGGGACCGCTTGAAAGAGCCGTCACTTCATAATCTGGTAAAGCGGATATATTCAATGCTTTCATGGTCCCAAAGCGAATCGTATCCTGATAAGCGATATAAGCATAAGTCTGCGTCAATTGGGATGTGATGGTAAATTGATACAGTTCTGGATTTGGGTCATTGATGGTACTGCTGACCATTAACATAGCCCTGGAACTGTACACCTTGGGGAGTTGCCGCACGACGAAGAAACTTGTTCCGCCTGCAATCACAACAGCCAGTAAAATCATCCACCACCAAGTGAAAATTGGTTGTAACAACTTTTTTATTTTCATGATGGATTCCCTCGTTCATCACAGATAATTTCAGAATAAATGGATTCCAGATCCTTTATGATCCCATGCCATTGGTGATTCATTTCGACATATTTTCTACCTGCTTGTCCAATGGCTTCAGCATGGGTTGAGTCTTCCAATAAATAAAAAATAGCAGATGAAAATTCTTCCGGCGATTTGGCAACTAAAACCTGTTCGCCATTTTTTACATTTAGTGCCGATACAGCCAGGGGACTGGCAACTACTGGTGTGGCACATGCCATGGCTTCCAATACTTTGTTTTGAACCCCGGCACCATATCCCAGTGGAGCCACGCTGATGGCTGCCTGCCACAAATAGGGTCGAATATCATCAACCCTGCCGGTCACAGTTATGCGGGGGTCTTCAGCCAGTCGTTGTATTGAATTTGGGGGATCTTTACCAACCACCAGCAGACGAACGGATGGACGGCGCGCCCAGACTAACGGCATAATATCGTTTACCAGGTGAAGGACCATATGAGTATTGGCATGGTAACTCATTTTCCCACTGATAACCAACGTGTCCTTAAGGCGGACATCATCTGCCGGACTGAAATAATCCAAATCAACCCCATTGGTAATCACCCGAATGTCTGCCGGTGTTATATCATCATGATCCAGATCCATTAAGGCATGTCGATCAATAGAGGATGAAACCAAAACCCTGCTGAACGCATGCAATAATTTCTGTTCGAATTTTTTTGTACGGGGTAATTCCAATTGGTTGATTATTTTTTTAAATTGGGAGGGATTTGTCATGGAGCTTTGTTTAAATAAATGGCTGATGCAATCCACGCTATCCCAGACGATGGGTATCCTGCCATGTTTCTGAAGATACAGACCAAAACGAGCTCCCCGCAAGTGTTCAACATGGATGATATCAAATGGAATTTGGTGGTCGTTGATGCGGATAAGATCAAGCAATTGTCTGGCAAAAATGGGATTCCATGAATAAACAGATTGCAAAGGGTCGCTGCCAGGCAGCGCAAAAGCTGAATTAACGATGGATTTCCACGCGGGCATTGATCCAACCATTACCTGATCACAAATTTTCCTCACCTCTTGTAAATCATCCAGTTCAGATAAATCATGCCATTGTGTGGCAACCGTGACGGAATGACCCAATATTCCCAACCATCGAATAAATTCAAAAGATCGGATACGGATCCGGGAGGGAATATATGGAACAATAAAAAGGATTTTCATTGATTGGATCCTCTTTGGTTATCGGTTCCTTTTCTTATATAAAACCAGGATGGTAACTCCAATCACAAACAGAGCCGCTGGCACCAGAACAATAGCCAATAATTGTACATATTGTGTTTCCTTGTAGGTTGCCCCTTTTAATGGAACATAATTGGTAGGTACGGGCGGCGGGATGGTCTGAGATGCGATCTGTTCAAGGGTAGTCGTAATGATTGTGGGTGTTACAGTGGTTTGTGCTTCGGGATTCCCAGTCGGGTAAGGAATGGGAGTGATGTCAGTGGCAGATGTGATTGCCCGGGAATACCAAATGGTGTAAATTCCATTATCACTGTCCCAGATATGTTCTTCATCCCTCACATACCAAACAACGTTAAGTATGTTGCCATTGGAAATCGCAATTTGGGTCCATTCCGGAACATCACCGGTATATGACGCTACTACTTCCGGGGTCGACCAGTTTGTTCCATCCCAGGTAAGATGGAGAATATCCAAACCCACTTGCTGGAGACTTGTACGTCCAACTAACACAAGGTGGACATTGCCATCACTATCCACTGCCATGGAATAATTATCCAATAAAGTGTTATATCGTGTAAATCCACCATAAACTCCGGGAATCGGCTGTGGAGTTGACCATTCCTGTCCAATCCCTGGCAATATTTGATAGTACACCACATCTTCAGATAATCCCAACCAGGTTATCAGGATGTTCTGGTTTTTATCTTCCACAATTGCTGGATTGCGGCTTTCATAATCCAAAGGTGGAAAGTTTACCGGTTCGCTCCATGAATTACCACCATCAGTGGAATTCACATAAGTAATATGGGCGGGACGCCTCACACTACCATATGCACCGCCACCGTTGTCACTGGTCTCCCAGACAGCATGAAGATTGTCATTGGAATCAATAATTAATTTGGGTTTGGCAGTACCGGTATTTGAGATGGATATATCAAGTGGACTTGTCCATTGGATGGCGCCTTCAGGGAGGTTACGATAATACACGTGATAACAAATATCACAGCTTGTGGTGGGTGTATTCCAGGTAATTAAAATATGTTGGGTATTTTTTGTATCAAATTTCGATACTGAGTAATATGCTACTTGCTGGACATCATTCAGAGGTCCTTCAGAAATCCAATTACTGGCGGTACTTGCAGTTTGAATATTTGCCTGAGCGGAATATACCCAGATGTATCGATAAGTGAGGTAAAGATTGGAGGTTGTTTGATTGATAATTAAATCCGGACGAGTAGCTTCCCGTCCACTGGTTTGCATTATGGAAATAATATCGTTTGTGGGGAGCCAATTTATTCCATCCGAAGTGGCTGTGTATACAACTGTATCGTATGGGTCAAAAGCCTCTGACCAAACCACATGCACCAGACCATAATCATCTGCTGCCAAGGAAGGAAACCAGGAAAATCCATCCTCGATTGACAAGCGAACCGGTTCAGCCCAGGTATTGCCCTGTGCCTGGACCGGACAAATTCCCATCAGGATGCTGAAACAGATCAGAAAAATGACAATCAGATGCAGGTTTTTCATTTTATATTACTCATATTGTAATGCTTAATACTAAATTAATATTAAAAAAGTATTTTCATTGTAGACAATTCCCATCGTTTGTTTTTAGGCTGAACGAACTCTTGAGGTGGGTCATACCAACCAACTCGTGAACCCTCCCTTTATTCTTGAAAACACTTGGTTGAGTGATAGGGAGATGAGTTGAATTGCTTAAAGTAATAACCTGATATAGATTCACGGTCTTTGAAGTAAAAACCGGGATTAAATAAGGTAATTGGTCTGGATTAACAGATCCGATTGATCGTTCGTTTGGTCCCCACAGGATATACTGCACCTGGTATTGACTTAATGTGTTCATTCTGGCGTTGTCGGTTGTGGATGGATTGAAAAATTCATCCACCAATTGCTGTTTGTGGTAAAAATCCAGGGTTTCTGCCCAATGAGCCAGAAATGCCCGTCTTCCACTGATCCCCGGAATGTATTGACCCACATCCATGCTGCTCAGGATGACTGCCTCGCCAGGAGTGTTCTCCTCCAACCAATGAAGGGCTTGAATTTCATTTACATGTAAATAATATGGGTAGTTGTAACGGTGCAAATCTACAAAACGCCAGGTGAACAGATAAAGATTGGTCAGAGAGATGAAAAAAATTAGGAGAGCTGACATGATTGGGAAGGTTTGGACGGATGGAAACCATTTCTGCAGCAGGGGCAAAACCCAATGGATGAAACCATAAGAAGCCAGCAAAATTACCGGTATCTGCCAGGTGTTGATCATATGAACCTGAAAATCAGTAGGAATATAGGTCAGCGCCCAGCCGGCAATAAACCACATCAATAGAAATAATAAGGCTGGATTTTCCCAGATTTGTGACCATTTGTTGCGGATACCCTGGATGAATAGAACGATGAAAGCAAAGATTGCCATTACCAAAGGCAATCCAATTAGGATTAATAAATGCGGGGGGGTTGGGGTATAAACACCGGCATTGGAAAATTGCGCCAAAACTTCATCCCAGGTGGGATCCAGGCGGGTGAGCAATAAATTATAGATTGCCGGTGGAAGGGATATGCTTCCCGTGATCAACATGGCTTTAAACCAATAGACCGGGAATTTCCTGGTCAATGCCCAGCGGGAGGCGGCATATACCATCGGGATTAACCAGACGATCAGTAAATCATATCCATGCTGCCAGCCAAGTAGAAATGCAGCAATTCCTGCAAAAACCGCCCAACGCAGCTGATCTCTTGTTTCTCCCATGAACAATAATGCAAATATGCCCAATATAAAGGCACCAGCTTCAAGGAAATGCGGATAGGCAAGTAAACAAAGGAAAGTGTTGCCTTCGGCAATAAAAATATCCAGGGGATTGGATAATTCACCATGGAGAAATGTATATTTCAAGATCACAAGGACCCATCCCAACCCACTTCCCAAGGTAATTAAAATGTAGGTAAATTTCCGATGGCGGGTGTTCGAAAAGAACCGTGAAACAAACCAATAGGACATCACCAGGAAGGCAAACCCGGATGCCCAACGCAGGATTTGATATACCCAGGGATAACTTAATCCGGTTACTTTACCCACCTGTGCCAGCACCCACCATAACAGGTTGAAGAAGATGGCAGGATTTTCTTCCGCTGTCAGGTGGTTGTCAATCAGGAAATCGGTCTGGAAGGCATGGTACCAGGACAGATATTGGGCATGATCGGGTACATTCAGGATAAATCCCATGAATTGTTTATCAGGAGGCGCGGAAAAGGCGGCATAAATATAAGGGAAACTGGTGATGACTAATAAACCAAGAGCAATCAGCAGGACAAATTTCCATTCTTTTTTATCGATTTGAATTTCCGGGAATGTCGGAATTAAAGGTTGATTGTTCATTTAGGAAACCTGTTTTGGTTCTATCGGAATTTTTCGTTTTATGACAAGAAAGAGAAAAAACAAACAACCAACAAATAAGAGTAATGGAATGATGCTTGTCCAACCCTGTAATCCCATTGCCATGCCAAGGTTTCTGGCAATATCTCCCAACGCCAGGTTTGGGATGGAGTAAGTAAAAAGAGGATTTAATCTCCAATCCGGAAAGGATTGTCCACCAATGGTCTCCACCCAAACCACAGCAAAGGACCAGATGGCAGAGATGAAAAATAAAATCCGATACCAAATTTGTGATTTCCAGTGAGCGGTCAAGGCAGAAAGGCTCAACATGAGGAAGGGAAGCATCGGAATCAGGTAGCGGGGACCGACTGAAAAACCTCCCTGCCACATAACCGAAGATCCATTGAAAAGAAAAAAAGAACCTACTGACCAGATGCTAAGCCACCAAATGGCACGATATTGTTTGGATTTCCACCATGTCCAATAGCCAAACAACCCAAGAAATAAAATTGGTGCAACAAAAAACAAGCCGCGGTAGTTTCCAAATGTGATACCCCACAAAGCGTTTAGTGAGGGTGTGCTGATGCTGATGATGCCCACCGAATGAAGAGCTTCATAATTTATGGAATATTTATATCCCACCGGTAAGATTGTATGATAGACACTCCAGTTGAAGCCTGCCAGTAATAAACCGGGGATAAGCCCGCCGGCAATCAACCATACCACTTTGGAACGAAATGGTTTTTGGCTAATAAAATACAGGAATATCGCTCCAGCTATCAGGGAGGTTGAGTACTCGGAAATGACGGACCACCCCAACAACAGACCTGCCAGCAGGACTAATCCTTTTTGAATTCGCGTTTGACCCATTCGATGAATTAATCGGAATGCGGTAAACAATAAAAATGCACACATTTGGTGACTGTAAAAAACACCGGAATAGGGAAAGGCGGGAGTGGCGAGCCCGTAAATCGCAACCAGTGCAAAACGCCAGCCATGCGAAAGTGAAAACATGGATAATTGGTCGTAGATCATCACCCCCAGCCAAGCTGAAGGAATCGAACATAACAGAAAGGTCACGATATATAAAACAATCATGAAATACACTTTATTTGCCAGTATGCCGGTGCCGGTTTCCGAGAGGGTTGATTTGAATGCGCCGCTCTCGCCAATTTTCATCATCACATTCTGAACAATGGGTAATTTGAGAATTGGGCGGATGATGGCATATACAGGTGCTGCCAGGAAGGATGGTCCGGGTGCCTTGTCCAGATAGTAATGCCCCTCAAAATAAGCATAATCGCCGGTATTTTGATAGTAGTTGTCGATGGAAAAAGTTTGTTCATCCACCATTGCCAGTGCCAAATCGAGTCGGGCATTTTGACCCCAATCAGCCCAACGGGGCAGGAAATAAGAATAACAAGTCAACAGGAGTAGAAAAATAATCCAGCGTATGGAGCGGTCGTGATCAATCGAGTGATGCAATAATTTCATCACACCTTCTCCTTTGAAACAATGAAAATATATGGACAATCCCGGTACCTGCCAGGATGCAAATAAAAGGTTGAACAACCAGTCCATAGCGGGTGTCCCCCAAAAAGATGGCTGACAGACCCATGGAATAAAGAATGAGAAAATACAATATCAACCAACGACACCAATCTTTAAATGATGTGACCAGACCATACAGGCTGAATAGATACATGCCTATAAATAGGATGTAAATTATGGGAGCAAGCCTTGTTTCTATAGATTCTTTATTTGCTCTTTCCAGAGGCGAGAAGAATTTAATAATTTTTAGAGGGACGAGCTTGAAAAATTTTCCAGGATTTCCTTTGATCCAATCCATCCCGATTTTCCAAAATGCGGTACTCTTGTCTGCCTCCTCCAAATTTTCCAATGGATCAAATATGGATTCGTTGACGCTGATTCCAGCTGTCATGTCATTGTTGCCTTGCATTAACAGTAATCCTGAATCCAAAGATAAAGGAGTCACGCTGCCTGTTAACTGGTAATTGTGATCCGTCCAGGGTAAAATGACAGGCATCATTGCCGCTGCAATTACCAGGCCCCAGGACAAGGATGTTTTATGGAGAATCAAGGGGGTAAAAAGTCGGATCAGAATTGCCCCGACAATTAAAAACAAAAAGAATATTACTTCGTGACTTGAACACCATGTAATTACTTTCTGAAGAAATATCCATATTGTTGTTTTTAGGGTAACTTCCATAATTACACCCTGTCAATTTTTGAGGGAGTTATGCCGGAATATAAATCATCCAATGGACGGCACGCGATCCTGTAATCATATTCTTTCTCGATCAATTCCCGACCTGCCCAACCCAATTGCCTTGCCTTGTCTGGACTCTTTAACAGGTCAATAACATCATTGGAAAATTGCTCAGGCGTATCGGCAATCCGCAGGTGACGATCATGTTCCACATCGATTCCTTCACAGCCAATTGTGGTCGTCACGATGGGCAGCGCCTGGGACATGGCATTTAGGATTTTTACTCGCATCCCACTGGCTGCATGCAGAGGTACAACCATGACACCTGCCTGAGTGATAATGGGCAATGGATCGGACACATAGCCGTGAACATGAACTCCCTCATTCATTCCATCATATGCCTGGATTTCCGCCGGGGGACGTGCGCCAACGATGTCAAATTGTACATCCGGTATTTTTTCCTGGATGAGTGGGAAAACTTCCTTTAAAAACCAAAGCATCCCTTCTATATTGGGAGGCCAGTACATGGTCCCGATGGACAGGATATGATTGGCGTTGGGTTGGCGCTCGATGACCGGAAATTCATCCACATCCACGGTGATGGGTATAATGGTGGCGTTCAGAATGCCACCCATGGCTTCAGATAATGCCAGGCGGTCTTCTTCGCTGACCACTGTCACCATGTCAAATTGTCGACAGACATTCCCCTCATATCTCTTCATCAGCTTCCAGTCGCGTTCCAGCATCCAGCGGCGTGGACCCCTTCCCAGGGTGCTTGCCAGGCGTCGATATAGCTGCCAGAGAGCATTATGGGCATCCATAAGTTTTCTCGCAGTTTTCACACGTTGAGCATATTGAGCCATGTTCATTTGATCGGCATGAGCCACATCAAAACGATTTTCATTTGCCAGTCTGTCCACAAGGTGCCGCATTGTAGCCCGGTCATCGCGGGTCATCATCCACGGTTGCCCATTCAGGAAACTGCGTACCAATGCCATACTTTCATGCAGGATTGTACGACGGATGGATACAGCCTCCACCCGGGCGCAGACCTGCTTTAAACATTCAATTTCTTTCGATTGATCACCGCGGGTAAATGACACCAAAGTGAGATCATGTTTCTTGCTTAAATATTTAATGACATTCCAGGTTTTAACTTTAGGACCACTGTCTGGAGGGTAGGGGAGGACCTGGGTCAGGATCATGGCACGCATATCAAACCTCGCGCAATTTGGATATAAGTTGATGGAGTGAAATGACCGGACGTCCGTGCCTGCCATGACTTACATGCCGGAAAAACCCGTGCCAGATTAACTTGGGTGTCGTTAAAAACAATATCATTGCTTTTAACAGTCCTGCAGCCAGATTGCCATGATATTTCCGCATTAACCGCACCCGGCTCTGATACATGTCTCCCTCGCGTTCGACCAGGCGGCTCTGACTGCTTGCACCCCCATGATGAAGAACCAGGGCATTGGGATGATGCCAGACCTGGTAATCCATCTGCCGGAGGTGGTGACAAAAATCGACCTCCTCAGCATACATGAAATACTGTTCAGGCAATCCCCCTAAACCCAAATAGATGTCACGCAGGATCAACATACAGGCGCCATGAATGTAATCAACAACCCGGGGTTCACCTTTTTCGTCAGGTCTGTGGCTGGGATAGCAATCACCATACATTTTCCTCCCCAAAGTCGATAGGATGAGGAATTCCCTCCATATGTTGGGGAAATCAGCGTATGAAAACTGGAAGCGACCATCCGGGTAAATCAACCGGGGACCTGCCGCAGCCAGTTGAGGATTGGACTCTGCCAGATCAACCAGGGTGACCAGGGCTCCTGGCAACAAGGCGGCATCACTATTCAGGAGCAGTAGATATTTTCCACGAGCAATGGCAGCAGCCTGATTGTTGGCGCGGGCAAACCCAACATTGTCAGAGTTTTTGAGTAGATGCACGAATGGATATTGCAATTCGATCATCTCAATTGAACCATCCGTGGATCCATTATCCACGATAATTATTTCGATCCTGGAGAAATCCAGGGTATCCAACACCGAATCGACACATTCTGCCAGCAATGAATATGTATTCCAGCTGACGATAATAACGGAGACGAGAGGTTGAATCTCCTGAAAATTCAAGATGGCTCCTCTTTCAGTTTACAGGTCATATGATCCAAAGCAAGCATGGCTCCCATGAACAACCAGTTATAGACAGAATAATTAAATCCAGCAATCGACTGCGTATAGGCGAATGGGAATAGCCAGTCTCCAAACATCATCATCAACAATCCACCCAGGGTTCCACTAAGACCAATGATTGCAAAAGCTTCCAGAAAGTCATGCCTTCCATGCAGCCGTTTCACAAGATTTATCCCTCTCCAGATAATGGCACCAAAGAGCCAGACCAGGAAAATGCTGCCCACAATTCCAACCTGGGAAAGCATATCCAGATAATTGTTATGGGTTGCCATTGCCCTGCGTGGAAAGTATGTCATGTAATAAACCGCATAACCGGCTGGACCGGTGCCAAACAGAAAATGATCCTTGGTTATGAGCCAATTCTGTTTCCAGGCATCCAGGCGGGTTAAGCCACTGGTGCGGCTTTCCAAACTCAGGGATGTTGAAAGATAATCCCATTGAATGTAAATGATGATTGCCAGAACAATAAACAGGAAAATTGCTAATTTTGGTGATCGTAAAAAACTGATTACAAGGATAACGAAGAATACCGGTACCCAGCCTGCCAGCCATGTAATATTTCGAATAAATCCCCAGTAGATCCACAATAATGCCAATATTATTAACAATCCCCGAACCCAAACTGGCAATTTATTGTTGATAAATCCCATCCCAACTGCAATTGCAACAATCCACATGGAAAATAAACCATTGGTGTCCACGGGTAGCTTGATGGGCAATATATGGTCAATAAATCCCAGAAATCCTGCGATGATAAAGAGAACAACAATGGTCACCAGAAGACTTCTCCGAGTGATGAGATTGCTGGTTAATAATACGGTCACAACCGACATAATGAAAACAAGGGCTGATGCCATTTGAACAAACGGAAAGCTGCCCCAGACCGTTACGATAGGGTCGCGAAACCCGCTGGACCAAACCAATGAGAATAAGGTTGCACAACAGAACAGGAAGAGGGGCAAGTTGATGGGGGAGGGTTTGACAGTAAATCGACGTTCCAAAACCATTTGAAAGAACCATAAAAAAGTGAACGCAACAGTCAGAGCCAGGCTCAACACCACCCGGCTGGCAGTTCCGGTGGAAAAGCTGATGGGAATGTACAGAGCTGAAAATAAAATAATTACCGGGTATAAATCATTCCGGCGCATCATGAATTCCAGCGAAACCAGCAATGCCACCACTGCAACTGGTGCAGCACCAATAACAAATTGCTCCATCCCAGCCATGGCTGCCCCCAGGGCAACCACCAATAGAATCAGGATCGGAATTCCCACCCGGATTAATATTCTTCGACGATCAACCCAATGTTCAGAATTATGGGCAATTTCAGCTGATCTTTGCGCCCGCATTATCCGGCACCTCGCACTCTTGAATCCAGCAAATGTTCCAAGCTTGCTTGGAGCTTGTGACCGATATGACTCCAGCCGTATATTTCATCGATTGAACTTCTGGCATTCCTGGTGAGAAATTCCCGCAGGTCAGGGTCACGAAGCAACTTCACCACGTTTTCAGCAAATTCTTCCGGTGAATTAGCAATCAACAAGTCCCTGCCTGATTCCAATCGTAATCCTTCAGCACCCTTGGCGGTGGCGACTACCGGGGTGCCAATTGCCAGGGCTTCAAGTATTTTTAATCTCGTTCCTCCCCCCACCCGCAATGGCACAACACAAACAGAGCTGCTTTTCACTACCGGTCGGATATCAGAAACATAGCCAGTGAAAATGATATGGTCACTGTAAGGCAGGGAGGAAATATCAACTCCATCCGTCCGACCGGTAATGATTAATTTAATTTGAGGGACTTCCAGGAGAATGAGTGGGAAAATTTCTTTGAGAAAATACTTAACAGCATCATAGTTGGCAATATAAGTTAATGCCCCATTATAAATGAGTGTGTTCTCTTCGTGAGTAACCTCTCCAATATCGTACCAATTCACGTCCACTCCGTTGGGAACCAGGGATAACCGGTCCCGGGATATGGATGGAAACAACCGTAGGAGTTGATCCATATCCTTATCGGAAACAACCAGGATATGATCAAATTTCTCACAGGCAGTGCGTTCCAGGGAGATGAAAGATCGAAAATAAATATATTTGCGTAGTTTTTGTATGTCCCCCCTGGCAAACAGGTAAGTTTGTTCCTGTATCAAACTTTCCACGTTAAGTTCACTCAACACCATGAGGGGGCGTTGATGATGATTCAGCAAATCCCAGAGATAATTAATCATCATTAACGGTTCAGTAATCACCAAGTCGTATTTCCCATGGATCATGACCTGGGTTAATTTTTCAACCACATTTTTGGATGGCGGACCAAAGAAATATTTGGGGTGAGGAAAAAACATTCCCATTGGTACATCGTACCAACGGCGGCGTCCATCCAGCGAACCAAAGAGCTTGTCCCCCGGCAGGATTCCATATACTTCCCTACAGATTTGCTGGAGTGGTTCGATGTTTTCAAGCTCTTGGGGCGATTGAATTAATGAAAATACAGATATTTCATTCCACTTGGATAGTTCCCGAATTAGGAAATATCCCCGTATTTTTGCCCCATTATCAGGTGGGAAGGGGAAGAAAGAAGAAACCCAGAGAATATTCATAAAACATTCTTTCCCATGCGACCACACAAGATTTCGGCTGGTGGGGGACCAAAGCGTTTTTTATAATAATCACGAATTCCAAGAATTATGGCATTACGTAAATTTCGTCTGGTCTTTCGTCGGGGTCCAATCGTCCAGATGAGTGCCATCCGCATGCTTTCCAATAACAGAACCCTCCAGAACACGAACAATCCGAATCCGGCACAACGAATCCAAAGCAACCGATTGCGCGTCATCAGGTAATAGACAAGCGGGGATAAATTCCGTTGGTCAGGTTGGATTTTATGCCAAACTTTTGCATCTGGAAGGAGCATAATTGTCTGTCCCATCGAACCCAGGCGCTGACACCATTCTGCTTCATCAAAATACATAAAGAAACGTTCATCCAGAAGACCAGCTTTTTCGATCGTCTCAATCCGGGTCATCAGGGCACATCCTGAGGCAAAATCAACCCTGTATGGAATGTTGTCGAACTGACCCTGATCAATTTCATCTGTTCCAAGCATTGATGCTTTTGCGCGTCGCGGGTCGATTTCTCCACCCGCTGACCAGATCCTGCCCGGTTGGGAATGATAATAAATCATTGGTGTGGTAACGCTGACATTTGGGGATGTTTCCAGCAATGTTGTTAATTTTTCAATGGCATCTTCAGCAATGATGGCATCATTATTTAACAGGAGAATATATTTTACCTTTCGAGAGATCGCCAAACGAATTCCAGCGTTGTTGCCGCCTGTAAACCCCAGGTTGCTATTCATTTGCAGGAAATTTTCCTGTGGGAGAATGCCTGATAGCTCCTTGCCTGAGCCATCAGTCGAAGCATTATCCACAACGATGATGGATAAGTTGGGGTAGGTGGATTGACGAACGGAGTCAATACACGCCAATGTGTCATTGAGGTTATTCCAGTTGACGATGATGACTGCCACTGGAGGTCGGGTCGTTATTTCACTTTCGCGTTTTGATTCGTCCTGCTGTTTATTTATCCTATCCATTTCAAATGATTCCGTACTTTCTGACTATCAATTAATCAGTTCGCCTTGTTCCTCCAGACGTTGATAATCCGCATCGACCATGATTCTGACCAATTGCTCAAAGGATACATCATGGTGCCAGCCCAGAATCGTGTGGGCTTTGGTTGCATCTCCACGCAATTCCAATCCCTCTGATGGACGGTACAGCCGTTCATCCTGTTTTACCCAATCCTGCCAGTTCAAACCCGCAGCCTGAAAGGCAAGTTCCACAAATTCCTGCACAGAGTGTGTCTCACCGGAGGCAATTACGAAATCATCCGGTTCCGATTGTTGAAGCATGAGCCACATTGCCCGTACATACTCGGGAGCATACCCCCAATCCCGCCTGGCGGATGTATTGCCCAGGCGCAGTTCATTTGCCAGTCCCATTTTAATCCGTGCGACAGTGCTGGTGATTTTTCGGGATACATATTCAAATCCACGCCGTTCTGATTCATGGTTGTAGGCAATTCCACAACTTGCGAATATTTTGTATGCTTCACGGTAATGTTGGGTCAGGTAGTATCCTGCTACTTTGGATACTCCATATGGCGACCTTGGATGGAAGGCGGTTGTTTCTCTTTGAGGAGTCTCTTGAGCCAGCCCAAACATTTCACTGGTGGCAGCAAAGTAAAACTTGCATTGTGGGGCAAGCTCTTTCAATGTGGAAAGGATGAAATGAGTGCCATTCAGATTGGTATTGACGGTGGAGAATTCATCCTCGAAGGAATAACCTACATAACTTTGTGCTGCCAGGTGATAACATTCCCCGGGTAATATATGTTCTACAACCCGAAATAAACTTGGGAAACTTTCCATGGATGCGGAATGCAGATGGATTTGATCCAGGAGATGATGGATTCGCCACAATCGATGGATTGGGTCTTCCAATGCCACATGACGGACAATCCCATGAACCTCGTATCCTTTATTGAGGAGAAATTCAGCCAGGAATGATCCATCCTGTCCTGTGATTCCAGTGATTAATGCTTTTTTTTGTGTCATATTATTCCATTCTGCATCATTGTTCAATGCGTATGTAGTCGATCAGGGTATAAGTATTCATCCAAGGATCTGCACGTTCATAAGTTCCCATGCCTGCGTTTCGAGCCAGTTTTAGATAGTCATCTTCATGTGAACCTCGTTTGGGGTGGTAAACTGGCTCAGAATTAAGAATATCGAACATGACACAATCCACAGCGACAGGATCGCGCGAGAAAAACAGGCTGTTGGGGGAATCATTTCCAAAACTTTGCCAACGGGAGGGAGCAGCGGTTGTAAAACCCAAGGCGCCATACAAGCCATCTCCAACAGTTAGAATGGTTTTGTTGAGGATATATGGATGGGTATTAAGTACCAGCAAGGGACTGTAATTGGGATTGTATACACCATCATCAGGATCAATCAGTGTGTGCAAAAGTTCTTCATTTGGTCCGATGATCTGGTTTATTGATCCGTAGTGGTTTTTAAACCCAAGCGTAACTGAAGAGATTCCATGGTCTTTTAAAATGGGCATGTTGATGAGATAGGTACAGTTCGCTAAAACATTGGTGATGAGCCTGTATGTCAATAATCCATAATTAAAATTAACCCGTGAAGCGGGAGTATCAGAAAATCCGGCTGCCGGTGTGGTGCACTGTCCATTGTCAAATAATCGGACAGGATATTCAGTCAATTTGTTAAGAAAACGGGTTGGAAACCGTCGCAGGGCATCATAGACCCAAATATCCTGATGTCTCACACCTGCCTGAACCAAACCATTAATGAGTGCAATTACTGGTTCTGCAACTGCATCAATTTGATTGTCAGTGTCGATACACTTACCACCAGTGTTGTTAAAATTTACTTTGATGGCGATGGCTTTTCCAGCACTATAACCCGGTAATAACGTCTGCCAGGCACCAGACACTGAACCTTGCCCGGTAAGTGACATCACCCCTTGATCAGTCATTTGATTGACAATGGATTGATTGATGTAATTACCATACCAGGAGCTGCCTGAAAAATTCCAGCTTGTGGCTGCAGGATTCCAGACGTGAACCACCCGGCTGCCTGCAGGGGGGGAAGTTGGAGTAGGAGTGGGGGTTGGGGTTGGTGTTGGGGTTGGTGTTGGGGGGTGCTCCTTGGATACGACCGGCATCCAAATTTGATGGTCATCAGGTCCACTGGTGTGAGGCATGATCTTTGCTTTGCCATTAATTAATTTCCCAATCAAGCCAAAGGCAGCCACTCCGGCAGTACCAATTAGAATTCTCAGAAAATCACGACGAGAGAGTCTTTTTTTCATTGGAATATCTCCAGCACGGGATCAGGAATCCAGATAAGGGAGGTCAAGTATGGTTTGCCGCAGGTAACTGGTGGTATGCTGCTTGCGCTGGATGTCATCGATCACCCGAATGACCTGTTCGGGGGATAGATCAAGTGAAGTGGCAATATCAACCGGAGGGATACCCAACTCCATTCCCCGCCAGATCGTATCCAGGATATGAAATGGAAGCCTGAAGAAAAATTCCTCCTGTGTGCTTCCGGCACTGTATGTGTCACTGGTGGGCGTACGTTGTTTGATTTCTTCAGGTATGTTTAAATATTCAGCCAGTTGATATACCTGACTCTTGAAAAGATGAACAATGGGGGTCACGTCACTACCACCATCGCCGTACTTAACAAAAAAGCCCAAACCATGTTCATTTTTGTTGGGTGTGCCCACTACAGAATAAGAACACAATTCTGCATGATAGTAAAGCATTGCCATTCGTGTGCGTTGTTTGAAATTGGAGGCAGCCACAATTTGTAAAAATTCCTGCACTGGAAGGCGTTGTGTAAACACATCACCACTCTGTGAGACCACTGTGAGCTTGAAGATATTTAATATATCCTGATCCAGCAGGCTGCCAGGGAGGGTGATTTTTACTTTCCATCCAGGTCCAAATTCAGGGAATATGCGGCGGATTGCCTCATCACGCCGGCGGTAACACCCGGAACCTTCCAGGGAGGCTGTAATATCCTCCAGAACTGTACGAACTCCGAATTGATCCGCCAGGTTTTGTGCCAGTGGAACACTCTCCGGTGAGGATTCTTTTTCAGGAATAATAATTCCGAGTACACGTCCTGCTCCGAGAGCCCGCACACACAAAGCCAGAACAACAGATGAGTCAATTCCCCCGCTAATCCCGACAACAGCTCCGCGCCGGTGAAAGGTTTTTAGGATTGCTTCGGAAAGGAAGTTACAAATCCGATCCACCTCCTTTTCCACATCGAGGTTTAGTATATTACTGGAAAATGATGATGGTTTTGTTTCCCTATTATTCTGTTCCATTAGTTTGCCTCCTTGGTGAGGATCACGCGTTTGAACGGGCGATTTTCCGGCATTTTTACGGAATTTCTACGAAAAGAATCAACGAATAACATATGAATAAGCTGAGTGGAAAGAATCCCAACCAGACCCATATCCTCGACTTCACTGAGATCAGCTCCACTGGTAGCTTTTCGAACCAGTTGAGCCACCATTCCGGATTGGAAAAGACCGCTTTTTTGGATGGCTTCCGGGGAAAGTAATTGTTGGACATAATCCAATGGCTTGGGATGAAAAAAACAACGGTGAATGGGGGCACGGTAGGGGCGTTTTACTCTTCGCCATATTTCAGGGGGCAACAAGGGAGCCGCCACCCGGCGTAGTAAATATTTTTCCAACATCCCGTTTAGCTTCAAATGGGGGGGCAGGTGATTGCAAAACTCCACAATACGGTAATCCAGGAAGGGGAAGCGTCCTTCAACAGAATTAGCCATTGCCACACGATCACCCTGTGAACTGAGCAGGTAGGGAGAGAGAAAAGTGGAAATCTCAAGGAACTGCGCCTGTCCCAAAGGGGACCAATCGGTATAATTTTCAGGGAGAATACTGGTGGAGGGGTGGGGCTGAAAGCCATCCGGTTGGTTTGCCAGGAAACGTACCAGGCGGCTGGTGTTGTTCCAACGAATCTGGTGGGAGTACCAGGGGCTGGAAGTGGATGTTAATCCCTGGCGGAAGAAAGCCGTCAGGTAAGCCCAGCCGGATTGGTTAATTCTGGAAATATCCGGATAGAGCTTTTTCAACAGGATGGGGCGGAGTTTTGATTCTGGATCACGCGCCCAAAATCGACGTACTGACATTTCCTTGAAAATATCGTATCCTGCCAGAAATTCATCTGCGCCTTCACCGGTGACCACAACCTTAAATCCATCAATATGAACCAGCCGTGAGAGCATGAACATGGGAACTGGTGCTGTGCGCAGGATGGGTGTTTCCGTGTGCCAGATCACTCTTGGCAGTGTGGCGCCAATGTCTGAATGGGTGCAATAGACAATGTGGTGCCGGGTTCCCAGGTGATCTGCCATCTTCCTCTGATAGGAACTTTCATCGTACAAGGGATCGGAAAAGGAGATGGAGTAGGTTTCCAACTGGGAAGGAACCTGTTTACGGATAAGGGCTGTCGTTGTGGAGGAATCCAATCCACCGCTCAGGTATGCTCCAACAGGGACATCAGCCCGCAACCGGATAAGGGTGGCATTGATCAGGAGATCCTCAAATTCCTCCTGCCATTCCTCATCCGTGTGATCCAAAGGAGAGATCGAAAAATCCATGAACCAGTACTGGGAGAGCTTGACCTGACCGTCTCTTACCACCATCCAATGTGCGGGTGGTAATTCAAATATATCTTTAAAGGCAGTGTTCGGTGATTGAACACTCCAAAAGGTAAATATTTCAGCCAGCCGTGAAGGATCCATTCTGGCGGTCATCTCAGGAGGTGACAGCAGGCTTTTAATCTCCGAACCAAAGAACATTCTGCTGTCCTGTATGGTATAGAAAAAAGGTCGAATTCCCAGGCGATCACGGGCAAAAAAAGCCTGGCGGTTGACCTGATCCCAGATGGCAATGGCAAACTGTCCGTTTAAATACTTAAGACAATCCGTCCCATATTCCTCGTACATATGGAGGATGACCTCGGTATCCGTGTTGGTGGTGAATACATGTCCTTGTTGTTCCAATCCTGGACGCAGATCAAGATAGTTAAAAATTTCTCCGTTATAAACAATCCATAAAGTGCCATCCTCATTGGATATTGGCTGCTGACCGGTGCTTAAATCCAATATGCTGAGGCGGGCACTGCCCATGCCAATCCACTCATCCAGATAGATGCCGAATTCATCAGGACCACGATGTTGGATCAGCCCCAACATATCCCGGATCATTTCTTCCGGAATGGGCTTGGGTTCTCGTAGATTAATTGCACCGACAATACCACACATAAAAGCTGGTCCGTTTCTTCAGGATAAATCCTTTTTACTGATTTTACCTGTGGTTGTCTTGGGGAGTTCAGGCAGTATGACTATTTGTTGAGGGATCAACAAATCCTCCAGATGAGCACGACAATACCGCATGATATCGTTTTCTCCGATTGCAGGATTGTCCACTGCCACAAAGGCTTTTACAGCCTGTCCCAAAAGGGGATCTGGAACACCGATCACGGCAGCTTCCAATACACCTGGGAATTGACATAAAACATTCTCAATTTCACGGGGGGATACTTTTTCCCCCCGGCACTTGATGATGTCATCCTTGCGGGAAATAAAATAAAAGTAACCTTCTTCATCCTGCCGGAATAAATCCCCCGTATAACAGAGCCGTTCGCCGGGGATTGTTCCTGGTCGGAAACGAATATTGGATAATCCAGGGTCCCCCCAATAACCGCGCATCACATGACGTCCACGCACCACCAGTTCACCCACTTCGTTGGGTGGAAGCCTGTTATTATTATCATCCACAATCCAGGTTTCGGTTCCTGGAATGGGTATCCCCACCGATCCGGGATGACGGTCCAATTCCTCTGGCGGCATGTACAGGGTTCGTTTGGTTTCCGTCAATCCATACATGGAATAAAGCCGTACCGCAGGAAAGGCTGCCCGGATGGCTTGAATATATGAAGTCGGCAGGGTAGCGGCGGTGTTGGTCATATAACGCAGGCTGGATAATTCAAACTGGTGAAGATCCATTTTCAGAATCATCGAAAAAATGGTGGGCACACCCGGGAAACCAGTCACGTGCTCGATGCCGATGCGATTGAGGATGGCTGCCGGAAAGGCAAAACCTTTTTCCAGAATCAGTCGTCCTCCAAATTTAAATGTCATCAGAAGTTGGTAAAGTCCATAATCAAAAGACAGGGGAAGGGTATTGATCACCACATCGTCAGGTGTATTTTCCAGATATTGAATAATGGAATTGGTGGCAAAATCCACATTGCTGTGATCACTCATCACTCCCTTGGGTTCACCGGTGCTGCCGGAAGTGTAAATAAGACAAGCCAGGTCCAAGTCAATATTGACATGACGGGGGCGGTCGTCCGGGTACTGGTTCAGAAGCTGAGGGAGAACCAGTAAATCAGGCATGGTGGAATCAACCCGGGGTGCATTGACAAGAATGGTGAAATGCAATGATGAAATCGAACCCAGCAAGGATCGTGAAAGATTTACCTGGGAGGCATCCGTGAATAATGCGGATGCTTCGCAATTTTTAATAATGAATTCCAGTTTTTCAAATTTGGTGGAGGGGTGTACCACGATAAACACCCCGCCGGCTTTTAAAATCGCAAAAATGGCAACCACAAGCTCGGTCGAATTGGCGAAAAAAAGGATTGCCCGCATCCCGCGTTTGAAGCCATGATCCATTATGGCATTTGCCAGCCGGTTTGCCTTGGATTCAATTTCCGCATAGGTCAAGCGGGAATTTCCGCAAACAAGAGCCACCTTGTCCCGGTATTGATCGACAGACCTTTCCAGAAATTCATGAACGAGCATTTTTCTCC
>ERZ1026805.470-NODE-470-length-26341-cov-8.333980_pt1 | contig 26341 bp, 20 predicted proteins | sample MGYA00520883_ERZ1026805 | MGnify/ENA primary metagenome ERZ1026805 (study PRJEB33270, sample SAMEA104284476) | anaerobic digester metagenome | biome: Anaerobic digester microbiome; feature: mesophilic sludge digester; material: Anaerobic digester biomass | place... | reverse complement strand
AAATCATCAGCGCCCTGCTCTGCACACTCCTGAGTGCGCCGGGGCTCGAATGCTTTTTCTCCCCACCGGTGTGTGGAATTTTAAATCATCAGCGCCCTGCTCTGCACACTCCTGAGTGCGCCGGGGCTCGAATGCTTCCCCTCGCCGGTGTGTGGAATTTTTTAATTGATCAGCGCCCCTGCCGAGGCTCGAACTCGGAACCACTGGATTCGAAGTCCATTACTCTGTCCAATTGAGCTACAGGGGCGTTCGTCCTCATTTTACCACGTTCCACTCCGTTTTTCTTGCGCTCATTTCCCCGCTGTGCTACACTCATACCATGTCTGCTGAAGAATCCATGTTCCAGGAGGCACTCTCCGCCATCCAGCAGGGACAGACCGCCCGGGCGCGTGACCTGCTCACCCGCCTGCTGCGCATCAACCAGTCCAACCCCGTCTACTGGCTCTACATGTCCACTGTGGTGACGACCAAAAAGGAGCGTGTCTTCTGCCTCAAAAAGGTCCTCGACCTCGACCCGCAAAACCCGGACGCCCGCCGCAATCTTGCCATACTGGGCGCCCGTCCCCCCGACCCCGACCTGGAAATCCCCTTTGCAGCCCAGCGCCGCAGGTGGGAAGCCCGCCTCAGCGATGCCCCCCCTGAAGCCAAAATCTCCCGCGGCGCCCGCCTGCAGATCATCCTGCTCTCACTGGCGGGACTGCTGGTGGTGGCATTAATCATTATGGCTGCCACCGGTGTGCTTGGCATTGATTTCAAGCCCGCCAGCCGCAATCCCAACCAGTTCCGGATTTTCCCCACTCCGGTGGTGACCGAAACACCCACACCCATCATTCCCACCGCCACACCCGGTCCAACCGCCCCCTGGCATGCCCTGGAGGCGACCTATACCGCCACGCCCGTTTACGCCGTCACACCCCACAACCTGGTGGAGGCGTACACCATCGCCATGCGCTCCTTCTCCCGCGCCGATTGGGACTCCAGCGTCACCTACTTCAAGCAGGTGCTCACCCTGCAGCCGGACGCCGTGGACGTGCTGTACCTGCTGGGCGAGACCTACCGCATGCAGGGAAAGGATGAGACCGCCCTTTCCACCTTCAACCAGGCGATCAAGGACAAACCGGAGTTTGCTCCGCCCTACCTGGGGCGCGCCCGTCTGAACCTCTCCTCGGATGAACCGGATCTGGAAACGGCGCTTGAAGATTTGCAGACCGCCGCCGATCTCGACCCCCAGTTTGGTGAGGTCCAACTGGAGCTGGCAAACCTGCATCTTCTGCAAAACCAGCCCGCCAGCGCACTGGATGCGTTAAAGGAAGCTGACCGCCTCCTGCCGGGGTCGCCGCTGGTGCATTTTTACCGCGCCCGGGCGTTGATGCAGCAGGAAAACCTGAACGAGGCGCTGAAATCCATCAACAGCGCCCTCTCGCTGGATGTCACCCTGCTGCCAGCCTACCTGGTGCGCGGTGAACTGTACACCCGCCTGGGCAAACTGGACAATGCACTGGATGATCTCTATGTCTACACCACCTATGCCGCCAACGGCGATCCGCAAACCATGATCATGCTCGGAGAAGCCTGGTACGCGGCCGGTAATGTCACTGCCGCCCTGCGTGCCCTTGACCGTGCCATTGACCTGGACCCGGACCTGGTGAAAGCCTACGTTTCGCGGGGTGCAATTTACCTTGCGGAGAAAAAGTATGCCGAAGCTGATATGGATTACGACAAGGCGGTGCGTCTGGATCGGACTTCTTTTGAAGCAAACGCCGGCATGGCGCAGGTATGGATGGCGCAGGAATATTACGGCGACGCCTACAAACGCTGGGAGGAAATCCAAAAATACGCTGAAAACGACGCCGACTGGGCAATCCTCTATTACGGGCGCGGCGTCTGCCTGGAAAAATTAAATTTCCCGGGCCTGGCAATCCGCGACTGGCTGATGCTGCTGGATTTGCCCGCCAATGCGGTCCCGGTGAATCTGCGCCAGGCGGCACAGGCTGCGTTGCAGGCGATTTACACGCCCACACCCAGCCGCACTCCCGCCAAAAATACACCGACCCCCACCCGCACACCCGCCAGAACCACGCCAACCCCCACCCGCACCCCGCGGCCCTGATCCCGTGCGTCCAATCAATCTGTACCTCATCATCGACCGCCGCCGGCAGCGGAAAACCCGACTGCAGCGGGAATTTCGTCCGCGTGTTCAACGCCTGATGCTCGGCATTGGAGCCGTCCTGGCAATCCTGTTCATGGGGGCGGTCATTGCCGCTGGATTCGCGTACAGCAGCCTGACCCGCAGCCTGCCGTCGGTGGATCTGCTTCCCATCCTGCTTGACCGCTCCAGCGGTCTGCTGCTGGAACCGACCCGCCTCTATGACCGCGCCGGTCAGACTGTCCTGCTGGCGCTGGAAAATCCGGGCATCCCCCGCCGTTTCCTGGCGGCTGACCCCGGGGAACCGGATCATTTTGACCCCCTGCTCATCCAGTACACCATCTCCATGCTGGACCCCGGCTTCTGGCAGCATCCCGGTTTTTTGTGGGATCACCTGACCGATCCCCAACCGCAGACCATCCCTGAAACCCTGGTGCAGAGCCTGCTATTGGAAAACGAGGCACCCGGCTTGCGCCGCTCCCTGCGAATGCGCCTGCTGGCATCGCAGGCGGTCAGCCGGTACGGGCGGATCCGGGTGCTGGAGTGGTACCTTAACTCACAATCCTTCGGACATCTCGCCTATGGCGCCGATGCCGCCGCCCGTCTCTACCTGGACCGTTCGGCGGCAGACCTGTCCCTGGCGGAGGTGGCGCTGATCCTGGCAGTGCGCGAAGCTCCCGCCCTCAACCCGCTGGATGCGCCTGCCGCCGCCATCGAAAACCAGCAGGACATCCTGCGCCGTCTGCTCGACCTTCACCTGATCAGCACAGCAGATTACAGGAATGCCCGCGCTGAAAAGCTCGACCTGCGGGTGGCATTGCAGCCCGCCAACCCGCCGGCTCCGGCGTTCACTGCCCTGGTGCTGGATCAACTTGCCAATCGTTTGGGTTCGCAGCAGGTGGAGCGCGGCGGTCTGGAGATCATCACCACCCTCGACATCGACCTGCAAAGGCAGACCAACTGTACATTGAAAATCCAGCAGGCGCGGCTGCAATCCGTCATGCCGGACACCTCTGGCTGTGAAGCCGCCCGCCTGCTGCCCACCCTCCTGCTGGAGCCTGTATCGGCTGACCTCAGCGGCAGCGCTGTCATCCTCGATCCATCGACCGGACAGGTTCTGGCATACGCCGGTGACAACGGCTCAACCCGCCAGCCTGGTTCGATTCTCACCCCGTTTGTAGCAGTGGCGGCTTTTGCCCGCGGCATGAGCCCCGCCACACTCACCTGGGATATCCCCGGCACCCTGCCCGCCAGCCTGGATTGGCTGTACAAACCGGATCAATATCACGGTCCGGTGCGGCTGCGGAATGCCATCGCCAATGGCTACCTCACCCCGCTGACAGATTTGCTGCTGGAACTGGGGTCGCACAGTGTCTGGCGCACCGCTGAAACCCTGGGTCTGACCGGTCTGAGCACCCCCAACCCCGATGCCCTGCTTTTTGAAGGCGGTAATGTCAGCCTGCTGCAAATTGCCCAGGCGTACAGCAGCTTTGCCAGCCTGGGCAGCCAGTCCGGCGTACGCCAGGCAGCCGGCATGCCGCTCCAGCCCGCCCTGATTCTCACAGTCACCGATCTGGATGGCAGGATTCTGCTGGACCAGACCCAGCCGGAGACCCAGCCGGTGCTTTCCGAGTCGCTGGCATACCTGGTGCATCATATCCTCAGCGATGATTCCGCCCGCCGGGCATCGCTCGGCTATCCCAATGCCCTGGAAATTGGGATGCCTTCCGGGGCGCTGCTGGGCGGAACCGCCGATGGCAGGCAGGTCTGGACAGCGGGTTATACCCGGCAGCGCGTGGTGGTCACCTGGCTGGGTGTGCCTGAATCCTCTGCGGACCAGTTGTCACCCAAATCAGCCGGGGGGCTCTGGCACGCATTAATGCAATATGCCAGCCGTGATTTAGCCGCAGGCGGCTGGACAGCTCCAGCGGGCGTCACCACCCGGGAGGTCTGCGACCCCTCCGGTTTGCTGCCGACGACCATCTGCCCCAACATTGTGCCGGAGGTCTTCATCAGCGGATTTGAGCCGCTGTCCAGCGATACCCTGTACCGCGATTATGCAATCAACCGGGAGACGGGCAAACTGGCGACGGTTTTCACCTCCCCGGAGCTGGTGGAGGAGCGCATCTACCTGGTTCCGCCGCTCAAGGCGCAGGATTGGGCGCGCAGCATGGGGCTGCCCATCCCCCCCGATTCCTATGATGTGATCCAGGCACCGCCGGTGAAGGCGGATGTCAACCTGACCGCGCCGGCGCTGTTCTCAGCGGTTCACGGCGAGGTGAACATCATTGGCACCGCCGCCGGGGCGGATTTCTCATCCTGGTCGGTGCAGGCGGGGGCAGGCATCAACCCGCGCGCCTGGGTGCAGATCGGCGAAACCGGAAATTCGCCGGTGGTCGCCGGCAGACTGGTGACCTGGGACACCCGCAGCCTTGAGGATGGTTTGTATGCCGTGCGGCTGCTGGTGGTGCGCCGGAATGCTGGTGTGGATGGCGCCATCATCCAGGTGACCGTGGATAATACACCCCCGCAGGTAATCTCCCAGTACCCCTCAAAAGATGCGGTGTTGAATCGACCCGCCAGCGGCACGGTCATCCTGCAGGCGGAATGGTTTGACGCCGCCGGGATGGACAGGGTGGAGTGGTGGCTGGACGGGGTGCTCCTGGGCAGCCGCAATGGCGCCGAGGGTATGACGGCAGGCCGCGGAGCGCTGCTCTACAGTCTGCCCTGGACAGCGAAAACGGGGGATCATCAGCTGGTGGTAAAAGCCTGGGATCTGGCAGGCAACCCTGTTGAAACGGAAGAGATTCACTTCACGGTCAGGCGGTAGGGCATCCCCCGGCAATCACAATGATGCCAGGGATTTCATAGATCAGTCGCCGGGCACGTAATAGCTGACACTCAGGCGGGGTCGCAACTCCGGGTGGAGATTTTCATCCCGGGAGACAAAACGGATGGTGGAGCGGGGACCATCGGCTGTGATGATCAACCCGTAATTGGGGTGGGTGCCGTGCACCCAGAGCGAGATGATGTCTGTCATGTAAATGGGGTTGAAACAGCCTGAATCGGGGGAGGAGAAGCTGCCGTAGGAAACCAGGGGATCATAATCTCCGCCAGGTGTTGTCCAGGGGGAATTCCAGGTGACTGTTTCTTCATCCCAGGGGGTGGTGACCCGGTAGAGATTGAAGAATTGTCCATTCCCGCCATCCTGGGAGTAAAGATAGAAGGTCGCTCCGGTGATGACTGCGTTGGAGGGAATGTCCGAGAGGTCAAACCGGATGAGACCCAGCATTGACAGGTTGTAATCCGGACGGATGTTGATGGTGACTTCGCTGCCATAATTTGCATCCGGTGACTGGCGGGCGATGTAGCTGTCATCCGACGGCAGGATGCCGGTCACCTGCTCGGGCGGGATGCAGGGATTGAGGGTGGGGGTGATGGTCGGCGTCAATGTCCGGGTGGGTGTGGCGGTCGGTGTGGGTGTCAGTGTATGCGTGATGGTTGGCGTGTGTGTGATGGTTGGCGTGGACGTCGCAGTGACGGTTGGCGTGGGCGTCGGTGTGGCGGTCGGCGTGGGCGTCAGCGTATGTGTGATGGTCGGCGTGGGCGTCAGGGTGACCGTTGGCGTGGGCGTCAGGGTGACGGTTGGTGTGTAGGTGATGGTCGGCGTGGGCGTCAGCGTATGCGTAATGGTCGGTGTGGGCGTCAGAGTGACGGTTGGCGTGTAAGTGATGGTCGGTGTAGGCGTCAGCGTATGTGTGGCGGTTGGCGTGGGGGTTAATGTGATCGTTGGCGTGTGCGTGATGGTTGGCGTGGGCGTCAGGGTATGTGTGGCGGTTAGTGTCGGTGTCAGGGTGGCGGTCGGTGTGGGTGTCAGCGTATGTGTGGCGGTCGGTGTGGGCGTCAGGGTGACGGTTGGCGTATGCGTGGTGGTTGGCGTGGGTGTCGGCGTATGCGTAATGGTCGGCGTGGGCGTCAGGGTATGTGTGGCGGTCAGCGTGGGTGTCAGGGTTGCGGTTGGCGTATGTGTGATGGTTGGCGTGGGGGTTAATGTGATCGTTGGCGTGTGCGTGATGGTAGGCGTGGGCGTCGGGGTGGCGGTCTGCGTGGGGGTCAGCGTATGTGTGGTGGTTGGTGTGGGCGTTCGGGTGAGGACTGCTGTCCTGGTGGGGGTGGTTGTCCGGGTGGGTGTCGGCGTCCTCCAGGCGGCAACAGAGGTCGGCGTGCGGGTGATGGTCGCTGGTGTCGTGGGGGTATGTGTGGATTGCTGGTTCGGCGTGGGTGTTGCGGTATGGGGTGGTTGGACATGGGGCGTGGATGTACCCGGATTGTTGGTGGCGGTTGCCACCGGCGTCAACAGCCCCCTGCCAATTTGGGTGGCGATCAATTCCGCTTCGGTGGGATTCCAGCCCTGGTCCCGCAGCGCCTCTTCAATCACCGACAGCTCAATCACGGCGATTTTCGGCTGATTCAACTCCTGGCGGGGCGGCTGTTCATTGGTAATCAGGGTCGGTTTCCGGATAAATCCAATCGTTTCGTACGTGCCGACCAGCCATGGCAAAACCATGATGACCAGGCTGGTGATGATCAGGATCACCCAGAGATAAGGATGGACAAGGAGTGAAGGCAGCCGGCGGTTCAAAGTTTCAACTCAATCCGAGAAAGCGTGAGGCGATATACCGGTTGAAAATGACAACCAGCTTGGGGTCAAACTGCTCACCGCTGCGCGCCTGGATTTCAATGAGGGCTTCCGAGGGGCTGGATTTCTTGCGGTAGGGGCGGTCGGTGGTCAGAGCGTCCCAGGCATCCACCAGGGAAAATACCCGGGCGGCAAGCGGGATGGATTCACCCATCAGCTGGCGCGGGTAACCTTCGCCGTTCCACCATTCATGATGGCAGAAGGGAATATCCGTCGCCTGAGCCAGGTAGGGGATATTCTTCAACATCTCGTGGGCATACAGGGGATGTTTGCGCATGACCACCCATTCCTCGGGCGAAAGCGGACCCGGCTTCAACAGGATGTTATCAGGCACACCCAGCTTGCCGATATCGTGCAGCAACACCCCCCGGCGGACATGTTCCATCTGGTCAGCCGGAATGCCCATCATGGGGGCAATGCTGAGGGTCAGCTCGAGAACGCGCTGCGAATGACCGCTGGTCTCCTTGTCGCGCATCTCCAGGATTTTTGCCCAGCCTTCCAGGGTGTTGTCGTAGTTGCTGACGATTTCGTTGTGTGATTGCTGCAGATTTTGCACCATCAGATTAAACGAATCCGCCAGGATGGCGATCTCATCGTTGGTCTCGCGGGGTACATGCACTTCCAGGTCGCCCGATGCCACCGAGCGGGTCGCTTCCATCAGGTGGACAATCGGCTTGGTGATGATATTGGAGATATTCAACCCAATCAGGACAATCATCAGGGCGGTCAGGAACACCAGGGTAATGATCCACAGGCGGGTGGGCAGGGTGGCGGTGATGAGGATGTTTTTCACCAGGCACGTACCCACCAGTCCCATATCCGTGCCGTCACGCGTTTCCCATGGGGAGAGGATTTCGCCGTAGTCCATGCCGCCGTTGACCACCGCCCGGGTATAGGAATCACGGCGATAGATCAGCCTGTCCTGTTTGGCGAGGATTTCATCCACCAATTCCACGTTGATGGGCTGGAGGCTGGAAGTGCCGGGGAATGAACTTGAAATGGGCTGCCCATTGAAGTCATAGATGGTAATTTGTGCCAGGGTGGCTTCCCGCAGTCCACGGGTAACCTTGGTCAGCGCCGAACCCACCAGCACGGTTCCCACCAGCCTGCCGGCATCATCGTTCAGCGGACCGGCGGAGTAGATATAAGTGCCCCAGTCAGCCCGCACCAGGTCGGTGTATTTGGTGGTGCTGCCCGGCTTGCCGGTAAGTACGTTGTTGACAATCCCCCAGCTGCCAAACTGGCTGGGTCCTCCCTGAACATATTCATACTCCGGGTTGCTGTTGTTGCGTTTCTGGCGGATTGCCAGGATGAGATTGCCCTGCAGGTCGATGAATTCAGCAGCCCCCGCCTGGTTGTTGACCACCACCCCCAGAGCCAGGCTGCGCAGAGCTTCAGCATCACCCGCAGTGACCGCCTCCGCCACTCCCTGTGTGTTTGCCAGCAGACGCAGGGTTTCCAGCTGGTCATTTTCCATCACCAGCATGGCGTCCGAGGTCAGGTTGCCGGCTTCAAACAGCTGATTGTTGAAACGCTCGTCCACGGTTTCCAAAACCACCCGCCAGAAGAGGAGGGTGACACCCGCCGCAACCACCAGAGCAAGCAGCAGGTATGGCAGGGTGATTTTCATCCGGATGGGCATCTTGACCTTCGCCGGATGGGCAGCTTGCAGTGAATTTGCAATTTGAAGCTTCGTCATCTTACATCCTACGGTTTGGAAAGGGGTTTCCGGCTGGCTGCTTCGATGAAAGTGGGTGCAAATCCGGTTATTTTTCCATTAATCGCCTTAAAAGATAGCCTTTGGCACATCATTTGGATGCAATATCCGTACCCAAGTTGAACGGGTGAAAATGCTGGTTGGTCGGAACCATCTGATTTGCCCCAGCCCGGTCTGTTTCTGCATCCAGGACCCTTCCGGCGGGAGGGCAGCCGGATCCCGGTTGAGGGGACCCCGGACGAATTTTCAAATTAAACCGCCGCAGACAACGCGGCACGGTGATATAATAATCACCGCATGACCCCTTTTTCGGGGGAAAGTTTACGCAATTTTTGAGGAACGATGGAGAACGACAATTTGGTAAAGGTGTTGGAACGGATTGCCTCCGCCCTGGAAACCCTGGCGGGCAGCAACGGCATCCCCAACAAGGACGATCATTACGACCGCAACGGTATGCGGCTGGTTTCCACCCCGGTACCGGCATCCACGGATGTTGATGCCGCCGAGGACGAAGAGCTGGAGGAAATCGAACGCTTCCTGGCTTCACGCAATGTTAAAATCAAGGTCATCCCGCCGGAGGATGCCGCCGACCAGGTCATCAACTCGCTGAGCGAGTTCCTGGGCGAACATTACGGCGCCCTGCGGGACCTGCTGGCGAAAATCAAGAGTAATATGCAGCGGGGGGGTTTCATCAACCTCACCATCAAGGATTACACCCAGAAGGATATCAGCGATATCTGCCAGTTTTGCACGCGCCTGCATGAGATCGCTTTTTTGGAGCAGTACAAGTACTTCAAGTCACCGCAATATCTCATCAAAGCGAAGACCACCACCCTGCCCACAGCACAGAATTTCTTCTCCGGCAAGTGGCTGGAGCGTTACGTGCTGCTGGTGGTGCAGGATGTGGTCAACACCCTTGGCACCGAACTGGGTCGGGAGCTGGATTTCACCTACCTGATCAACCCGCAGATCATCCTGCCCAATGGCAACGACTTTGAGCTGGATTTGATATTCCATGTCAACGGCTTTTTCTACTGGATTGAAGCCAAAACCGGCGACTACCAGCAGCACATCAACAAGTACGCCAAAATATCCCGCCTCTTCGGTTTGGACCAGGAACATTCGATCATGGTTCTTACCGACATCCCCGTGGAAAAATCGGGTGCGCTGACCTCGCTGTTTTCAATGCGGGTCTATGGCTTGCAGCAGCTCCGGCAGGGTTTGCTGGAAACCATCCGCCGGGACCTGACAACCCGGCAGGACGCCTGATCATCCAGGGTTTGATTGGATGGGAAGGAATCATCTTACCGCTTTCACCCAGGCATTGCTGGCGGCATTGTTATTTGGCGTCAGCACACCCCTTGCAAAATTACTGTTGGGCGGGGTGGATCCGATTCCACTGGCGGCATTTCTTTACCTTGGCAGCGGGATCAGCCTGCTGCTGGTCAAACATCTTCTGTCCCGGCGTAAAAAATCGACAACCACTGAAGCGCCCCTTCAGAAACCGGATCTCAAGTGGCTGGCAGGAGCCATTATTTTGGGGGGTGTGGCTGCCCCCATCACCCTCCTGTTCAGCCTGAAAAACACTCCGGCTGCCACCTCCTCCCTGCTCTTGAATTTTGAGGGTGTGGCGACCACGCTCATTGCCGTCTTGATTTTTAAGGAAGCTCTCAGCCGCAGGGCATGGGGGGCGGTGGGTCTGGTCACCGTGGCTGGAATTTTACTCACGGTTAATTTCAATGCAGGCTGGGGATTTTCGCCGGGTTCGCTGGGAATCATCGCCGCCTGCATCTTTTGGGGGCTGGACAATAACTTCACCCGCAACATCTCCTCCAAGGATCCCCTGACGATTGTCTCATTGAAAGGACTGGGAGCCGGCAGTGTTTCATTGATTCTGGCTTTGATTTTAAAATCACCCCTTCCGCAGCCGGGGATTGTGGCAGGTGCCATGGTATTGGGCAGCCTGAGTTATGGAATGAGCATTGTCCTGTTTATCCTGGCAATGCGCGGGATGGGCGCCGCCCGTACCTCCGCCCTGTTTGGAACCGCACCCCTGGTGGGAATGATCGTTTCGTTATTGATAGTTAAGGATTCTCTAAATCCCATGCTGTTCATCGCGGCTCCATTGATGGTTGCCGGCGCACGCTTACTGATAGATGAGGAACACCAGCATTATCATGTTCACGCGGAAATGACCCACGAACACGCCCATAGCCACCCGGATGAACATCATGCTCATGTTCATGTTGGTGAATTTCAGGGACGGCATTCCCATCCGCATGTTCATTCCAGCCTGGCGCACCAGCACCAGCATCTGCCGGATATTCACCACCGGCATGGACATTCCGCTGAATGATCGTCAAATCAACAGGCAGTCCCGGTATGGAAATGCTACAATTGAATCCATAATCAACCGGAAATGGGGTACATTCCCCGGTTTTACCCAAGGAGGGAACCCGAAATGAAACGGCTTGTGATTTTCGATTCGGTTTTTGGCAACACGGAACGGATTGCCCGCGCCATTGGTGAGGGTCTGGGGGAGGCTGTGGTTCTGCCTGTGGCGGAGGTCACCCTGGAACACCTGCAGGGTCTGGAAATTTTACTGGTTGGTTCGCCCACCCGCAGCTGGCACGCCACACCCGCCATCGATCACTTCCTGAATAACATCCCGCCGGGCGGCTTGAAGGGGGTGCGCGTCTCCGCTTTTGACACCCGCCTCTCGCTGGAGGATACCCGGTCAGCCTTCACACGATTCATCGTGCGCACCGGCTCCTATGCGGTCAAATCCATCACCCGGACGTTAATGGAGAAGGGCGGGACGATCTGCCTGGTGCCGGAAGGTTTCCTGGTGCTTGGCGACAAGGGACCTTTGAAGGAGGGTGAACTGGAGCGCGCCCGGGAGTGGGCTGCCAGGTGCCCGCGCCATTAACCCCGGCGTGTGGTATAGTAGGATTAACCTCAACCCTGGAGCCTGCCCATGTATTTCGCAATCGAAGGCGTCATCGGGGTGGGCAAAACCACCCTTGCCCGTCTCCTGCAACCTGCTTTCAACGCCGCCCTGCTGTTGGAAGTCTTTGAAGAAAACCCCTTCCTTAGCAATTTTTACGCCGACCGGGCGCGCTACGCCTTTCAGACGCAGATGTTCTTCCTGCTCAGCCGTTATCATCAGCAGCGGCGGGGCATCCCCGCCATGCTGGAACAAAGTGAACATCTCATCAGCGATTACACCTTTGACAAGGATGCCCTCTTTGCCGGCATCAACCTGCAGGGGGACGAACTGACCATGTACCATCGCATCCAGGAGGCACTGGCGGAAAAGATCCCCCAGCCCGACCTGATGGTTTACCTGCGCGCCACCACCACCACATTGATGGAGCGGATTGCCCGCCGCGACCGGGCGTATGAGCGCACCATGGAGCGCGGTTATATCGACCAACTCAACACTGCCTACGACGCCTTCTTTCTCAACCAGTCGCACCCCATGCCCGTGCTGGTGATCGACTCCAACGCCATCGATTACGTCCGCTACCCGGAGGACCTGCAATGGGTGGAGAACCGCATCCGCCAAGCGCTGCAGCTGGCGCCCTTCCAGCCGGAGCTGCCCATGCCCCGTAATCATTCCCTTTGACAGGGAACCAGAATCAGAGGAGTTGCCATGCGAATCACCCGACAAGCCCTGCTGAAGTTAGCCCGTGACCGGGCGGCACTGCTTGCCCGCCAGGATCGCAGCCTCATCTGCATCTATCTGACCGGCTCACTGCTCTTCGATGCCCCCCTGCTGGGCGGCACCACCGATATTGACCTGATTTGCGTCCACAGCGAAAAAACACCCCAGCCGCGGCTGGTGACGCGCATCTCCAACGAGGTGCATTTCGATGAGGCGCATTATTCACAGACCATCTTTCTCCAGCCGCGCCGCCTGCGGTTGAATCCCTGGGTGGGATCCTATCTGATTCACAATCCGCTGCCGCTGTACGATGTGCAGCACTGGTTTGAATTCACCCAGGCATCCGTCTCGGACAAGTTTAACGACCCGGAGATGGTGATCCAGCGGGTGCGCCCGCTGGCGGAAGCCGCCCGCAATGCCTGGCTGCTGCTGGTCAGCGACCCGCCCGCCAAATTGCCAGCCCTGATGTGGACCTATCTGAAAGCGCTGGAAAACGCCGGCAATGCCCTTGCCGTGCTGAACGGTCCGCCGCTGACCGAACGCCGCTTTTTCCTGGAATTGCCCGACCGGGCGCAGATGCTCGACCGACCCGGACTGGCAGCCGGTCTGGCGGATATGATTTCGGAGGGGGACCTGCCCGCCGCCGCCTGGGAGGGCTGGCTGCCTGCCTGGGAAGGTGCACTCGACGCCGCCGCAAGCCATAAGGACTGCCCGGCGCGCATTGCCACCCCCCGCCGGCAGTATTACACCCGCGCCGTGTCCACCCTGCGTGAGGATGAACCGGCAGAGGCATTGTGGATTTTATTGCGCACCTGGACCCAGTCGGTGGTGCTGCTGGAGAGGAGCCATCCGGAAATAATGGGGGGGTGGCAGTCCGCCCTGCAGCCGCTGGGTTTGGGTCGGGAGAATTTATCCCACCGGCTTGAGATGCTGGACGCCTGGCTGGATAATTTTGAGGAATTGCTGGACACCTGGGCTGAGAAATACGGGGTCTGATTTAATTCGGGAGAAATCCTCCACAGATTTTCCGGATTGCGCCGATTGATGGGTTAAGGGGGTGATTGACTCGTGATCACACCCGTTCTCAGCCCTTGATACGATAAATCTTGACTAATTCACTTGACTTTAAAGATTAATACATTAAAATATGTTTAAATAATCTAATTTTTAATTTAGTTAAAATTCATCAACGTAGCCTCATCAAAACCTCCTCTGACCTATGAGAGGAAGCTGGGCGCTGGTTATTCATCCAATTAATTAAATTGAATACGCATATTCCGTTGAATGCCTGCACAGCCCAACCAGCTGGCGACGACATTACCCAATGGTAAATTAAATTTGGGAGAATGACATGTTATTTAATGCCTTCAAACGTTCCCATCTCCTATGGGTCATGATTATATTGGGCTTGATGGCAGGCATGACAATGCCAGTCCCGGCTGCCCGGGCGGATTGGAATCAGTTGGGCGATCAATCGCAAATCGAAATCTCCAACCCCATGCCTAATGCCCAACCGCTGGACGGTGAAATCAACGGGGTGCGGTCTCTGTATAAATTTGGCTCCTCCATCGGAACCTACACGGAAATCACCGAAGGAACCCTGCATAACTCGGGCGAATACCTCTATAATAGAAATTACAATAACGTAAATATCGGTTTTACCTTTGAATTTAATGAAATAAACTTCACCCAGGTGAGCATCAACACCAATGGATTTGTCCGGTTTGGTGAAAGAAGTTATACCGATATGTGCTCCTACGATGCCATCAGCAACCCGGACGCCGAAATTTGTTCCAACCTGGTATCTCCTCATTCTGATCATCAGCAGGGGAATATCCATGCCGAGTTACGTTCACAGCTGCTGGGCACGGCGCCGGAACGGATTTTTGTCATCCAGTGGAAGGATTTTCGCCATTTTGGAGAACTATCAAGGTTATACTACCAGGTGCGACTATATGAAGGGACAAATATTGTCGAATTTGTTTATGGCACCTTTCAAATAAACGATTTTACCCGCCATCCCCAGGTGGGTATTAAGGGCACCGGGAATTTTGATTACGAAAGCCGGACCACAACCACCGACTGGTCGAACTCCGACCGCAGCGACGATAACTACGATACAATGCTGCTCACCCCGACGGTCTACCCTGCCACGGGGTTAACCTATACCTGGACACCCACGCCACCAACGGCAAACTTTACAACCTCCAAAATTAACCTGGCTCCGGTATCCCTGAATGGATCGCCCATATCCCAGGTGATCTCCATCACCAATACGGGTCGTCTGGCAAGCATGGGCACCTTCATGACCACTCCCATTCCGGAGGGAATGTTTTACATCCCGGACAGCCTGGCTTGTAATAATGGAATTTGCAGTTACGATGAGGACAACAACCGGATCACCTGGTCGGGAGGGGTCCGCCAGAATACAACCGTGGAGGTATCCTTTGAAGTGCAGCCAGATGAAGTGTTGTGCAATTCGGTGGTTTTCAGCAGTGCCAGCATCACCGATGGGGAAGCCGAGCCGGAGCGCGTGGACCTGAACGCCAACACCTACCTTGTTGCAGACATACCTCTCCTGTTTTCCGGTTTTGAAGAAAAGGGGTTCCCGCCGCCCGGCTGGTCAATGTCTTATTTCCATATGAGGTATCCATGGCTGAAAGTATCCAGCGGGCGCCCGGTGTATGGCGGGGAGTATGCGACGTGCTTTACTTGCGCATTTAATCGATATTATGTCTCCACCCGGCTGGAGACTTCAACCTTTTCCCTGCCGGCGGATAAGCCGTATCAACTGGTCTTCCAGATGTACCATGATTTGGTAAGACCTGAGTACAATGACGGAATAAGAATCGAAATATCATTGGATGATGGCGCCAACTGGTTTTCTACCGGCATTCACTTTTGGCGCTATTATCCTTCCTATGATGAACCCGGCTGGGATCTGCACAAGGTTGATCTCTCTGAATATTCCGGCGAATCCACGGTAAAGTTGGGTTTTGCTGGATTATTTATGACCGGGGGGAATATTTATCTGGATAATGTCGCAGTGGCTCAAATGAATTACCCCTGCCCCTGTTCCATATCATCCTCGGCTGGGAATGCCTGCCAGGGTGAAACCTCCAGTCAAACCCTGTCGGTGAGTTGTGCCACCTCCCAAATAGTGGACCTGTCACTTACCGGTCACAATTGGGACGCGGTTCTGGAACCAGCGGTTGTGGATGTCCCGGCAGGCGGCAGCCTGGATGTGACTGTTTCAGTTCAAGTCCCGAAACAGGCTGAGTTGATGGAGGGCGACAGCCTGGTGGTGACAGCCATCCCCCGGAATCTGCCGGGCGGTATGGTGCAATCGACAGTCCAGACTTCCTACCTGGGTATATCGGGGGATTGGACGATCATGTCGCCCCTTCCGGAAGGGCGCATGAACGCCGCTGAAACCGCAACCGGGGACCATGTCTTTGTCATTGGCGGCATGAGTACATCCGATGAATTATCGACGGTGAACACCAATTATCGCTATACCATCGCCTCGGATGCCTGGGAGGAAATGTCTCCCGCACCGGTCAACCTGTCTGGTGTTCAAGCCGGGGTGGTTGACGGGAGGATATATATTCCGGGGGCATTGACGGAAACCTGGGATGGAAATACCTATGTCTATGACACCGGGATGGATGCCTGGAGCACAATCCCGGCGGGCGATCATTTCATCGGCGCCAGGAATTATTCCGTCGCAGTGGATGCACAATCCGGCAGGATATACCGTCTGGGAGGCTTGGTGGATGATGGCGCCGGGGGTTCGATTCCAACCAACCGGGTCTGGGTGCTGGATGTGGCAGCCCAAACCTGGACAGAGCTGGCTCCAATGCAGACCGCCCGGACGGATTTCGTTGCCGGCTGGCTGGATGGTAAACTGGCGGCTGCCGGCGGAACAAATGAACTGGGGCTTGTGAACAACCCCAGCATGGAAATTTTTGACGGCACGGAATGGAACTACGCTGAACCCCTGCCGACCAACGATGAGTACACCGGGTGGTCATTCCAGGCTGGCGGGGTTGCCCGGGATGCGCTATTCCTTTTTGGCGGCATCCGCGATTCAACCCTTTCAAGCGTGAATCACACCGGCATGTATGTCCCCGGGTTAAATTCCTGGTTGACCTCGCCCGCGCTGCCGGCGCTCAACCAGGCAAGGGCTTCCCTGGGCGGAGGCGCCAGCCGCTCCGCCTTATGGGCAACCGGCGGGGTTGATTCGGATGGCTCGACACTTTATGACACCCATGAACGGCTGCTGGTCTGCCGGGAGCCCGTGTCGATTGTCTGGATGCCGCTGATCACCCGTTGATTAACGTATTTTTTGATGTTTTTCACCGGTCGGGGCAGGGCTTGTCCCTGCCCCGGCTGTGGTCTGGAATGATACGCACTCAACCCGACCTGCATTGGGATCCGGTGTACAATAATTCATGGAGGTTTCTCACATGCACATACTCATCACCGGATTTGAACCCTTCGCAGGCAGTCCCGTCAACCCCTCCATGGAGGCGGCGCGCGCCCTGAAACAAAACCCGCCCCCCGGCATTGAAATTACCACCGCCATCCTGCCCGTCGACCACCAGGGTGGACCGGCGCGCCTGCTGGAAATGCTGGAAGCCAGCCAGCCGCAGGCGGTTGTCTGCCTGGGCGAAGCCGCCGGGCGTGCCGCCCTCTCCCTTGAGCGGGTGGCAATCAACCTCATGGATTACTGCATCCCCGACAACCTGGGTGAGACGGTCACCGACCAGCCCATCGACCCGGCTGGACCGGCGGCATACTTTTCCACACTGCCGCTGCGCGCCATGCTGGCAGCCATGCTGGCAGCGGGCATCCCCGCTGAATTGTCCCTGAGTGCCGGGGCATATCTCTGCAACCAGGTAATGTACGCCCTGCTGCACCATCTGGCGCAGACCGGCGCAACCCTTCCGGCAGGTTTCATTCACCTGCCCTCGCTGCCCCGGCAGGCGGTGGCGCGTGAGAAAATCATGCCCACCCTCAGCCTGGATGTCATTCTGGAGGGATTGCGCGCCGCGCTGTCCGTCCTGTCTGATTTCTCTGTGCTATAATTTATCCCATGCGTATTCTGATCACCGGCGCGGCGGGTTTTTTGGGCTCGGCACTGGCAAATCACCTGGTGAGGGAGGGGCACTCGGTACGCGGAATTGATGATTGTTCCACCGGTGATCCGGCGGTGTTGCTGCCGGATGTCCAATTTACCCGTGGCGATGTCAACGACCGCCCCATGCTTTGGACGATCCTGCAGGACGTGGATTGCGTCTATCACCTGGCGGCGCGGGTGTTGGTGCCGGAATCGGTGCTTTACCCGCGCGAGTACAATCTGGTCAACGTGGGCGGCACGGTCACGTTAATGGAAGCCATGCGCGATGTGGGAGTGCGGCGGGTGGTGTTCATCTCCTCCGGAGCAGTCTATGGCAGTCAGAAAATTCAGCCGGTGCGGGAGACTGCCATGCCCAACCCGCGCTCGCCCTACGCCGTTTCCAAACTGGCAGCGGAATACTATGTGCGCACCATCGGCGGTCTGTGGGGGATTGAGACGGTCAGCCTGCGGGTGTTCAATGCCTACGGACCGGGTCAGCACATACCCCCTGTCCATGCCCCGGTGATCCCATCCTTCCTGAAGCAGTCAATCCAGGACGGCACCATTGTCATCCACGGGGATGGCATGCAGACCCGCGATTACGTCTACGTGGATGATGTGGTCTCCGCCATGCTTGCCGCCTCCACCGCCGAGGGGATCAACCAGATGGTGATCAATGTGGGCAGCGGGATGGAAACCAGTGTATACGACCTGGTACAACTGGTGACCAGCGTGACCGGTGGAAAACCCGAGGTGATCAACAACCCGCGCAGTGACCGCGGACCGGCGCGCCTGTGGGGGGATTTAACCCTGGCGCGCAAGATGTTGAATTATCAGCCTGCCATTCCCCTGGAAACAGGCTTGCGCTTGATGCTGGAACGCGATAAGCGCTTCAAGTAAATCAAGCTGGTATGTAATTAATCAATGGTGGATGTGGGACGTTCGGGTAAACCGTGGACATACACGTGTTTGCTGTCGAAGTCATCAATCCGACCCACTTTTTTCAAGTAAATCAACTCTGATTCCATCGCCACATGGCTGATCTCTTCAGAGTTGCAGCGCATGAACTTGCCAGTGATAATATCCTGGTACAAGCCATCGCCCCAATCGATGACCACGATCCCGCTGTCCAACATCATCAGCCAGTTTCGATTTATGCCGGTTGTCTTTTTTGCCATAACAGTCTCCGGTTCAGCGCCGGTTGCGCTCAGTTATGCGAGGTGACAAGCTGGTGGAAATTGGTGTTGCGCAGCTTCTCAATCAATTCGGATTGGGTGTTGCACCAGATCGGGCGCAACGGACATTCCTCTCCAAAGGGGCAGCCATTGGCGCCGGATGTACACTCATTCAGAGCCATGGGACCATCAATGGCTTCCACGACCTCCAGTACGGAAATCGTCTCAGGATGCCGGGCAAGGGATACACCGCCGCGCGCTCCGCGGGATGTGTGGATCAACCCGGCAATGGAGAGCTGGGAAATAATCTTGGCTAAAAAGGATGATGGAATGTGCATCTTTTCAGCAATCTGGCCGGTGGATGCACGCTGGGGGATTTCCAGTTTTGAGAGATAAAGCATGGCTCGCAGTGCGTAGTCAGCTTGGCGGGTAATTTGCATCGGCTGGTACCTCCTGATGTACCTGGTCGGATTCCAAAGGATCTGTTTTCAATCCAGGCACATCAATTTTGCCTGAGGGATGATCTTGAAATTGCCAGGGGACTGAAATGGGGATGAATGCCTGAAATTGGATAATCCCCGGTATCGGTGGAACTAATTTACTTGATTATATTGTACATGAAATCTGACAATTTAGACCTGACTATCGGATTAAAATAAACATTATGTTTATCCTGTTATTGATGGCTCCATTCCACTTCGTAGATGCTTAAATGCAGCTTCGCCCATTCAATTCCGTTGCAGACTTCTTTGGGGAAGGGCACAAGCCGGGTCTCCTCCATGCCCTGCCGGTGGATGTACTCCGCAAACCGGCTGATGATTGCCTGCGGGGTACTGACCGTCCATTTTTGCCAGGTATCCAGCCCCATTTCGTAGTAGATGCGGGTACGGATATGGTCGAGGTTTTTTCCGGTGCGCCTGAAATCACACCAGCGGGTGATTTCCCCGACTGTCCGGATCTCAATCCCCGTCCGGCTGGCAAGCACATCCCGCTCCGCCGGTGTCTGGCAGTTTGAGATCATCTCCAGCTGGTTTTGGATGCCAGCATCCGCCAAAGCTGCAATTTCCCCCGGGAAGTGCTGGTGCAGTTCCGTTTCCGCCAGGGAAACTGCCGCCGGCAGCCACATTCCAATATCGTGCTTGAGGATCCGTAAAATTTCCCCCGCAACCCCCAGCCGGGCGGTCATCTCCTGCCCCCGTTTGGGAGTGCGCAGGACAACCGCCAGTTCACTGATATGCTGCATTCCGGCAGACTGGAAAGACTCCAGGGCGGCATCCAGCCGGTTGTAATGGGCTTCCCGCACCCAGTAGATGATTCCTGCCGAGGTCTCAACCCCGCCCGGGAAATAAACCCTCCGGTTCAACCGGCGGCAGAGAGAACTCCACCCTTCCAGGCTCAGGTCGTAGGCTTCGGATATATCCTTCATTTTAATTTTTCCTCCGGCTGCGTCTGGTTCACCCGTTTAAACTTGAACCAGACCACACCGAAAGCAGCCAGCATCAAACCGATGGTCAGGAAAAACGGGGTTCCTGGAGTAAAACGCTCCCAGAGCTGCGCACCCAGCCAGGGCGCCGCCAGTGAAATGACGCCAATGCTGGAGCGGAACAAGCCAAATGCCACCCCGCGCTGGTTTTCCGGCACGGCTTTGGAGATGAGCGTATCGTATGCCGGCCAGAGCATGCCATTGCCCAGCCCCATCAGGATGAACGCCGCCGCAAATCCGATGAAACTTCCCACGTTGAGGAACACAACAAATCCGCTGATCAGCAGCAGGAACCCGCTGAGAATTGCCACCCGTTCGCCCAGGTGATCGGAAATCCAGCCGGAGGGCAGGGCGGTCAGCATCATCGCCAGCCCCAGCAGGGAGGTCAGCCAGCCAATCTGCTCGACATTCAAATTGCCCATCATATTCAAGTACAGCGGCTGCAGGTCACCGGTGAGCTGGAAGGCAACGTCACTCATGCCATCCATGATGAACAGCCATAACAATAACCCGCCGCCCAACACCAGCACAGCCATCGAGCGCAGATCACCCAGGAACTGGCGCCCGGTCAGGCGCATACCGGAACGATCCCTGTGATCCGGGTAACGGAATGCCATCCAGACCCGCAGGAAGGTGGTAAAGGTATAAAGGCTGGCAGCTGCCACCAGCATGGTGCGGAAGCCGAAGCGGTGTGAGATGACCCCTGCAATGGGTGGACCAATGACCACAACCATCATGAAGATTCCATCAAATATGCCAAAGACCCGCCCGCGGGTTTCCTCGCTGGATTGTTCCGCCACGAAGGCGCCGTAGCTGGGCGCCACCAACGCCCCGGAGACATATTCCAGGCAGAGGGCGGGCAGCGCCCACTCCCACGAGGGAGCCAGCACCATGCCAAAATAACCCAGCGTGGCAATGCAGGCGCCGATGGCAACCGCCTTCAGCCTGCCCAGCATGTCCGAAAGCCAGCCGCCCACCAGCTGCAACACCATCATGACCACCGCCGAGAGCGAGAAGAGCAAACCGATCTGGCGCACCGTGGCACCCAGCTCACGCAGATAAATCGGCAGCAGGGAATAGTACATTTCTCCGGCAATGTTTGCCAGGATCATTGCCAGCAGGAACCAGCGTAAAGCAGTGGTGATGGGCGGAAAGTTCTTCATGGGGGGAGGTAAGGGGGAAGGATTTTCATTTATTATAATGGAGGCAGGGGTGATTTTTGGGATATTTCCACCCCCATCCTTCCCGGCGAAACAAGGAAATCCCGGGCATTCACGGAAGGAATCCCCCGGCAAGGCGCACCGCACTGACATTGTGGATATAATCATCTTATGAAAACCAAAAACGACCTCATCCGGCTGTGGGTGGCGCGGGCGTTGATCTTTGTGGTGTTCTTCTTCAACGTGGATTGTGCTGTGGTGTTTCTCGTGGCACCGGCAACCTATGCCCCGGGTTTTGAACTCACCGGCGCCGCCGGGGAGGGCATGATTCGCGGTCTGGGCATCCTCTTCCTGATGTGGAATGTGCCCTATGCCGTGGCGCTGTGGCAGCCGGTGCGGCAAAGGGTGTCCTTGTGGCAGGCGGTGGTGATGCAGTTCATCGGTGCGGTGGGTGAGACCATTCTGCTGCTCACCCTGGAGCCGGGGCATGAAATCCTGCGCGGCACGGTGGAACGCTTCATCCGGTTTGATGGATTTGGATGGGTATGCCTGGTGCTGGCGTTGGTGATCACCCTGAAGATTGACAGTTCCCCCGGACAGGGGTAAACCGGTCAATCCCTACATGACCAGCCGGCGGTACAGTTCCGGACGGCGGTCATTGAACAAATGATTCATTGAAGTGTATTGTTTATCATCCGCTTTCGATAAATCCACGTCCACCGTCAACACACCTGGGAAATCCTCCGACGCCTGCGCCAGCACCTCCCCCGCCGGGGATGCCACCTGGCTGCCACCGGAAAACGGGGTGTTGCGCTCGCTGCCAATCCGGTTGGCGGTCACAGTGAAGACGGCATTTTCCAGCCCGCGGATGATCATTGCCCTCTGGGCATTGCGCAACACCAGGTTCGAGGGATGCAAAATCACCTGGGCGCCCTTCAGCGCCAGGATGCGCGCCATTTCCGGGAACGCCCAGTCAAAACAGATCATCAAACCCACCCGCCAGCCATTGAATTCAACAACCGGCGGTTCCGCATCCCCCGGGGTGAAGAACAGTTTCTCGCGCAGGTAAAGGTGCACCTTGCGGTAGGTGGCGCGGTGCTGCCCGCCGGCAAAAATGACCGCTGAATTGTATAGCCCGCTGCCGTCCAGTTCGCAGATGCCACATGCCGCCAGGCGGCTGCCGCGGCTCCACTCCGCCAGCAGCCGGCATGCCGGTCCACCCGGGATGGATTCCGCGGAATCATGCGCCTCCTGTTCATCCAGAAAGACATAGCCGGAATTTGCCAGCTCTGGAAACACCAGGATTTCCACCGCTTTCTTCTCCGCCTCATCCAGCAGGCGCCGGATGAGCGTTTGATTGTAATTGGCATCCCCCACATGAAAATCAGCCTGTGCAATGCCCAGAATGGTCATTCGTTCACCTCATGAATTTCCTTACGGCTTGTTGCGTTGGTAGATGACAACCTGATCCTGCTGATGGACAATTGTGTGGGTTTGGTTCAGCCATCGATCAAGCTTCGGACCGATACGTAATAACATATAGTGAAAATCAAACAGGATGTAATCGCAGGATCCTCCGGCGCGATGAAGGGCGACCTGGAATTTTTGGGGATCATCCTCAAAGGCGCCCATGAACAGGTCCCGGCTGAGATCGGTTCGTTGTTGCATGGTTCCGAGCCACTCATAACCCTGGACGGTTGTGAGTGAATGACGCTTTGCCATGGTGGGGAACCATTCCTGGGTGGAATCCTCCCACCAGCCATCTGCGGAAGGCATCACAACAAAATTCGCATTCGCGGGGGTATTTTCACTGACCCATCGCAGGGCAGCCACGGTTCCCTCCGGCACCACCAGGTCCGCCTGGTGCCGGATATTGAACAGGAAGGATGCCCCAAATGCCTGGATAAAGATGATGATGGGAATTAAAAAAGCCAGCGGGTAGCGGGATCGGCTGTTTTTATTTTTTCGTTGAACTTCCTTTTGGATCCGCTCAAATGCCGGAATCAGCACATCCTGGATTGCCACAGCGGTGATCATGGCAGCCGGAATCAGACTGCTGCGCGCCAGGCTGCGGTAGCCGACCACCAGGATCACCAGGATCCACACCAGCAAAAGATACTGCCGGCGCAGCAGCAGGGAGCCCGTGCCGATCAGCAGCAGCACCCCAAACATTGTCATGTAGGGTTCGTCAATGACCTGTTCGCCAATCAGAAGTGGAATGATGCCGATCGAAAACATATTTCCGGAACCGGATGCCGCCAGGAAGGGTTGCAATCCGTGAAAATGCAGAACCTGAACCCAGTAGGGCGCGGCTACCAGCAATCCCAGCACACCCACAACCGTCACCCGGGCAATTGAACGCCAAAACCCTTTGTGAAAACAGCAAAACAATCCCAACACCGCCGCCGTCAGCATAACGATTTCAATATGGGAGGCTCCGGTCAATCCAAAACATACCCCGGCAGCGATCAACCTCCCGGAAAACCAGCGCCGGGATTGCAGGGCATCCCAAAAGAGCACCAGGGTGGTCAACCCGAAAAGCATCCCGAGTGAGCGGGTCAATCCGCCACCCATGATCAACCAGTAATAACCCGGCTTGAGCGTGGCATATGCCAGCGTGGCAAAGAGAGGTTTGACCTGCCCGCCCAAAATCCGCCTGGACAGGAAATACAACGGCAGAATGGACAGCATGTTGAAGATGAAGGGCAGCCAGCGCACAAGCTCCAGCACCGGGACGCCGGCAAGCTGGTTAATGACGCCTGTGACGGCAAATGCCAGCGGCGGATAGGCAAACGGGATCTGATCCGCCTGGTTGTAGGTGGTAAATTCTGGAATCCGGTAGTTTGCCGCCTGCATATCCTCCGTCATGGTGACAAACAGCATACCGTCATTCAGCAGGTAGGGGGATGCAAGAATCACCTGCAGCCGGATGACAGCAGCCAAAAACAGACAAAAAACCAGAACCAATATTGTTATTTGTTTTTCCCGCCCTGATGGTTTGGTCATGGTCCACCTGTATAATTTAATGAATTTACAATCCATATTGTAACTCATAACCCAATGTCTATCAGCTATAATCAAGATCATCACATTGACCGGAGGGATCCATGTTCCAGATTCGCAACAATCATTTTATTGACACCGATGGGCGGACCGTCCTGCTGCGCGGGGTCAACCTGGGCGGCAGCAGCAAGGTCCCCGTCTCGCCCCACGGCGCCACCTGGAACCCCAACAGCTTCCTGGACCCCTACGGTGCCAGCTTCGTGGGGCGCCCCTTCCCTCTGGATGAAGCGGACGAGCATTTCAGCCGCCTGCGATCGTGGGGCTTGACATTCCTGCGCCTGTTGATCACTTGGGAGGCTATTGAGCACGCCGGACCGGGTATTTACGACGAGGCATATCTCGATTACCTGCATGCCATCGTGAAAAAGGCGGGGGAATACGACCTCTGCCTGTTCATTGACCCCCACCAGGATGTTTGGAGCCGCTTCTCAGGCGGTGACGGGGCACCCGCCTGGACCTTCGACAAGCTGGGGATGGATTTCCGCAAATTCCACAAGGCGGGAGCCGCCTTCAACCACCAGGATTGCGGCGACCCCTATCCAAAGATGATCTGGTCATCCAATTACAGCAAATATGCCTGCGCCACCCTGTTCACCCTTTTCTTCGGGGGTGATACTTTCGCTCCGGATTTTAAAATAGACGGTGTGCGCGTCCAGGAATACCTTCAAGGGCATTATATTCAGGCGGTTCGCCAGGTGGTACAACGGTTGAAGGAATTCCCCCATGTACTGGGTTACGACACCTTGAACGAGCCCTCGCAGGGCTTCATCGGCTGCCGCGATGCCAACCGCATTCCGCTGGAAGTCATCGCCCAGGGCGCTGCACCCACCCTTTACCAGAGCCTGCTGCTGGCTTCCGGCTTCCCGCAGGAGGTGAAATACCTGCCCAGCAAACTGCCCTGGGCGCGCCGCAGCACCATCCGCCTGAATGAGGGGGGCGTCAACATCTTTTACCCGGGCTTTGAATGCGTCTGGAAGCAGCACGGCGTGTGGGATGTGGACCGGTCGGGGAATCCCCGGCTGCTCAAGCCGGATTATTTTGGCATGGCGGGTGGAAAACCGGTGAACTTCAGCCGGCAGTTTTTTGAACCCTTTGTACGCCGCTACACGCGGGAGGTTCAGGCGGTGGATTCAAAGGCAATGATCTTTGTCTGCCCGCCCCCGCCTGAAATGCACGACGGGAAGGATGGCTTCAGCCTGCAGGGGATGGAAAGTGTGGTCTTTGCGCCCCACTGGTACGACGGCATCACCCTCTCGATTAAGAAATACCTCCCCTGGATTGGGTTGGATACAACCCGAAAACCGATGCGGTTTGTTTTCACCCGGGGTCAACGTGTGCTGTCCTTTATTAAACAAATTGGGCGCCTGGTGAAACGCGCCCAACGCGACCTGGGGAATGTCCCGATTGTCATCGGCGAAACCGGTATTCCCTTCGACCTGGATGACAGGAAAGCCTACAAAACCGGCAGGTTTGACCGGCAGGAAAAGGCGATGGATGACATCATGCAGGCGTTGGATCAGAATTTCGTCAATTTTACATTGTGGAACTACACCTCCGATAACACCAACGACCGCGGCGACCTTTGGAACGATGAGGATCTTTCCATTTTCTCACGCGATCAACAGACCGGCAGCGGCGATCTGAATGACGGCGGCAGGGCGTTGAAGGTGGTTGTGCGCCCATATGTCCAGCGCGTCCCGGGTGAACTGCTGGTGGTGTACTTCAATTACAGGTCGGGGTTCTTCCAGGTGGATTTCCGCCCGGATATGAGCATCAAGGCTCCCCTGGAAATATACCTGCCCAAGGTTCATTTTCCGTTGGGGGCGTCAGTGCACACCACCAAGGGGCGGGCGGAGGTGGACCTGGACGGTCAGTCGCTAAAATATTACCCGGATGGGCAGGTGCCGATCTGCTCGGTGGTCATCCAGGCGCGCACCCCCATCTTCAGGGAAAAGATGTAAGGTAAAAGCGACCAAAAATGCCTTTTCAAGCGGCAGTTCTGACAAATCCCATCTCTTGACGACTCAATATCAGCGCGGGTATACTCAATCCGCCGGGGTGTAGCGCAGTTGGCAGCGCACCGCGTTTGGGACGCGGGGGTCGGCGGTT
>ERZ1026805.461-NODE-461-length-27002-cov-7.491372_pt1 | contig 27002 bp, 23 predicted proteins | sample MGYA00520883_ERZ1026805 | MGnify/ENA primary metagenome ERZ1026805 (study PRJEB33270, sample SAMEA104284476) | anaerobic digester metagenome | biome: Anaerobic digester microbiome; feature: mesophilic sludge digester; material: Anaerobic digester biomass | place... | reverse complement strand
ATACTATTGCAGTATTAAATACATATGGAGTCGGAAATGAATCAAAGAAAAAGACGGGATCGTAAAGAAATTATCATACAGGCATTCTCAAGTCAATTCGCCAGGACTGCCCGGCTTTCTTTTCTGTTGATGCTCCCACTATTATTCTTATTATCAATCACGCCATCCCTGGTTTCCGCCCAAGGAATAGAACCTCCGGATCATCATTTCACCACCCGTTTCCTTCGCACCGGTGTGGAAGGAACATCTTATATCAATAATTCCTGCCAGTACCTTCATTACCAATGGGGACCGGGTCGGGCGGAGCCTGGAACCGTGGTTTTGCCCATCATGTTTCACTCCATTACAAAACCCGGCAGAACACCCCAGGAGAACACCGCCATAACTGCCGAATATTGGGCTGAAATCGTCCGCAATGCCAAAAACCTGGGATTTGAGACAATCACCACCGATGAACTCATTCAATTTTTGAAATATAATGCCCCGATACCTCCCCGCTCGATGATTTTCATCGTGGATGACCGCCGGCTGGGAGTTGTGGAAGATCATTTTATGCCTGTACTGGAGGAGAATGACTGGACGGTTACTCTGGCATATATCACCGGTGTTGCGACTGATGCCGAATGGGAACATCTGGCAAAGCTGGACGCCACCGGCAGAATTGATGTCCAGGCGCACGGTTTTTTGCATAACGGTTCAACCTACATTACAGAATTCACTCCCGGGGATGTGATCGAGCAGGAAATCAAAGCCCCCATCCACCTTATTCAGGAACACCTGGGAAGCCGCCCACTGGCGTTCATCTGGCCGGGGGGCAATTTTACCTCCCGGGCGGTCAATTTGGCGGTTGACTCTGGATATCAGGTCGGCTTTACCGCCTATTCACGGGGTCCCTTGATGTTTAACTGGATTCCTTTGGGAGAAGCCGAGCGCGCCATGTTAAATCCTTTAATGGTCCTGCCCCGCGCCTGGAGTACCGCAGCATATGTCAACCTTGAGGAAGCTGCTGCCATCAGCGGGCAGTACATGGACTTTCTCGAAAACAATAAAATAACTGAACTCCTATATTATTACAATGAGTGTTCCGGGATTGTCCCCGACGATCCCAATTTTCCCTCACATAAAATGGAGTAAATCATCATCATGGAAAACTGCCCTTTTTGTAAAATCATTTCCGGAGAAGTGGAATCTAAAATCGTATATCAGGACGATCTGGTGACTGCCTTCAAGGATTATGATCCGAAAGCTCCGGTTCACCTCCTGATCATCCCCAACCGCCATATCACCTCCGTCAATGAAGTGGAGCCTGGGGACGAAATCATCCTGGGAAGGCTGTTCATCACAGCCCGCCAACTGGCGGAACAAAATCAAATCCATCAAACCGGTTACCGGCTGGTTGTCAATACCGGCAAGGATGCCTTTCAATCCGTCATGCACATCCATATGCATCTGATTGGCGGCAGACATCTTTCCAATATCTTCCGGGATTAATCCCCATGTCCCATCGAAGGTTTCTCGGATTTCTTGCCCTTACGTTGACCCTGTTAATGGGCGGCTGCATCCGTCCCACTACTGAATATACCATCTGGCACGTGGACCCCACAACCGATTTTGCATATCCCCCCACTCTGACACCCTTCCAGCTCCCCACCCGGATTCCCGGCTCACCCATCCTCACACCCACGCCGGATGCACCTCGTATTTTACCGGAAACGCGCACCCGAAGCGAGAATTACATCGTTCAATACGGCGACTCCCTGGGGGTTATTGCCAACCGTTTTGGCGTGAATATCAACATCATCATCAACGCCAATTCCATAGTGGATCCCAACCTGATCGAGCCGGGTCAGGTATTGTTAATTCCTGCCCCCACCATTCAGCCCACTGGCACGGGTTTTAAGATCATTCCCGATTCTGAATTGGTGAATGGTCCTTTGAATTCAAGATATAATCTCCAGGATTTTGTCCAACACTCAAAGGGTTGGTTAAAGTCATATGTTGAAGTAGTGGATGGCGTTGAAACCCCCGGGGTGGATATTGTCCAGCGGGTGGCGGAGGACTATTCAATTAATCCACGCCTCCTGTTGGCAATCATGGAATATCAGAGCCAGGCGCTTACCAACCCCAATGCGGACCATGACCAAAAAATCCATCCAGTGGGTCACCTGGAATCATGGCGGGTGGGTTTGTATAATCAACTTGCCTGGGCAGCCAACGAATTAAACCGGGGTTATTACTTATGGAAAGTCAATGGCATTTCCCTCTGGCTGCTGTCTGATAATAACGCAGTTCCAATTGACCCCACTTTGAACGCTGGAACGGCAGCTATCCAACACTTGTTTTCAAAGATATCCAGTTATTCCAGCTGGGTGCGGGATGTCAGTCCGGATGGATTCTACGCCGCATATCAGCAATGGTTTGGTTACCCCTTCGACCTGACCATCGAGCCTTTAATCCCAGCCGATCTTTCCCAACCAGCCATGATTCTACCCTTTGAACCGGGTCAATCCTGGTCTTTCACCGGCGGACCGCATGGCGGATGGGGGGATGGTTCCGGCTGGGCAGCATTGGATTTCGCTCCCCCAGGTGAGGGAAAAGGTTGTGTGCTTTCACCGGATTGGATTGTTGCAGTTGCAGATGGACTGGTTGTCCGTTCCGAAAATGGATCCGTCATCCAGGACCTGGATGGGGATGGTTTTGAACAAACCGGTTGGACGGTTTTGTATCTTCATGTAGATTCCAGCGAGCGGGTGGCTGTGGGAACCCATCTGCACACTGGTGACCGGATTGGACATCCCTCCTGTGAAGGTGGATATTCGCTCGGTTCGCATGTGCATATTGCAAGACGGTATAATGGAGAATGGATCCCTGCAGATGGACCGCTGCCATTTAACTTGGATGGCTGGATCTCTCAGGGCGACAGCTATGAATATAATGGGACTCTGGAGAAAAATGGCGCGGTTGTGGAAGCCTGGGATCGTTTCGTCCCCCAGAATCAAATCCAACGTTAAACGGCGGGTCACTTTTTTTGTCGTTGGATTCTGGCTGCTGGCAACAGTTGCCTGCAACCTGCCGGGTATTGCCAATTCCACCCCTGGAACTGGATCGGGAGGGGTGGATTCCACACCTCCGCCCTGGGCGGAAGCAATAACTGCCACCGCCAATTCAATTGCCGCCACCCAGAACTCCGCCCTGGCAACCCTGTATGCGCCAACCCCGACGCCATCCATTTCATCCACCCCCCGTCCACCCATTCTTTATTACACCCAATCCGGAGATACTATGGGCGGGCTGGTGGCACGGTTCGGTGTCCGGGAGGAAGATATCAGTTCCCCCAAGCCATTGGAAAAAACAGGGTTCCTTAACCCGGGTCAGCTCCTGATGATCCCTGATGTGCTCGAGGGTGTGGATCCCATGGCGAAATTGCTTCCGGATTGCGAGGTGGTATATTCCGCCAGTGCGCTGGATTTCAATATATCAGAATATGTTTCCCAGGCAAATGGCTATCTCAACCGGTACACTGAATATGTAGAGGATCGCTGGTACTCCGGGGCGGATATCATCAAGAAAGTGGCAACCGAGAACTCCATCAACCCGCGCCTTCTGCTGGCATTATTGGAATTCCAGGGACATTGGGTTTTTGGAGAACCTCAAAACCTTGCTGAGGCAGATTATCCTCTTGGCAGGATCATATTCAGCCGTCAGGGTTTGTATCGTCAGATGACCTGGGCTGTCCATGAAATCAACCGGGCATATTTTGGCTGGCGGAGCGGTGAAGTCACAACAGTCATCTTTACAGATGGAGAATCCCGGCAATTAAATCCGCAAATCAACGCTGGAACTGCCGCCCTGCTTGGAGTTTTGGCAAGAGTGTATACTCCTGTGGAATGGGCGGGAAGTACATATGGCACTGACAGCCTGCCGGTCCGATATGAGCAAATGTTCGGCAGTCCCTGGCAGCGGGCTCAAAATGTGGAACCCCTCATTCCACCTGATCTGACCCAACCGGAGATGGAATTGCCATACGCCGTGGATCATGCCTGGTGTTATACCGGCGGTCCCCACATGGTCTGGGGTGAGGACAGTCCCTATGCCGCGTTGGATTTTGCCCCTCCCGATGAGGTTAAAGGATGCACACCATCATTGGATTGGCTGACCGCACCTGCAGCTGGTCTTGTCGTCCGATCCGAGAATGGTGTGGTTTTGCTGGATCTTGATGGGGATGGCTTTGAGCAGACCGGCTGGACGATTCTTTTCCTGCATGTTGGAACAGAGGGACGGGTGGATGTGGGCACGTGGGTTGAACAAGATGGTAAAATTGGACATCCATCCTGTGAAGGTGGATCTGCCACCGGCAGACATATCCATATCGCCCGGAAATTCAATGGTGAGTGGATGCTGGCAGACGGACCCATTCCTTTTGTTCTCTCAGGCTGGCAGTCCTTCGCCGGTGATGCTGCATATCAGGGGACCATCGTCCGGGGAGATGAAATTATTCGGGCGCGTTCATATGGCTCATCTGAAACCCTCATCCATCGTTATTCGGAAAATCCTTAGCAGTCTCGCCATCATCAGCCTGCTTTCTGCCTGTGTTCCTTTCAAGTCTGAATCGGAAATTTATCCACCTTTGCAACCAACAGATGAAGAAAGGGTTGAGATCATCCTGCCAACCCCCCTGCCCACACGACCGCCATACCCGCCGGGCACCCTCGTGGAGTATGTTGTTCAAACCGGCGATACCCTGCCTGCCCTGGCTGCCCATTTCAATACAACTGAATCCGAGATCCGTGCCGCCAATCCCATTCTCCCCAACCAGGTAAGCACCCTGCCCCCGGGATTACCTTTGCAAATTCCGATCTATTATCAAATATTTTGGGGGAGTCCTCATCAAATTTTGCCGGACAGCCAGTTCATAAATGGTCCCTCAGCTTCCGGTTTCTCTGCCGAAGATTTTATTTCCGGATCCAATGGTTGGTTGAAGGATTACACTGATTATCTCGGTGATCAGAACCGGCGGGGGGGTGAGATTGTGGATTATGTTGCCACTATCTACTCAATCAATCCCCGCCTGCTTCTGGCAATCCTGGAATATCAGACCGGTGCCATGACCATGACAAAAGCGGAAGTGGATCTTGACAGGTATCCCCTGGGTTATGGGGATGTCTTCCATCTTGGTCTGGGCAGGCAATTAATCTGGGCTGCCAATACCTTGAATAACGGTTACTATGGATGGCGAACCGGGGATTTAAGTGAATTTGAACATCTGGACAAAAAATTGGAGCGCCCTGATCCCTGGCAAAACGCCTGCACAGTTGCCCTGCAATATTACTTTTCAAAAGTTATGGATGGAGATGAATATACACTGGCAATCAGTGGCGAAGGTTTGGAAAAAACATACCACAACCTGTTTGGCAGTTATCTGGATAATGACCTGGTTCTGATTCCCGGAAGTCTGTCACAACCGGAATTACGGCTTCCATTTCTTTCAGGCAGGACATGGGCTTTTACGGGCGGTCCACATACCGGTTGGGGGGAAGGCGCACCCCTGGCTGCCATCGATTTTGCCCCACCCTCCGTGACAGGCGGCTGCAGCCCCAGTAACGAATTCGTTGTCGCCATGGCGGATGGAGTGGTCGTCCGTGCTGAACGCTCGATGGTGACATTGGACCTGGACGGGGATGGGGATGAACACACCGGATGGGTGATCTTCTATCTCCATATTGCAGCAGAAGGAATGGTGAAGGCGGGAACCCGGTTGAAATCCGGGGACCCGGTGGGGAAACCCTCATGTGAAGGCGGTGAGGCTACGGGAACTCATGTCCATATTTCCCGAAAATATAACGGTGAGTGGATCCCCGCCGATGGTCCGCTTGCATTCAATTTGGAGGGGTGGATCGCCCATAATGGTCCGGAACCCTACAAAGGCACGCTTACCCGGTATGGTCAGACCATCACGGCAAGCGTTGCTTCAGACATATCTACTCGCATACAGTCGGAAATACCGTAATCATTCTGCTGAATTATTTCATTGGAAAGGACACAATTTTTAATGACCTCCACAAAGCCCTCAGGAATGAAGACATTCACCCTCATCTGGGTGGGACAGGTTTTTTCGTTATTCGGATCCGCAATGACCCAATTTGCCCTCACCATCTGGGCGTACCAGGTCACTGAAAAAGCCACCGTTCTGGCATTGGTGGGTTTTTTCGGATTTGCCCCCATGGTATTGATCAGCCCGATCGCCGGCGTCCTGGTCGACCGATGGAACCGGAAACTGACCATGATGATCAGCGATATTGCCACAGGTATGGCTACCGCCATTTTGTTGGTTTTGTATACGACCGGCAATTTGCAGATATGGCATCTATATGTCCTCAGTGCCTTCAGCGGTTTGTTCCAGGCATTTCAGTGGCCTGCTTATTCTGCTGCCATTTCACTGCTCATCCCCAAAACACAATACGCCCGCGCCAGCGGGATGATGTCACTGGCACAGTATGGTGCCGGGATTCTTGCCCCGATCACGGCGGCTGCGCTTCTGAAGCCCATTGGGATCAACGGAATTATGATCATTGACCTGTTGACACTGGCGCTTGCCATCGTCACCCTGTTGATTGCCGCAATCCCGGCGATGGAACGTGTCCTTGCGGAAGGAGAAAAACAACCTTCCATCTGGCGGGATTCCTTGTTTGGATTTAAATTCATTTTTAACCGTCCTGGATTGTTCTGGCTGCAGATGATCTTCTTCATGGGAAATTTTATGGCAAGCCTCGGCGGAGTTCTCATCAATCCAATGATTCTGGCAAGCACGGGGCAGAGTGCAACCATGCTCAGTGTTGTCCAATCGGCAGGCGCCATTGGTGGTGTTGTCGGGGGATTGATCATCGCTTCGTGGGGTGGGTTTAAGCAAAAAGTCGAGGGAGTCTTGTTGGGGTGGATGGCTGCCGGTTTGATGGGTTTCATGTTCATTGGAACTGCCAAGGGTGTAGGCTGGATTTGGGTCATTGGCAATCTCATGTTTGCTGCCATCACGCCCATCATCAATGCCTCCAACCAGGCAATCTGGCAATCCAAGGTTCCCCCGCAAATGCAGGGGCGGGTTTTCTCCGTCCGCATGATGATCGCAACCATCACAGCGCCGCTTGCCATGCTGGCTGCAGGTCCGCTGGCGGATAAAGTCTTTGAACCTGCCTTGAGAGTGACAACCAGCGCCTGGAGTCATTCGTTTGGAGGTCTGGTGGGAACTGGACCTGGTACAGGAATGGCATTAATCCTCGTCTTCAGCGGTCTCTTAATGGTTCTTGTGGGTGCTATTGGATACATCATCCCAAGTGTCCGGAATATTGAAAAAATCCTGCCTGATCATGACACGATACAAAACCAATAAAACGAAACTTCTGCCATCTATTCTGATATTACTGTTACTGTTGGTAACAGGGTGTACACAGATCGGTACTCCCCTGCTGGCAACATCGATCCCAAACCTGCCACCTGTCAGTACACCTGCTGTCACGGCTGTTCCCACATCAATTCCATCCCAAACACCCAGCGAACAGCCTCCCACACCCACTCCTGAACCGACAGCCATACCGGAATATGAACCTGCGGGGTGTCAGAAACCCCCGGACGATTATGCCCGTGTGGAAGTGAACAATGTGATTCTCAATCAACGCACCCTTGCCATGCTTCAACATGCCATGGATATTTACGGTGGAAAGATTGATCTCTCCAACCGCGCCATAACCCAGGGAAGTTACAGCCCTGGTGAAGCTGCCAGTTTTAGCACTCATGACGGTGGCGGGGCGGTTGATATTTCTGTCCGGGTTTATTCGGGAGGTGCCATTCTCTATCACGAGATTGAACCTGCCATCCGCGCCCTGCGTGCGGCTGGTTTTGCCGCCTGGCTGCGTCAAACCGACGAACTATACGAAGGATCACCCATCCACATTCATGCCATTGCCATCGGTGACAGGGAGTTGTCCAAGGCTGCGCAGGAGCAGCTTACCGGACAGTTTGGCTATTTTCAGGGATATTCAGGTATTCCACAAGATGACGGCATACCCGACCCGGATCCACATGGTGAGCCGGTGATTTGCAAATGGATGGAGGACTTGGGTTATTCCGACTTGCGTGAAATGACAACCCCGGTAATTCCCCAATGGGCTCAAGCCGGCTGGCAGGAACGCCTGCGCAAGGCAGGTGAAGGTTACCTGGCTGAAACAATGGATGAAGCCCAAAAAGTAGCCCAAAAAATTAATTATATGGAAGGGGATGTTGAAACACCCGGCTTAATGTGCGGACCTCTCGCCGCTGCATTATGGCGGGATGCTGGCTTGCTGCCTGTCATACCTGGACCGGCTCTGGACCTTCACAATTACTGGCTGGCTAATCCCAAAGCTGATGGCTCTCCCTGGACATTCTTTTCCCCAATGGATTACACGCTGTACCATTTTACAACCCCCATCAATAAATTTGATTTTTTCAGTTTTCCACTTCTCCCTGGAGATTTTCTATATACCTATGCCGGCAACATGGGTTATGATCACATGTTCGTGGTCACAGAGACCGATGATACGGGACGCGCCTTCACAGTCTCCAATACGCCGGTGGAAGATCATATTTATGCCATTGAACGCCTGCTGTTGTATGAACCAAACGATCCCAAAGCTGGTGTATTCCAGAATGAATGGGTGACCCGATTTGTCATTGGTACAACGGGTTTGGGCGGATTTGATGTACTCCGTCCCAACGGCATCAGTCTCCCCCGGGGTGACCATTATTCCTATACAGTCCGTCCAGGTGATACCCTTCCCCGGATTACCTCCCGGTTTGACAGCCGGGTGGACGCAATCCTTGAGCTCAACAACCAGATCAATCCGACTCGTTTACAGGTGGGTGAATCGATCGTGATACCTGTCAACCTCAGCCAGCCGGCGCCATTGGCAGCCATTCCGGTGAACCTGGAAACACGTTTTCAGGAAATTCTCAAACTGGCGCCGGAGGGAGATTGGTCTGTCTGTTACAAAAACTTGCGGACCGGTGAAATCGTTTCCATCAATGAAAACCTTGTTTTACATTCAGCATCCTCAATCAAGCTGGGGATTGGCATGTTGTTTTTTGCCTGGCTGGATCAACATCCGGAAACCACTCTTGAGGATGCCCCATCCGGCGGAGATCAACGCACCTTTAACCAATTAATGGAAGCCATGCTGGTAATTTCCGAGGAATACGCCACGGACGTAATTTATCATTTCCTCAGCAGGCAAACTGATTTCTCAATTGATGACCAGCTTGAAGAATGGGGACTGGTTCACACAAAACTGGAACCACGCCGTTCAACAACCGCTGAATTAACCCGCTTGTTGGAAATTTTATATAAAGGTGATGGGCTAAAACCGGAAAGCCGGCTGGCTTTGCTTAAATGGCTGAGACAACCGTCGCAGTATGATGATTTGCGGCTGGGCGGTGGTTTACCGGTTTGGGTGCGTACTTCACTGGCTCACAAGCCCGGTGTCGTTTTTGAAGATGGCTGGGGTGTGGTTGCCGATGCAGGTTTTTTGGAATGGGAAAATACAAGCTATGCCATCTCGGTCATCAGCAATCACGTTGCCTGGAAGGATTATGAACTGGCGATGAGCATTATTGCCCGTTTTTCACAGGCAGCTTTTTTGTATTCGACAAAATAATTGGTGGCAAAATCAATGAGGCTGCTTTGTTATCAGCAGCCTCATTTTATTAAATTAATGGATTTGATTTTTTAGGCTTCGAGAATGGTGATCTTATGCTCAATCGGGAAAGCCTTGCTGAGCATCATGGAGACAGAGCAATACTTGGTGTCGGATAATTCCACAGCACGTTCAACCGCCTCACGAGCGATCTGGTGACCTGTCACAACATATTCAACCAGGGCATGGTTAAACACCCGGGGATGTGCCTCCACCCGGGTGGCGGATACGCGCACCTCGAAACCGGTGACAGCCTGCTGCTTCTTTTGCAGGATCGAAATGACATCCATCGCAGTGCATCCAGCCAGACCCACCAGGATTAATTCCATGGGGCTGAAACCATCATCATCACCACCCCCGGCTGCCTTGGTCCCAATGGGAACCTCAAAACCCAGACCTGCAGTGCCGGAAAAACTCAATCTTTGCTTCCATATTACCTTGCCTTCCATGTTTGGTATCTCCTTGAATTATGATTTTAACGCCAGAATAATTTCTTCCAATAAATAAGGTTCTGCAGGAGCTCCGATTATTTCCCGTTTGCCATGATTGATAATCGTATGCGGAACACCAGAGACCGCAAAATCGTCCGATAATTCCATAAAATCGGTCACCTCCACCATCTCTGCTGAAATAAACGGACTTTCCATCGCAAATCTGTGGGCGAGCACCACGGCTCGCGAACAATACGGTCAGGTGGGTGTGACAAACACCATTAGGTGGATCAAATTTTTAATTTCCGCAAGTGATTTTCGGGTCTCCGGTTTCAACATCGAGTCCCTTTTGGAAACCGTCATGATTCCGTAAATCAATGAACTGAACTCAAATTGGGCGGGCAGACCGGCGAACCGAATGCCAAAATCCAGGATGTCCGTCCCATCCCGACCGGCAAGGACAAATCCCGGCGCCTTGTCGAGGTGATATTTTGCTGCCAGTTCCCTGTCCCCATCGAAATCATGAATATCCAGGTGAAGTAAATCTGAAAGGGCACAGATTTCATCTAACAATTGCTGGATATATTCACTGCTCTGATGACCCTGCAGGGTGAACAGGATGATCTCCACCGGATGCTCAAGTTCTTTAAATACTTCCTTTACTTGTTGGGCAATCTGTTCATTGATGAGTGTTTCCATTTTTTCTCCATCACAATCACCCCGCCGGGGTGAATTTATTGGGGCTATCAGGTATAACAACCGCCTTCACCAAAACCACAAACCGGGCAGGTCAGGTTTAACATACCGTCGTAATCCATGATCCCAATTGCACACTGCGGACAGGGTTCCCCGGGACGAACATAGAGCATGGACACTTCCTCTTCCAGAAGTGGTCCGGCAGGCAAAGGTAAATACTCCATCAAGTCAAGGCGGGCGAAAAGACGCTGCCGGGCATCAGCGGGCATTTCCGGAGTTGTTTCCACCTCCCGCACAATCTCAATCGTCCGCCGAAGTGTGTTTACAACCACACGACAGTTGGGGCAGGATGCCAAGTGGTGTTCCAGGTCGGCGCATAATTCCGCCTGGAGGGTTCCATCCACATAATCACCCAGTGTACCGATCAGAGCACGGCATTCATGTTCTTTCATCAGATTGCCTGTTCATCCTTCATACTTAATTCCGGGTCTATTTTGTCTGCAAAATATTCCGACAACTCTTCCCGCATCTTCAACCGGGCACGCAACAGACGTGTCTTCACAGCTGACTCACTTAATTCCAGTGCTTCTGCGGTCTGTTGAATGGACATTTTCTCTATATCCCGCATTAATAATACTGACCGAAGTTTGGGTGGGAGGCGTTCAATGGCAGCATCAATGAATTTGCGGGTTTCTTCTGACAGCAGTTCTTTTTCAGGCAGGCAGCACCAATCCACAATCTGATAAGGTTTTGAAAATCCTTCATCATCATTTTCTTCCTTGTCCTCGATGAAAAAGGCTTCCGGTTTTCGTTTTCGCAACATCATTAACACTTCATTCATGGCAATCCGGTAGAGCCAGGTGTTCAGGCTTGAGCGTCCTTCAAATTTGGGCAGACTGCGCAAAGCCTTTAGGTATGTTTCCTGGACCACATCCTCCGCATCCTGCGGTGAGCCCAGCATTCTCAGCGCCAGACGGTAAAGCATATCGGAAGTGTTTTCCACCAATCTGGAAAACTCTGCCCGGTCACCAGCCTGCAAGGCTGCCAGGGATATGATTCCTGTTTTGAGTGTATCAGTACTCATTTAGATGCACATCCACCAGTAAAGTTGCCATGCATGAGGAAAGATTCCATCCTTCAGGATAATGCCCAGGTGGGCAGGACATCCAAATCCAGCGGATCACGATGACCATGAGCAAAACGATAATAACCCGCTGCTGCGACCATTGCAGCATTGTCGGTGCAAAAATCGAGGGGAGGGATATTGACTGGAAATAGCTGCTGGCTCAGGAAGGTTTCGCGTAACGCCTGATTTGCAGAGACTCCACCTGCCAGCAGGATATTCTTCACATTAAATTTTTGGGCAGCCATCATCGTCTTGCTGAACAACACATCCACCACCGCCGCCTGGAAGCTGGCTGCCAGATCATTCACCGGCAGGGGTTTACGGTTACTCTCAAATTTCCGCACCATCCGCAGGACTGCTGTTTTTAATCCGCTGAACGAAAAATTCCAGGTATTGTCCAGCCGGGCACGCGGGAAATTAAACGCCTTCGGATCACCTGTCGCAGCCGCTTCCTGAATGGAAGGTCCCCCAGGATATGACAGATTCAACAGGCGGGCAACCTTGTCAAAAGCCTCGCCGGCAGCGTCATCCAGAGTGGCGCCCAACCGTCGATATTGAATATGACCGGTCATAAGGTTCAACTCGGTGTGTCCGCCGGAAACCAGCAGCGCCAGCAATGGAAATTCCGGTTCGGGTGGAGCTTCTTCATCCGCCTTATATACCCAGGCGGAATATATATGTCCTTCCAGGTGGTTTACACCCACCAGCGGCAGTCCACTCGCCAGTGCAAGACCTTTGGCAGTGTTCACTCCCACGACAAGTGATCCAGCCAGACCAGGTCCGCGAGTGACCGCAATTGCATCCAGATCAGGCAGGCTGAGATGCGCCTGTTGCAATGCCTGATCCACCACGGGATAAATGGTGCGGATATGCTGGCGTGAAGCAACTTCCGGGAAAACACCGCCAAATTTGGCATGCAATTCCATTTGGGTTGCCACTACGGAGGAATGCAGGATGCGCCCGTTTTCCAGAACCGCGGCTGCGGTTTCATCACAGGATGTTTCCAAACCCAACACCCGGGCAGGAGGTAACTGAATTGGTTCGGTCATGGCATTCCTCCTAATAAATTAATCCATCATTTTACTGGCAGCACCAGATCCAATGGGAAGGATGCCAGTGCTTCAAATTTTCCATCTGATCGGGTCAACCAGGTATCCTCAAGCCGCATTCCCAGGCTGCGTTGCGGGTAATAGAGACCCGGCTCGAGGGTGAAGACCGAGCCAGGATGCAGCCGTTCTGTTTCTCCGGACGTTTCCCTGCTGAAGGGTTTTTCATGCACCCGCAAACCCACCCCGTGCCCCAGTGTATGGACGTAACCTGTTTCGGTATTTGGTTTGGAGCGGATGGTGTCATGTCCGCGTTCTTCAAATAATTCACAGGCGCGCACATGATAATGATACAACTTCTCACCCGGTTTCAATTCACTGATCAACTGCCGGTAAACTGCGAGGACATCTTCATATAATTTAAGAGCTTCGTCCGTTGCGTAACCCAGGCACCACGTGCGCGTGAAATCGTAATAATACCCCCCCTCCTGTTCACACGGGAAAATATCAAAAACAATGGTCTGACCAAGTCTCAGGGGATCTGAAGCTGTGCCGGTGGAATGGGGAACACCAGCATCATAACCCTGGGCAAAGATTGTGCCCTCAGGATTTTCAGCCCCGGCTTCCGCCAGCCATAAATTGATTAATTTTTTTACCTCCCCGATGGTTAATACTTCCCCGTTGGTATTCAGTAGAACCTCTCCGCTGCGGTGGCGGCTGGTGAGAAAATCCGCCACCCTACCGACCACACCGGTGGTTATTTCTCCCATATGACGGATACGCTGAATTTCTGTGTCATCCTTGGTCATCATTGCTTCTGCAATAATGGGATCCTGTGCATATCCAATAAAAGAGAGATCCGGAAGCATTTTCTCCACCATTGAGAGGACTGCGTAAGCCGCACCCACTTCCAACATTCCATAGATTGCCACTTTTCCACTGGTCAGTCCATGGTCGGTAAACATTTTTTGATACCGCAACGCTGTGGCTTGCACCTGGTCACCCCCGGCTTGATCCCACAATTCCTTCCAGGGGTAGATGGAATAGGGACAGGTTTTCAATCCGGTTCGGGCAGCCTCATCACGTTCCATGGACTCATGGAACAAAACCGGTTCCTCTCCCCTTTTTTTAAGTAGATCCGCCCGGGTAACATGCCCGCCCCCGGTCATATAAACCATCACCGGGTTATGCTGGGCGGGTCCCATGATTAATAAAGCGTCAATATCATTGGCTTGCATTAATGCGTCAAGATCAGATTTCATTGGGTCACCTTATGGATGATTGTGATGTTTGGAATGCCTGTGCCAAACCTGACAACAGTGAGCCTTCCTCCTCTGGAAGAACGGTGCGGGGGTCAAGAACGACACGGTCATTTTCCACGCGGGCTATGATGGGTGGTTCCAATCCCCGCAGAATGGATAAAAATTGATTGGGCTGTTTTACCTCGAAGGACAAGACATACGTGGGCAGGGTCTCCTCCGGCAGGCTTCCCCCGCCCACCGTGGACAGACTGGGAATAACCTCACCTGTAACCACAACATCAGCCCAGCGTTCAGCACGGGCTTTGATCAATTCCAATGGCAGGGAAATCATGCGCCAGATGGGTATTTCAACCAACGCCTCGTCTTTCAGATAATGGAGCAGGGTCGCGGAAAGCGCTGCCAGCCGGGTTTTGTCCACACGCAAGGCACGCGCCAGGGGATGTTTTTTGATTTTTACCAGCAACTCCGCACGCCCCAGGATGATGCCGGCTTGGGGACCTCCGAGTAATTTATCCCCTGAAAATGTGATGACATCCGCCCCCGCTGCCAGCGATTCCTGAATGGTTGGTTCATGCTTCAAGCCAAAACGCGCTGTATCCAGCAGGGTACCCGAGCCCAGATCATCCATGACCCAGACATTATGCTGATGGGCGGCATTGACAATTTCAGCAAGTGACGGTTCACTGGTAAATCCAATGATGCGGAAATTGGAATGGTGAGCCCGCAGTACCAATCCTGCAGAGGTTTCCAGTGCTGCCTGGTAATCAGAAATGTGAACCCGATTGGTGGTGCCAATTTCCACCAATCGAGCACCGGATTGTGCCATCACATCCGGAATTCGAAACCCACCCCCAATTTCAACCAGCTGCGTACGCGAAATGATCACCCGGCGGCGGCGGGCAAGTGTACTGAGAACCAGCAGGACTGCCGCGGCATTGTTGTTGACCACCAGGGCAGCCTCCGCTCCAGTCAACCGGGTGAGCAGTGCTTCCGCATGAACAGAACGGTTGCTTCTGCTTCCCCGCTCCAGGTTGTATTCCAGTGTGCAGTATCCTTCGGAAAAGACCCGCGCTGCCTGGGCAGCAGCCCGGCTGAGCGGGGCACGTCCTAAATTGGTGTGCAAAATCACACCACTGGCATTAATAACCGAAATCAGGGTGGGGCGCAACCAGAGCTGCAGCAACTCTCCCGCCCGGTCCATAATTTGATCCATGGATGGAGCGGGGACTCCAGCCACGGCATCCGCGCGGCTTCCGGCGACTGCCTGGCGAATGGCTTCAACTGTCAGTGGACGACCGTAACGACCCACCAGACTGATGGCAGGTTCGGTTTTCAGCAACTGGTCCACAGATGGCAGGGCACGCAGATCAGGCATCCGGCGTCTCTTGTGGCGGCTTCCAGCGGCTCTTTTCCCACATCCGCAGAAGCAGTTCAATCACAATCAAACCAGCCGCGATGAAGATGGCGATGGGCAAGGTCAGTACGCGCCCCAACTGTAACCACACAAGAAGTCCGATATAAACCCCAAACCAGATTGATTGTCGAATGATCACCTGACCATCCGCGGGTGGTGTCGATGGGAAACGTCTGTTCAGGAAGTACATCACCGGCAAAGCTGTTCCACAGGCTGCAAGGGTGGCGAAGAAGAAGAACAGCCAGCGATACCCCAATGTTGGAAGGGTGCCCAGGATGAGCCATGCCAATCCGCCCAATCCAATGAGTGCCAGCAGAATTCCTGTGAGGAGAATTATCATGAAGGGGGGGAATGATGTCGTTTTCATATAATGCGATTATACTCGATTCATTGATAAGCCATCTTTTGGTGGGTAAGATTAAGATCAATCAATGGATGATCGATTCTCTTCATCGTCCAATAAAAGAAGTTTTGTAATCATCAAGATTGATTGTCAGATCAAATTCGGAAGGATGATTTATTCTATTATCGATGCAGATAAACTCCATTGATTGATCATTTGTTTTTTTGATTTTCCTATCACAATTAAATCCCAGCAACATTTTACACAAATGTTGGCATTGGGATTTTTAACAAAGAACACCTTTTATGGTAAAATCATTACATCAATCAACCCTGCAAGGATTTTCCTTGCGGCTCATCCAGAGAGGTGGAGGGACCGGCCCGAAGATACCTCGGCAACCACGAAAAATCGTCGGTGCCAATTCCGGCAGAGCCTTCCCGGGGAAGGCATTCTGGAAGATGAGCGAGCTTGCCGTTCACGTCAACCGCCTCTCTTACCAGCGAGGCGGTTTCTTAATAACGATCGAACACTGGAGGTCTGCCCATGAACCGAACCCATACCAACCGCCGTTATCTCGATGCATTGCAGGATCATGTGATGATCTTTGATGGAGCCATGGGAACCAGCCTTCAGTCCCAGAACCTGACTGCTGAACATTTCGGTGGGGAACGAACCATGGGCTGCAACGATTATCTCGTCATAACCCACCCGCAAGCCGTGGAAACGGTCCACCGCTCCTTCCTGGATGTTGGGGTGGATGTAATTGAGACCTGTACATTCCGTTCCAACCGGTTAACTCTTGGGGAATATGGTTTGGGGGAACAGGTAATGGAAATAAACCGGGTGGCTGCGCAACTGGCACGCAAATTGGCAGATGAATACTCCCGATCCACCGGTCATCCCCGCTTTGTCGCCGGCTCCATTGGTCCCACCGGAAAGCTTCCCTCGATGAATGATTCTGAGTTGTCCAACATCACCTTCGATGAACTTGCGGACATCTTTCGTGAACAGTCTGTGGGACTTATCGAAGGAGGGGTTGACCTGCTGATCATTGAAACATCCCAGGATATCCTGGAAGTGAAGGCTGCAATTGACGGAGTTCAGCGCGCCTTTCTTGAAATGGGTCAATATCTTCCCATTCAAGCCCAGGTGACACTGGATACCGCCGGTAGAATGCTGCTGGGCACCGACATCCATGCGGTTATGGCGATATTAGAGCCATTGCCTGTGGATGTCATTGGCATCAATTGCTCCACCGGACCGGAGCACATGCGCGAACCCATCCGCATCCTGGGAGAGACCTCCAATCTGCCTGTCTCCTGCATTCCCAATGCCGGTCTGCCAATTAATGTGGACGGACAGGCTGTTTATCCTTTGCAGCCCGAACCCTTCGCTGATGCCCTTTTGGAATTTGTGGAAAAGAACAACATTTCGGTGGTCGGCGGCTGCTGCGGCACCACACCGGCACACTTAGAAAAGGTCGTGGAAAAACTGCACAATCACCCCAACCCGCGTAGACCCAGGCTGGAGATTCCCCGCCTGGCATCCGCCATTCAGGCAGTGGACATGCAACAGGAACCGGCTCCTTTCCTCATTGGGGAACGGTTGAATACAGCCGGCAGCGCCAAATTCAAACAACTCGTCCTGGCAGATGATTTTGATGGTTCCCTGTCCATTGCCCGCCAGCAGGTCAATAACGGGGCGCATGGATTGGACCTCTGTGTGGCACTGACCGAACGCCCGGATGAAGCAGCCTTGATGACCCGCCTGATCAAAACCCTCGCCTCCACCGTCCGGATTCCATTCGTGATCGACTCAACTGAACCGGATGTCATGGAGGCTGCCCTGAAGACTGCACCAGGACGATGTCTGTTGAATTCCACCCATCTCGAAGGGGGCAGGGATCGTGCTGATCGGGTATTTGGCTTGGCAAAGCGATATTCAGCGGCAGTTATTTGCCTGACCATTGACGAACAAGGCATGGCTCGAATAGCTGATCGCAAACTCACGGTTGCGAACCGCCTGTATGAGATTGCAACCAGGGAATATGGCTTGCGCCCCTGTGATCTTGTTTTCGATGGTTTGACCTTCACGCTGGCGACTGGTGATCCGGATTTTGCCAATAGTGCAGTGGAAACTCTGGATGCCATCCCGCGCATCAAGGCGGAATTGCCGGGTGTTCTGACCTCACTGGGGATAAGCAATGTATCCTTTGGCTTGCAGCCCGAAGCCCGGGCTGTAATTAATAGTGTCTTCCTGTTCCATGCCGTTCAGGCGGGTTTGGACATGGCAATTGTCAATCCCGCGCACATCACACCTTATGCGGAAATTCCTGAAGAGGAACGGGAACTGGCGGAAGACCTGATCTTCAACCGGCGGGAGAATTCCCTCTCCCACCTGCTCCAATATTTTCATACCATAAAACATCCAACCGGGTCTGCTGAAACTACAAAATCCGCCCTTCAATCCCTCCCACCAGAGGAACGCCTGCACCGCTTCATTCTGCAGCGTCAAAAAGAGGGAGTGGCAGAGGCAATCGATGAAATCATCAATCAGGTTCCGGCAGAAGTGCGGAATCAGGCAGCGGTAAACATCCTTAATTCAGTTTTGCTGCCTGCCATGAAAGAGGTCGGGGATAAGTTTGGAACCGGCGAATTGATCCTGCCGTTTGTGCTTCAATCCGCTGAAGTGATGAAAAAAGCCGTGGCGCACCTGGAAAAATACCTGGAACGCAAAGAGGGCATTTCCAAAGGTCGGGTGGTGCTGGCTACGGTCCATGGTGATGTACACGATATTGGCAAGAACCTGGTGAAAACCATCCTGATCAATAACGGCTATACGGTTTTTGACCTGGGAAAACAAGTTCCGGTGGAGACCATCATTACCAAAGCCGTTGAAAATAATGCGGATGCCATCGGTTTGAGCGCCCTCCTGGTCAACACCAGCCGGCAGATGCCATTGATTGTCAATGAATTGCACCGGCGCGGATTACAGATTCCTGTATTGATTGGCGGAGCTGCCATTAACCGGCGTTTCGGACACCGCATCCTGTTAACCGACAATAATGAGTGGTACCCCACTGGTGTGTTTTACTGCAAGGATGCCTTTGAGGGTCTTTCCACCATGGATGCACTTACATCACCGGATCATACGGTTTTGCTGGAACGCATCCGGCAGGAAGCCGCCCTTGAACTGGGTCGGAATACCCACCCATTCCTGGGAGAAACCCAACAACATTCCGGAACACCTCCAGCAGCATCAATTCCGCGGGTCCCCGGCTGGGGCGTGCGCATCGTCCAGGAGATGCCTTTGGAATCGGTTTTTAATTATCTCTCCATCAATGAACTTTACCGGCTGTCATGGGGGGCGAAAAACATCCAGGGGGAAGCCTGGGAGAAGATTAAAGCCGAATTTGATTCCCGGTTGAATGAAATGCAGCAGGAGGCAGTGAGTACCGGCTGGTTAAAACCCCGGGGGGTGTATGGTTATTTTCCAGCCCAGGCAAATGGTGATGATGTTGTCATTTATGACCCTGTCTCCCTGGACTCTTCACCAATTGAACTCACCCGCTTCCATTTCCCACGCCAGTCAGACGGTGAATACCTGTGCCTGGCGGATTACTTTACATCTGTTGAATCCGGAATCATGGATGTGGTCGCCTTACAAGTGGTGACGGTAGGCAAGGAAGCCACGGATCAGGTCGACCGGCTGCAGGCAACCGGGGATTATTCCGCGGCTTACTTCCTCCATGGGCTGGCTGTTCAGACTGCGGAAGCTGCAGCGGAATATCTTCACCAGCACATTCGCAGGGAACTGGGATTGGCGTCCGATCAGGGAAAAAGATATTCCTGGGGCTACCCTCCTCTGCCAAATTTAAACGATCATGCCAGAGTGTTCAGGCTTCTACCGGTTGAACGCGAGCTGGGCATGAGCCTGACATCAGCTTTCCAGCTTGTTCCCGAACAATCCACGGCTGCGCTGATTGTGCATCATCCCCAGGCAAAGTATTTCAATATCGGTGATAACCGGATTGACCAATTGCTTGAGAAGTAACTTTCCCAATAAAAGGATTTCTCCATGAATGAACCACAACGATTTCAGGAAATTATCCAACACGGTGGACCACCGTTGATTTCCGACGGAGCCATGGGGACATTATTGAATGCACGTGGAATTAGTTTTGAACAATCCTTCGACTCGTTGAATTTGATCAACCCCGCGCTGGTGGCTCAAATCCATCGTGAATATATTGACGCCGGTTCCACCATGATCCAGACCAATACATTCAGCGCGAACCGCTTCAAACTGGCACTGCATGGTCAGGAACACCTGTTGAGGGAAATCAATAAAGCCGGAGTTGAACTTGCCCGCCGGGTGGTGTTGGCATCTTTCAAGGATGTCCTGATTGCCGGGGACATTGGTCCACTGGGAGTGCGGCTGGCACCGTTTGGACGGGTTCAGCCGGAACAGGCTTACCAGGTGTTTTCCGAGCAAATCAGCTCCCTGGCTGAAGCAGGCGTGGATTTATTAATCATCGAAACCATGACCGATTTATTTGAACTTGACGAAGCAATCCGGGCAGCCCGCGAGGCGGCATCCGGTCTGGGGATCATCGCTTCGATGACCTTCACCCGGGATAACCGTACCCTTTTGGGTGACAGCCCCGCCAAGGTTGCCCGCCACCTGGTGGAATCAGGCGTCGAGGTGATCGGAGTCAACTGTTCGGGAGGTCCCAGCCAGATCTTGCATATCCTGCGGGAGATGCACCAGGCGGTGCCGGAAGCCAGGCTGTCCGCCATGCCGAATGCTGGCTGGCCGCAGCAGGTGGGCGGGCGGATCATGTATCCAGCCGGGGCAAGTTACTTCAGCGAATATGCCCTGGCGTTCTGGCAATATGGCGCGGTGGTAATTGGCGGCTGCTGCGGAACAACCCCCCAGCATATTGCTGCCATGCGCAAGTCAATTGATTCCACTCCGGAACGCCCCACCAATGGACAGGATGCCCTGGCTGTTTTGGAGCTTGATGACCAGGCGGCTGAAATCCATCAACCCACCCAGTTTGCCCAGAAACTTGCCGACGGGCAGTTTGTATTTGCTGTGGAAATGGACCCGCCGCGCGGTCTCAGCACCCACAAATTACTGGCGGGAGCCAGCCTTCTCTCCGAGGCGGGTGCCGATGTCATTGACGTTGCAGACAGCCCGATGGCACGCATGCGGATGAGTCCCTGGGCAGTCTGCAGCCTGATCCAACGCAAGGTGGGTATTGAAACCACGCTTCATTTTCCGACCCGGGGTCGCAACCTGCTGCGTGTTCAGGGAGACTTGCTGGCTGCCCATGCACTGGGAGTGCACAACGTTTTTGTTGTCATGGGAGACCCCACAGCCATCGGCGATTATCCGGATGCGATGGACAATTATGACCTGGTTCCCTCGGGCTTGATCAAACTCATCAAACAGGGGTTCAATGTTGGTCTGGATCATGCCGGTACCGACATCGGTCAGCCAACATCGTTTTTTGTCGGTTGTGCACTTAACCTTCATCCGGAAAACCTGCAGAATGAAATCAGAATCCTTAAAAGGAAAATCCAATCGGGCGCGGATTTTATCCTGACCCAGCCCACATACAACCCAAAATCAGCCCTGGAAAACTTGAGAATCATCCGGGATTCCCTGGAGGGTTTGGAAATCCCCATCCTGGCGGGCATCCTGCCACTGGCATCCACCCGGCATGCTCAATATTTATATCATGAAGTACCAGGAATCCTCATCCCGGAGATGATACTCCAGCAAATGAATTCCACAGCCGATAACGGCGGGCAACTGGGAATGAAAATTGCGATAGAATTAATCAGTGAATTACGCCCTGCCATCCAGGGTGTGTACCTAATGCCGGCATTCAGCCGGTATGATATTGCTGCTGAGATCATTGAAACCATCAAAGCAGAATAATTCGGAAGGGGTGGGATATGCTGCTGACAATTGACATGGGTAACACCAACCTGACCCTGGGGTTATACCAAAAAGGTGTGACGGGTCCACGTTGGCGATTGGCTACTGATCACGAACGCATGCCGGATGAATATGGTCTGCAGTTCCTGGGATTATTGCAGTATAGTGAAGTTACTGCAAACCAATTGGAGGGGGTTTGCCTTTGTTCGGTCGTGCCACCGCTGACCGGTCGCATCACCGACGCCTGCCGACAATATCTGAAGCAGGATCCCCTGGTCGTCAGCGCCAGCCTGAATACAGGTATAAAAATTGGGTATGAGGATCCTTCTGCTGTCGGGGCAGATCGGATTGCTGATGCAGTTGCTGTCCATACACTTTATGGTGGACCCGCCTGTGTGATTGATTTTGGTACCGCCACCACCTTCAATGCCATCACCCGGGAAGGTGAATACCTGGGAGGAGCCATTACTGCCGGAGTGGGACTGGCGGCAAATGCACTTTTTGAGCATACTGCCAAATTACCCCCGGTGGAACTGGCGGCTCCGCCGAATGTCATTGGTCGGAATACTGTGCATGCCATGCAAGCCGGGTTGATCTTCGGTTATGTCGCCATGGTGGAGGGCATGACTGCCCGTTTCCGTTCCATCCTTGGAGAAGACATGAAAGTCATCGCCACAGGTGGGCTCTCCGAGGTGATTGCCCATGAGACATGGGTTATTGATATCATTGCCCCCTGGCTGACATTGGACGGCTTGCGCATCATTTGGGAACGCAATCATCCGGCTTGATATCCATAGATGGGAGGAACATGAATCCAATATCCGGAAAAAACATTGTTTTAGGGGTCACCGGTTCCATTGCTGCATATAAAGCAGCTGACCTTGCATCCAAACTACACCAGGCTGGGGGGATGATCAATGTGGTCCTCACGCCCAGTGCCTGTCAGTTCATCACGCCCATCACCTTTCAATCGGTAACCGGACGAAAGGCATATGTCGATGCGGATCTTTGGGGTGGGGAAGCTCATGTCGTGCATATTGACCTGGGGCATAACGCAGACCTGGTGGTAATCGCCCCGGGCAGTGCCAATACGATTGCGAAGCTGGCGCATGGTATTGCAGACAATCTGCTGACTGTCACTGTGCTGGCAGCAAACTGCCCGGTATTAATTGCCCCCGCCATGGATGGGGACATGTATGCTCATCCCGCCACCCAGGCAAACCTTGAAATCCTGAAGGATCGGGGGGTGGAGTTCATCGGACCGGGTGAAGGGCACCTGGCTTCTGGTTTGATGGGCAAGGGGCGCATGGTGGAGCCCAGTGAAATTATGGATCATATCCGCTGGATGATGGCTGGAAATGGAGAATTGCAGGGACGTAAAGTTGTGGTCACCGCCGGAGGCACCCAGGAACCCATTGATCCGGTGCGTATGATTGCCAACCGCTCCTCCGGCAAACAGGGATATGCGATTGCCCGGGCAGCCCTGGACCTGGGTGCAAATGTGGTATTGATATCCGCGCCCACCTCCCTGCCCGCGCCATATGGCTGCCGCCGGGTGGATGTCTCCACGGCATATGAGATGCTTGCGGCTGTCCAGCAGGAAATTGGGAATGCCGATATTCTGTTGATGGCGGCAGCAGTTGCGGATTTCCATCCGAGACAAGCATCGGAACAAAAAATCAAAAAAAACAGCCGGCTCCAGGAAATCCCATTGGAACCCACCCGGGATATCCTGGAATGTATTGGTGAAATCAGACAAAAAACCGGTTTCCCCCGCAGGGTCGTGGGATTTGCCGCAGAGACCGAATCCGTGCTGGAAAATGCCCGTCAAAAATTGACAGCCAAAAAATTGGATTTGATTGTGGCGAATGATGTCAGTGCACCCGATTCCGGCTTTTCGGTGGATACCAACCGGGTGACTTTCCTGTTTCCGGATGGACAGGTGAAGCCGCAGGCTCTTGCGACGAAATATGAGGTGGCGGAAGCAATCATGAAAATCGTGGTAGAATGGCTCCAGGATTGATCCTGACCAATGACAAAAATATTGGTGATATCTGATATCCATTCCAATCTGACCGCTTTGAATGCCGTCCTGGACGATGCAGGTCCAATGAATGAAACCTGGTGTTTGGGGGATCTGGTGGGTTATGGAGCGGAACCGGATGACTGCGTGGAACGGCTTTCCAGGCTGCCTAATTTTACCTGCCTGATGGGAAACCATGACGCTGCAGTCATTGGGTCACTGCCGTTGGAATCCTTTAACTCTGATGCAAAATCATCCATCCAATGGACTCTCAGCAACATCAAATCAGAATCATTGGATTATTTAAAAAATCTACCCACAATACGAATCATGGGGGATGTCACACTGGCTCATGCCAGCCCGCGCCTGCCAATCTGGGAATACATTCTGGATACGGAAACCGCCCGCGTCAACATACTCAGTATGCAGACCCCCTTCGCTTTCGTGGGGCATACCCACCAGCCAATCAGATACAGTCAAAATGGTCAATATTGGGTGGATTGGGAAATTCCCCTGGTTGGGAAGGAAATGCCCTTTCCCAGGACAGCCATCTTTAACCCGGGATCTGTTGGACAACCGCGGGATCGGGATCCACGCGCCTCATATGCCATCTATGATGATGTGGAACATACCTGGGAAGCCCACCGGGTGGAATATGACGTGCAGGCGGCTCAACGGGCAATTCTGGATGCGGGGTTGCCACCCAGACATGCCCAGCGGCTTGGTGAAGGCTGGTAGCCGGCATCCAAGTTTCTTTGGGAATTCTTCAACCAAATATCTGAAAACTGAAACTATTTTCGCTTGTGCGACGTCCTGTATACAAGCACAAGGAGTGAACCTCCGCCAACGATACCCGAGGAGAAGAAAATGAAACGCACCTGGATTTATCTTGTTTTGATATTTACTTTACTCCTATCCGGCTGTTTACCCGCCAAGAAAACCGTGACGAACAAACAAATGTATGAGGAAGTCATAGCAGGCGTAATGAATTATTCTGCGCCTGAAGCGGCACCTGCGTATGCAGCAGATAGGGGTGTTGCCGCTACATCATATTCAGGCGAAAGCATTCCGGAAGCCCGTCGTTTGATTATCCAGAATGCGGATCTCTCGATCGTTGTGGTTGATCCGGCACTTGCCATGGATGCCATCATCAACATGACAACTGAAATGGGTGGGTTTGTCGTCAACACCAATCTTTACAAAACCAAAACCTACGAGGGGATCGAGGTTCCAGTTGCAAATCTAATTGTCCGCGTTCCTGCCGAAAAATTAAAAGAAGCTCTCGAGTCGATCAAGAAACTCACTCCCAAACCATCCGAGGATGTTCTCTCCGAAAATATCAGCGGGCAGGATGTCACCAAGGATTACACAGACCTGTCCTCCCGCCTGGGCAATCTGCAGAATGCTGCCAGCCAGTTGCGTGAAATTCTGGCAAGCGCCTATAAAACCGAAGATGTTCTTTCCGTATACCGTGAATTGACCAAAGTCACAGAGGAAATTGAAGTAATCAAGGGTCAGATGCAGTATTACGAAGAAGCTGCTGCCATGTCCGCAATTACTGTAAACATCCAGGCAAAGGAAGCTGTCAAGCCATTAACCGTGGCAGGCTGGAAACCAGTTGGAACCGCCCTGGAAGCGGTTCAGGCATTGCTGAACTTCTGGCGCGGGTTTGTTGATTTTCTGATCCGATTTGCACTTTATGTCCTGCCCATGCTGATCACAATTGGTCTGCCCATTCTGGGTATCTTCCTGCTCGTTCGTGGGCTGATCCAACGCCGCAGGAAACGCAAACAGGCTGTCACACCGGTCAACCCGCCAGAGGAAAAGTAAACTTCAATTTGAATGTCTGAATCAGCTCCCCATATCGATCATGCAGTGGGGAGCTGAATTCATTTTCTACAATTGGTCAGAGGGTTGTATAATAAAAAAAATCCCCTGCATATCCCGGGATGTTATTTCATAATATTGAATCGTGGATGCTTGGAAAGGAATTGTCATGGAAATGAAAACCCCCATTCAAAAACCCGGATTCTTTACATCTCCACTGTCAAGACATGGCTGGCCGCGTTGGCTGGTTATTGTGATGGGTGTAATCGGTATTTTATACATCCTCAATCCGACTGCTGGATTATTTGAGTTATTGCCGGATAACCTTCCCATAGTCGGCAATCTGGATGAAGGTGTGGCATGGATGTTGATCTGGTTCGGTTTGACGGAAATTTTTGAAGGTCGGAAGCCGAATATCATTGTGGAGACTCCCCCGGCATCACCCTGGGAGGAGGATTAATCAACTTCCATAATTTTTGATTACCGTGGAGATAGTTCCATGAAACGCATCTGCTTTCTACTGATCCTTCTCATCACCCTGGCGGGCTGCCAGGTGACCGCCTCCCCGACCGACCATCTGGAATCGGGCACACCCACACGGGCAATTTCATCCTCGCCCAGCCAGCAGGTCATTCTCCCGGACCCCGAATTATTTCCCGTAAGCTGGGATGAACGGTCTGATTTTACAGCCGGCTTGATTCCCTCCCAACAGGATATCCTGACCCACCTGCCGGGTGCCACAATTTATCACATCCTGGTTGACATACAGGATGACCTGAGCAGACTGAATGGATTGATGGAGGTCCGCTACACAAACCGGGAGACTGTCCCGTTGAATGAAATATACTTTCGCCTGTTGCCCAACCTTTACCAGGTGAAAATGACCACCGCCAATGTAAAAGTTAATAAACAGGATGCAGCCAGCGAAGCGGTGGGAGCATCCAGTTCCCTGCGGGTGGACCTGCCAACCCCTTTGGAACCGGAGACACCCATCGTCATCTCCATGGAATTTACAATCGAATTACCCCCAGGCGGCGGGAATGGATTGAATTTTGTGTATAACAGCCAGATCCTGGCTTTGGCGCAATTTTATCCCCTCATCCCGGTTTATGATGAGGCTGGCTGGCACATTGAAATTCCATCCGCTTCAGGCGATCCCACCT